>Ga0187770_10000182_pt1 | contig 29950 bp, 29 predicted proteins | sample 0116_SJ02_MP02_2_FD_133154 | JGI IMG/M metagenome (GOLD analysis project Ga0187770, IMG submission 133154) | Tropical peat soil microbial communities from peatlands in Department of Meta, Colombia - 0116_SJ02_MP02_20_MG | ecosystem: Environmental > Terrestrial > Soil > Wetlands > Peat | place...
ACTCCTAGGACTCCTCGCGGAATCCGACAATTTATCACTGAACGCACACGGGTGTGGGATTCCCTTCGGGATCGAGACAGAGTCATTCGTTCACTAGGTATCGTGGTTGAGATTGTCTCATTAGTTTAGTCCCGGAATTCCATGACTCAATCCCGGCCGGGGCATGAATAAGTTCGAAATAGGCTCCGTTCGGTCAAATGGATTTTATTCTATCCTCGCCGGCAATTGCGTCGAACGGTGGGATTTCGCCCTCCAACGCTTAACTCGTCAATAGAATACCGCTATGCGTTTGGCTTCGAGCGGTTTCGATTCACTCGACCAGGTTCTAGGCCACGATGGGTACCCAGACCGGGCGGCGGTGCTGGCGATCGGGCCTCCGGGGATAGGCAAGGAAGCACTCGGTTACAAGTTCATCTACGCCGGGCTGACGGGGAACGACTTCTGCCTCTATGCCACCGCTCTATCAGTGAGGGATGTGCTCCAGGACGTGCAGGCATTTGGGATTGACACCACCCAGAAGGTTCCCCTATGGCTTGCGGGCTCCGGAGGCCAGTTGCGTTATGATCCGAACGACCTCGCTAGCCTTTCCTTTAGCATCAAAGAGGCTCTCAAGAAGAACAGCGGACGGAGGACGCGCGTCGTAATCGATTCTCTTTCTCCCCTTCTCATGCTAAACCCCCCAGAAACCGTCTACAAGTTCCTGGGCCAGCTCATTGCGGAGGTCAAGAACTACGACGCGGTGCTCTTCGGAACCCTCGAGGAAGGAATGCATCAGCCTCAGGTATTGGCTGCGATGCAGCAACTCGTTGATGGCGTCATAGAACTCAGATTCTACGAGGAAGGGCTCAGACTTGTCCCGCTAATGCGGATCAAGAAAATGCGTGGCGCAATCCCCGAGACAGGATACTACAGGTTCGCCATCTCGCGAAGCGGCATGGAGGTCAGCGCCTATGTCAAGTGACCTTGTCGTCACTGTCCTTCCTACTCTTGTGCTGATAGGTCTCACCGATGTTTTCTCTCTGTACGCGGTCTACCTCTCCATATCGGTCTGGCGCGGGCTCGTCGTCCCTGTCTACAGGAGCCGAGCCCTGTGGATGGCATTACTCGGCGTCTTCGCAGCAATCGTCTTCACCTACGAAGGTCTTGCTATAATCGTTCCATCTTCTCCACTCGCTTCCGTGGAGGTCCGTGAGATACTATTCGCGATTCCTCTTGGGGTGATATTAGTTCTGATCAATCGGACGGCGAACACTGTAATCAAGTTGGATTACCTACGTAGAGATGTACTGTTCTGGAAGGAGCTCCGTTTTGTATTTGGGGCAGTCGTGGTGTTGTTTTACATCTTATTCTACTCCCGTTACGTGTACTTCCTTCCAGACGCACAGGGATTTGCTCTGGCCCTCTACTTCCCCGCCCTGGTCTATGGGGCAATCGTCATCGCCAAGGGGACTACGGTCACAAGGGACACGACCTTCAGGTCGCACGTGAAATGGTTCGGTTATCTTCTCGCCGCGTTCATAGCAGGGAACGTCATCTATTTTCTTCCGATTTCCTTGGTCATCGATCTCGTCTTCTTCGCTTTAACCTCGTTTTGTTTTTACAAGATGGCGAGGTTTCTCGTCCCAGCAGGAAGGCTCTCCGCTTCCCAGTAGCCACTACTACACCTGGTGACCCGGGATCACCGTGGAATCGCGGGTCCTACCACTTTACTAGTTCGGAAAAGCATCCATTTGGTTGCCCCAATCCCGGCCGCGTTATTTCTTGGGCCGCTGGGAGATCTCCCAGAGGTTGTGCTCGGGGTCCTCGAAGTGTGCTGGCTTCCAGCCACCTTCCTGGGTAGTGTGCGGTTTGACGAAGATCACGCCTTTCTGTTAAGTCGGCGTATTCCTTGTCTATGTCGCCCACGAAAACCACACAGTGGGACATTCTGACACCCTCCTTCCTGGTCTGATTCTGCCTTCTCCGATTTGTTTGTCGAGCAGACCCATTAATTTTACCGCAAGGGCGGTGCCACCTCCAGTTCCCAGGGTGAGATAGGCCTCGTTTTCTTCAAGCTGATCTAACCTGAACCCAAGTTTGTCACGATAGAAGAGCGCGCAATTCTTGACATCTCTTACGGCAAGGACAACTGCAGTGATTCGATCGAGCATGTTTGTCCCACAAGGTTCCTGCAGGCGACCTTTAAAGAAATGAACGAGCGCTGGTGGCATGACTCGATCTTCCGTGTTGGACAGGGAGGACTTGACCGAATGCTACACCGACACCACGACGAGTTTCTCAGGCCCCAAGTGCACCTTCAATCCTTCAGGGTCGACCAGTAAATCAAAGAACTACGAAACGGGGGGGCGGTCGACTGTGAATCGACCGATCTTTGTTCGACGGCGTATGCCGCTGACTAGTTCGTGGGTGCGCTAGATTCGGAGGTTGGTCCTGCTGAACTCTCAACGACCTGTCCAGACGCGAACCTCTGGGAGACTTGCGTGACCTTTATCCTCACATTCTGGCCGACCTTCGTGCCAGGGACAAAGACGATGAATCCCTCGACTTTGGCAATACCTTCTCCTCGCCTGCTGGTGTCGGAGATGCTGACGTTGTACTCCTTCCCGACCTCAACCGGCTTCCTGAAGGACCCGGAACCGCCTCCAAAGCCTCCTCTATTGCCATATCCTCCTCGTTGACCGAAACTTAACTTAATTCAACCTCCTACCGTTATTCCGCCCGATGGGAAAGCTTCGGTTGACGCCCTATTAAAGGCGGCTCCTGTATAGTGCTCAACCAAACCACAATCCGGTAAGCTCCGAATGGCCTTTGAGAGCGCCGTACAGGCGTTCCCAAGCGGTTAGCGCCTTCGGGAACGTTTCTGGAGGGACTCTTGGTTACTTATCTGTGCGCAGACCGGACAGGCGAGCTTAGGTGACGCTCCATCCGGCTGAAGCCTAATCCTGTGGGTCACGCAGACCTCAGGCTGGGTTTGACTCATAACGCTTGGCGTTCCAGGGCCCTATTAAACATCCGTTCAAACCCTATTAGCCTGGCCCTGCTGGTGAATTGAAGTTTGGAGACAAAAGGGGCTCGAGACGATAGAGTGGCCGAAATCTTCGCCGCTTTCAATGAAGCTTGGATGAAATATTGGGCGTCCTATACGAAGCTGCAGGACCAGCTGTACGAAAGCCTGCGTGCTGGACGAGAAGTTTCCTGGCTCGCTGCGACCGACCAAGGGAAGCTCCGAGAGATAAACGAGGTGCAACGCGAGCTGTTCTCGGCGATGCCAAGGCGACTGGACTATGCACCCTTGGGCGAAATCACACAGGACATGGGAAGTGCGCCGAGCAAGATTGCCGACCTTCAAGAAGCTCTCTCGAGAGAAGAGGAAGGTTGCAAGGACTTGGAAGCCGCAATCGCCTCGATGAAGGAGAAGGTCGATGCTATGAGAAAGACCATGCTCGCCGAAGAGCACTAATCCACGATTTCGCTCTCACTTTCCTCGAAACTTCGCCGGTCTCTTCTCGTAGAACGCGTCTACGCCTTCCTTGAAATCTTCCGATGCTGCCACTATCTCTTGCACGTGCGCCTCGTAGTCCAACGCCGTGTCAAGGTCTGCGACCAGGGCTCTGTTCATTACTCTCTTTGCCAACCTTATGCCTCTGGGCCCCTTAGCGAGACTCTCTGCCAGGGCTCTGGTCTCATTCTCCAGCTGGTCCGAAGGAACAATCGCATTCACGGCTCCCAACCTTTCGGCCTCCCTCGCGTCTACTTCGCCTCCAGTAAGAGCAAGCTCCATCGCCTTCGATGCCCCGAACGACCTGTTCATGAGGAACGTGGCGCCGGCATCAGGAACCAGGCCTATCTTCGCAAAAGCCTCTAGGAACTTCGCGCCTTCCGCCATAATCTTGATGTCAGCCGCAAGGGCAAGGCTCATACCCGCACCTGCAGCGATTCCGTTGATCATGGAGATGATGGGTTTGTCCATGTGTCGCATCCTCGAGATTAGCGGATTGGTCTCAGATCTTAGATGCTCCATGAAAGAGACTTCGGCTTGCTTCTGTCTTTTCTTCAGCGAACTTATGTCGGCTCCTGCGCAGAACGCCTTTCCTTCCCCGCTAAGAACGACGCACCCTATCTGAATATCCTTCTCCGCCTCGTTCATGGCGGCATGCAACTTCCTGAGGACGTCGGTGTCGAGGGCGTTAAGCACCTGAGGTCTGTTGATCTTGATCCACGCTACGCCGTTTTCTTTTTTTACGACGACGGATTCGGTCCCACTCGAGCCAGACAGTGCTTCTCTCCTACCTCCCCTCGAGGGCATTCTCCCCTTTTTGGTTTAAAACTTTCTTCACGAAGGGATATGTTCCATGGATGGTCGCCCGATTACGCTACAAGCATAGGCGGCCAAGTGAAACGCCCCTTTTCCTTGGGGCGTTTCAATACCTTCGGGAACGCTCGTTCCTAGGGGTTCCTAATCTTCCTTCCCTCAGAAAGGGGCGATCGATGAAGAAAACACATGTCGCGGCAATCGCGATTGCGGCGCCCCTGATAGTCCTAGTGGCCGCGGCCGCGGCCGCACTGGTCCAAGATCAACCAACTCAAGCAGGATCTGGTCAGCTCATAATAATATTGAGCGCTTTGATTCTTCAATACCAAACCAGTCCCGGCAAAGGGACCCAGCCCTTTTACGACGAAGGATATTATTTTCAAGGAAAGGGGGCTAGAGTTCCAAGTCCTGCACCGTTCCTTATATCCGGTTTCGACGTAATATGGGGCACACGCGATGATGGCTTGACAGCCGAGAACCTACAGACGACGCTTGGTACCGGAGGAGGCCCAGTGTCGTGGCAAACTCATCCGTTCCCCTGGAGGAAGTGACGGCCTCAATGCTGAGGGTCGGCGTGATAATGTACGAGACCAGCCGTTCGAAGGGCCAGGAACTTGTGGCGCAGAGGATGGTGAGGGAGTTTAATCACCTTGGTCACTCGGCATATCTTATCACAAGTGCCTATCACGACTGGGAGCCTCTAGTTTCAGAAGAAGAGATAGAAGCTAGAGGCGGGTACCTGCACACCTTTGACCCGAGCCTCGGCATCCCTGTCATTCGAGTAGGGAGCGAAGTTGCGAGCTGGCCTCCTCGGAGGATACTCTTCCGGAATTTCGTCGGAGTCCTGACGAAAATTGTATCTGACCTTAAGCTTAACGTCCTGATAACTCATTCGACCCTCTGGAACGGTCCGGAGGATACCATCAAGTTCGTGGTCTGGAACAGGCACCTGGCGAAGGAGGGCGCCCAGAACCCGCCTATCCTCTACTGTCACATGAGCCACTTCCAGGAAGCCAGCGACGAGAGGTATACAGTCGAGGAACGAACGTTCAGAGAGGTGTGGAACAGAATCAGTCTAGAAGAGATCATGCGCGTGGCGGACTTCGTCATTGTCACCACTCCCTTGGAGAGAGATCAAATGAAGGCACTTGGTGCGGACGACAACAAGTTCGTCATTCTGCCTGGAGGCATCGATGACGAAATATTCGAGACGGAGGAGAAGAACGAAACCATCAGACACAGGCTTGGAGTTGGGGGGCGGGTGAAGCTTGTCACTTGTCTCGGAACCGTCGAGGAGCGGAAGAACGTCCTCTCGGTCGTCGAAGTTGCCAAGGCTTTTGCGCAGGACGGTTGGGTTCACTTCGTACTCGCGGGCAGGTTGGATGGTCCCTATGCTGATCAGGTCAAGACGGCCGCTGAGGGAATGAAGAACCTGACCCTCCTGGGGGAGATAACAGACGCGGAGAAGGCGGAGCTCATAGACGAGACGTTCGTGAACATCACTATGAGCAGGAGCGAGGCACTTGGAATCGCACAGCTTGAGTTCATGTACAGAGGAGTCCCTGTCATAACCTCAGGCGTAGGCGGCCAGTCTTGGGTGGTTCGGAGTGGCGTCAGCGGAGTCGTTCTCAGGGGGCCGGATGATGTCGAAGGGGCCTCCCAAGCGATTAGGTCGCTGCTGAAGAACTCCAAGTTACGAAGCAAGCTCTCGAAAGGAGCCCTTCGGACGTCGTCTCAGGCCACCCTCTCAAATCTGATCGCTGGGCTATCGCAGAAGCTCATTGAGAAACTCTCGAAAGAGCCTGGCATGGTCCCGCTCCAAGAGACGAAGGAGACACTCGTAGAGGCGCGGGTTCAGGGAGGAAAGAAGCTTGCGGTGACCACGAAGAGGCTCATCATGTCTTCAGCGAAGGGGGGCAAATGGATCGTCTCTGTTCCATACAACGAAATAGTAAGGATAGACAGATTCGTTAGGCACTCGCGGAGCATACTTGCAATCGGCGCTGCCCTTTCAGCTGCCGCGTTTGTCGTCGAGTTCATGGCCCCAGCGAAGATAGGAGCCTTTCTCCAATCGGTGGGAGCAGCCTCGATTGTTGGGGCGTCAGGCACACTGGTCATGGCCTTGCAGATCATTGTTCCAGGCATTCCTCTAATCGTGGCCGCAGCAGTCTACCTTACCTGGGGAAGGGCTGGTTACCTCGTTCGATATGGTAAGTCGCAGAAGGTCTTCCTCGAAAGGGAGTTTGGGCGGGCCCTAAGGATAGCTGACTCACTCATCCCCGAGAGGCATTTAATTGCGAGACCTGAAGAAGAGGAAGAGGCTCGAGGAAAAGAGGAATCTCAGGGGAAGGAAGAGGAGCAAGTAAACGGGTAGCCTGGTCAATCCAGGAAATGCACCGTGGCTAAGACTGCCTGCGCGTATCAGATACAGCGTGTAGCAGTTCACTTTCGTCCGTTCCATCGCCCCTTCTTTCGAGCAGGACGTACTCTGCGTTCGACCAGCCGAGAGGACAGGCCCAAGCTACGTAGTCCGGTATCGATATCGGGTTTCTCTCGGACCTCCTCATGCCATTGGTCACCCGCTCGTTAAACTCAGTCTCGTTGTCTCGCCACTCTTCGTAGCCTCTCATCGGAGCTACTTTTTCCGGTATTTCCATCTCCGGGGTTGACGCATTCCGAATGAACCGTAAACACTCTTCCAACGAGTCCGAATCGCCCAACCGTTGATAGAATCTAGCCATCCAGAGAGTAAACAGGGGCCAGGAGGCGCCCGTCCCCCCGGTGTACCAGTGCCAGTCCTTTACCACTTCAAAGTCGCGGAACCGGTTTACGCCACCAACCCCTGTGTTCCAGAGCGTCTTCCTGAGGTGTTGTAGAGTCCTTTCCAGAGTTTTCCGGTCCTGGTAGAGCCCGAAGTAAAAGGGGGCGAGTTGGGCAACGTCCGGCGCGCTCACCAGGGTTCCGTCTGCCCTAAGATTCTTCACGAACAGGCCGCTTGGTTCATCATAGAGGCGCTCGAGAATCCTGCTCCAGAGACTTCTCGCCGCCTCTAGCCACCTCTGCGCCGGTTCAGGATTGCCGAGAGCCAAAGCCATTTTGGACGCGTCGAGTAATCCCTTCACCGAGGCAGAATTGGCCCAGATTTCGAAGCCTTCCTCGAGGGTCACGCTCTCGTGAACGGAACAGTTTGTCCGGACCAGCCCTATACTGGAATCTACGCCGTTGACAATGAATGTAGCCCCTTCAGCAACCAGTTCCCACATGCTCTCCAGGAAGCCGCGGTCTCTTGAAGACTTGTAGGTGTCGTAGACACCCTGGATTACGATTGGGGTGACATCGGCCTCTTTCTTTCGTGTCACGTAGGGCATTCCTTTATTGTATCTCTGATAGATCTCTCCGTCCCGTCTTCTGACTCCATTGAGATAGTGGTAAAAATTCATCGAGCGGGCATAGAATCCATGCATGTTCAGCGCAACTGTCATGACTGACGCGTCCCTCGGGTAGACAAAGGGGTATGCGTCGTCCTTCTGTGTGGCGAGAATGCCACCGTCCTCTTCCTGCAGTCTGCAGATTATCTCAATGCTCTTCTTCGCTAAACCGTCCTCAAGGGGCATGAGATTGACTTATTTGTGGCAGGCTGTAATTAAACGTCGTCGTTCTTGAACGTTTCAGTTTTCGATGAGGTGTGAACACCCTGCATAACGAAGTCATTCAATTAGTCTCTTGAGCAGCACAGAAGAGCTCAGTATGAACGTTGTTGTAAAGGCGAGCAGGACCAGAATGTCGACTGGGAGACCTGAGTAGTCCCCGGTAAGCAGCATTGCCCTCATGGCATCTACCACGTAACTAAGCGGGTTGTACACCGAAATGGTCTGCAGCCACGTGGGCATAAGATAGATGGGGTAAATCGCATTGCTGGCGAAGAAGAGTGGCATCGTTATCACCTGACCAATCCCCATCATCCTATCCCTTGTTTTCAGGAATGACGCTAGTGTCATTGAGAGGCTCGCGAAGCACATTGCGAAGAGCACTGACACGAGCAAGACCCCCGCCATGTCCAGTGGGTCGAAACGCAGGTTCACGCCGATGATTAGAGCGAGAGCAAATATCATGATCCCCTGAAATATGCCTCTGACTCCCGCCGCCAGCGCCTTGCCGACGACGACCGAGATTCTAGGTGAAGGTGTCGAAAGGAGCTTGGTAAGCAGTCCCACGTCCCGCTCCCATACGATCGTGATCCCGTAGAATATCGCAATGAACAGGACTGACTGGGCGAGTACCCCGGGGGCTATGTACTGAATGTAGGTGAAGCCTCCCAGATCTAGGCCGCGGATAGCGTTGAAGACCTCTCCGAAGACCAGGAGCCACAGGGCCGGCTGGACGGTCCTCATCCAGAGCTCGGTCGAATCGTGGCGTAACTTCCTGGCCTCCATCTCTGCTATGGTGAACGCACTTGAAACAGACCGTTGGAGGCTGCTCATCTTCCGTGCCTCGTCGCGCTCCTGCGGGCGGAGCGCGCGTCCTTGTAGGTCCCATCCTGTTGGAGCGAACCCTCTGCGTACTTCATGAACACGTCATCGAGCGTGGGTCGGCTTAGGGAGACGGACTCGACCACGGCCCCTTGCTCCTCGAGGTAGTCGGTGATTCGCGGGATCGCTTTTTCGCCGTCGAGCGTCAGGATCTTCAGGGTCCCCTGACTTGAACTCGCGACGGAACCGAGATTAGAGGGGATTGAATCGGGGAGCCTGCCCGTGGCGACCACCGTCAGCACGTCCCCGCCGACTGAGCGCTTGAGCTCCTTTGGGCCCCCTGAAGTGGCGATCTTCCCCATGCTCATTATGGCAAGCCTGTCACAAAGCTCGTCGGCCTCCGCCATGTCGTGGGTCGTAAGGAGGATTGTCGTACCGAAGTTGCGGTTCAGCTGCTTGATGTGGTCTATGACCTGCAGGCGCGAGTATGGGTCGAGCCCTATGCTTGGCTCATCGAGGAAGAGAAGCTTGGGTCTGTTGACCAGCGCTTGGGCGATTTCGAGGCGCCTCATCATCCCTCCCGAGTAGTGTTTCACTAGATCGTCGGCCCTGTCGGCGAGCCCGAAGAGTTCCAGTGCTTCGTGTATCCTCCTGTCCCGCTGCTCGTGGTCCACGTAAAACAGTTTTGCGAAGATTAGGAGGTTCTCGTACCCGGAGAGGTCACCGTCGACGGAGATTGCTTGGGGAACGAATCCGAGCATTCGCCTTACTCTCTCGGGGGTGCTGAGGGCGTTGACCCCGAATACTTGGATGGTGCCTGCTGTGGGCTTCGAGATGGTGGTGATCATCTTGATGGTGGTGGTCTTGCCGGCGCCGTTGGGACCGAGGAGGCCGAATATCTCCCCCTCCTTCACTTCGAAGCTTACGTTGTCAACGGCCTTCGTCCCGCCCGAGTAGATCTTTGTCAGTCCGGACACCTGGACCGCCAGTGAACCCTTGTCCTCCTCAGACTCCCCTGCGGTCTCTAGCTGTTGCGGAGCTGTCAATTCCTTTTCCCTCGCGTCCCCTCGGTTGACATAGGGAGGTCGCCACCAACGGCGAGTGCTTTTTCGAGAAGATCGTGCAGGACACGTTTCTCCTTGACGTTAAGCGGTTCAAACAGAGCAGACATGTAGGCCAACTGCTCCCCTCTCCAGGAGTCTAGCTTCTTGGCGCCTCTTTTCGCCAGCGTGACGGTCACAACTCTTTCGTCCCTTTCCCCTCGTTCCCTTCTCACTAATCCCGTCCTCTCCAGACGCTTCACAGCAACGGAGGCTGAACCGGGGGTGCACCCCATGGCAGACGCGAGGTCCTTGATTTTCATCTCTCCTCGCTCGCTTAGCATCCTCAGTATCCAGTACTGCTCCCGCGTTATCGCTCCTCTTTTCACGGGGGAAGCAGATCTCCACCTCTGCCAGAGAACCATCAAAAGGTCACTAATGCTCTCCGACGACATGGCAGGTGCCACCATGGGGGCTATTAATTAGACTATCCATTCATTCGATAGTCAAACATTCCTCGCGTCAAGCAGGCCAAGGATGGGCCAGTCTGTCCCTCACGCGGTCCCCATGGTTTCAAAGAAGAGGAACGAGAAGTACGGCCACGATTCCTGTTAGGAACACACCGTCGAACGTGCCGGCTCCTCCAATGCTGGCCATGGAGGCCCCCAGGTTTCCTATCCCCCTTAGATTCGTTAGGTCTGCGCCTATTAGGGCTCCGAGCGTTCCCGACACGTATGCCACCACGGCCGGGGAGCCGGGTACGAGAAGATAGGATACGACAGCGGCTATGATAGGAGGGAGGAACGAGGGCGTCACGATCCCCACCCCTTTCACCTTCCGTGCCATCAGATGTACCATGATTCCAACGACGACGGTGCCCAGGAGGGCGGCCGGAATGAGGGTGGTGTGACTGAGAAGCAAGTACGTCGAGACCAGGATAGGGATTACCGCCCCCCCAATGTTTACGGCGATGACGGTAATCGCCTGTTTGTACACGACGCTCGGGATTCTGTAGTACAGTCCGAACACCTTGACTTCCTGAACGGCCACCCGGGGCTCGGAGCTCTTTACTTCCCCCACTGGGACATTGATCATGCTGCCCAGGAGTGTGCCCCACAGGATCAGGAGGTATTCGATTGAGTTGAACCCGATGCGCTCAAAGGCTATGTCTCCAAGGCTGAGGAGCAGAATGATGATGATCGCGCCCGCAACCAATGCGAGAACGGTGGACAGGAAGCTCCGGTGGTAACTGTGGACGACGAGGCGTTGACTCAAACCAACACGTTCACTCGGGGCGGAATGCTCCCCTTTTAGTGTTGGAGACACTGCCGCTGGCCCCATCGATTCTTTCACGTTAATGGTTTCAGTTTCAGCCAGCTGCGAAGGATATCGCGGGCGCCGGTGGGCCATTCCACCTGGGGGACGACTTCGTGCGGGCTATCTCTGGTGCCTATTCAGTCCGTTTTATGGGCCGCTGCACCAACCCTTTCGAGGCGCATCACACCGTTGTTGGTTTGCCTTCTTTCTTGGCCCCGAAGGGATGCCCTGTGATTCCAGCGGCGAGTCTTTCCAAGCCTAGGAAGATCAGCGCAAATGCAAGGAAGTATACGACAACCAACAGGCCAAGGCCTGGGAATATCAAGACAAGAAATCCTGCTATGACTGAGAGTAGCCCCACGACAACCGCAAAGGCACGCGCCCACCCCGGCAATGACATTCTCACTGTTTCGATATCGTTTCACCCCCTCTGGAATGTTCGCTTTCATGTAATTTAGGACTTGGAGTTATTATATACGACTCGGTGTCGCCACCGCACCGCAGGGATGGCCGAAGTAGAGCTCAAGGTAGCAGAGGCTCCGCGCACAGACGCGGGGAGCCCGATTGCCCGGGTACACGATTCTGTGATGAAGAGGAACCGGTGGGTGGCGGGGGACATCTTGGAAATCACCGGAACCAAGAAGGCATACGCGAAGGCGTGGCCCACGGTTGATGAAGATGCAGACATTATAAGAATCAACGGCGACCTGAGGAGGGCGACTGGAGCTAGCATCGACGACACGGTGAAGGTGAGGAAGGTCGTCCTGAAGGAAGCCACCTACATCGAGCTCGCTCCCACCGCCGAGCTTCCATTTTCGGGATTCGAGGACTACCTGATAGACAGACTGCAGGGCGTACCCTTCGTCAGGGGAGACGTGGTCTCCCTCATCCTGATGGGAAACCGCATGGACTTCGTGATAACGAAGACCAAGCCCGAGGACGCCGACGTTCTGGTCCTTGGAGAGGACACAGAGGTGGAGATAAGCGACAAGGTGGTGGTGCCCCCCAAAGAGAGGGTCCGGAAGGTCTCCTACGAAGACATAGGGGGGCTCTCCAAGGAAATACAGAGAATCAGAGAGATAGTCGAGCTCCCGATGAAGCGGCCAGAGCTCTTCGAAAGGCTTGGCGTCGAAAGCTCTAGAGGTGTCCTGTTAACCGGCCCGCCAGGGACCGGCAAGACGCTTCTGGCCAGGGCCGTCGCATCTGAGACGAATGCTCACTTCATACCCGTGAACGGGCCAGAGGTCATGTCGGGCGTGTACGGTGGCTCGGAGTCCAACGTGCGTAAGATATTCGAGGAGGCGGAGCAGAACGCGCCCAGCATAATCTTCATCGACGAGATAGACAGCATCGCCCCCAAGAGGACGGAGGTGCAGGGCGAAGTCGAGAAGAGAGTTGTGGCCGAGTTGCTGGCGCGGATGGACGGCCTGAAGAGCAGAGGGAAGGTCATCGTCTTGGCAGCAACAAACATCCCAGACGTCCTAGACCCGGCCCTGAGGAGGCCTGGTCGGTTCGACAAGGAGATCGAAATAGGTGTGCCCGACGCCAAGGGCAGGCTTGAGATCCTCCAGATTCACACGAGAGGGATGCCTCTGGCCAAGGACGTCGAACTGAAGAAGATCGCAGACTCCACGCACGGGTTTGTCGGAGCGGACCTTGAGGCTCTGGCGAAGGAAGCAGCGATGAGTTCCCTGAGGAAGGTGCTCCCTACGATAGATATCAACAAGAAACTCCCCGTTGAAAAGCTCAAGCAAATCAACGTCACAATGGACGACTTCCAGGCCGCAATGACCGAGGTCGGGCCTTCGGCGATGAGAGAGGTGATGATAGAGAGGCCAAACGTCCACTGGAATGACATTGGGGGATTGGAGCAGGTGAAGAGGGAGCTCAATGAGGCCATTGAATGGCCCCTGAAATACGGGAAAACCATGGAGAGGGCGAAGCTAAGTGGGACGAAAGGCATCCTGCTCGAGGGGCCGCCTGGGACTGGCAAGACGCTTCTTGCGAAGGCAGTGGCTACTGAAAGCCAAGCCAACTTCATCTCTGTCAAGGGTCCGGAGCTCTTCTCCAAGTGGGTCGGAGAAACAGAGAAGGGGATTAGAGAGGTGTTCAGGAAGGCTCGGCAGGCTGCACCCACGGTACTCTTCTTCGACGAGATCGACAGCCTAGCACCAGTCCGTGGGTCCGATCTGGGGAGTCACGTTACAGAACAGGCCGTAAGCCAATTACTAACGGAAATGGACGGGCTCGAGGAGCTAAGGAACGTCGTGATTCTTGCGGCGACCAACAGGGCCGAGCTCATCGACCCTGCGCTGCTGCGGCCAGGGAGGTTCGATTCCATCATAACCGTGCCCATGCCTGATCTTGAGGCGAGGAAGCAGATAGCGGCGATACACTTGAGAGGCAAGCCGACCACTGTCGAGCCGGACCATGTCGCCGAGAAGACAGAGGGATTCTCGGGGGCGGACATAGCAGGGCTCATCGAAAGTGCCACAAGGAGGGCGACAAGGCGTTATCTTGAAGCCCATCCGAACGAGGACAAGCCCGAGGAGCTTTCCATCACAAGGGAGGACTTGGAGGCTGAGCTCGAGAATGTAAAGAAGAAGCCTGGCATGCTGAAACCTACCAAGGAAACTGCATACCTCGGATAAAAGCGACTCCCTCCCGGGCGGCCCGCAAAACGCTTATGGCCCGGTCTCGGGTCCGACGGGACTTCATCTCTTGGCGAACCCCCCGGACGACTCTGCGCAGTCCAAGCGAGCGCGTTATCTTCTAGTCTGTGCAATCGCGGGAATAGCGCTCTACGTTATTCTGGACGCAGTGGCTCAGAACCTTCCACCATACTACAGCCCGATTAGCCAAGCAGAGAGCGACCTTGCAGTCGGACCATACGGGTACATCATGACGTTGAATTTCGTAGACAGAGGCGTCTTGTCGCTTTGCTTCCTCTTTGGCCTCGTGCTGACGGTCTACAGCACTGACACGGCGAACCCAAGGCTTAGGAGAGGCGCGTACGCCTTTGCTGCCTGGTCCGTGGGCGCATTACTGCTTGCCGCGTTTCCTACCGATGTCCCCGCCACCCCGATTTCGTGGCATGGAGCAATCCATCTCTTTGTGGCCATTGTGGCCTTCCTCGGGGGCGGATTCGGTGCTCTCTACATATCACTGGGAATGGTTGGGAGCAGTCCGGTCGCAAGGGCAAAGGGAGTTGCCCTTCCGCTTGGAGCTCTGTCCGCCATTCTTTGCCTAGTAGAGCTCATTGGCCCGTTTGTTGCCCAGGGCTTCTTCACCAACTACGGGGGAGTAGTGGAGCGCGTGTTCTTGGGCTCAGTGCTACTCTGGGTAGCCGTGGTCTCAGCGAGGATATTGATGGTCGCCCCAGCCGAAGTTTCGTCCGAGCACCCTCGGGTCGCAGCGCCCTAGATTGCATTCCCCAGGGGGCGAAACCTTCAAGGTGCCGTTCTGTCCGCTGTGCTCTGAGGGCCTTTGCGGAGGAGGTCTCCTGACGCTGCGGGCGGGTCCACGTCTGTGGCTGTGGTCTTCCTGCTCGGCCTGATCGGAGGCGTCTTGGTCAACATATACCTCCCCTTTCCAATCTGGCCGGGATCTACAATCCGAATGATTGGGTTTCTACCTTTTCTCCTAGGCGCGACGCTTTTCGCTTGGGCGAGGGCTACCTTCCGGCGTCACATGACCGCCCTCATGCCGTGGGCCCGAACCACGGCTTTGGTGACCGATGGGCCCTACCGTTTCACACGCAATCCGATTTACCTTGCCTTTGAGCTGATGTACCTGGGCTTGTCATGCATCTTCGATTCTGCATACGTATTGATCATGCTCTTGGTGGTCGTGGTGTTGTTCGACAGGGTGCAGATTCCACGGGAGGAGAGGTATCTGCAAGGGATTTTCGGAGCTGAGTTCGATTCATACGCGACGAAGGTAAGGCGCTGGCTCTAACTTCACCTCGAGCGCATCAAGAGGTCCGCATAAGGCGGCAGACGCTTTAAAGCGCGAGTAACGTTTTTCCAACCAACCACCCGTTGGTGTTCAAATTGAGAGGTCCTTTCGTGTACGTGGTCCAGAAACACATGGCGACTGCCCTCCACTATGACTTCCGGCTCGAGATAGGCGGGGTCATGCCCTCCTGGTCGGTTCCAAAAGGTCCCACCCTTGATCCTACCTTGAGGAGGCTCGCCATGCCAACCGGGCCCCATGATCTGGAGTACAGGAAGTTCGAGGGCATAATCGAGAAGGGGAGCTACGGCGCCGGGACAGTCATGATATGGGACGACGGAACCTACACCCCAGAGGTTGAGGTCGGCAAAGGCGTCCGAGAATTGGTGAAGGGGAGAGAGGTGGCCGAAGAGACGGCTGAGGCAGGGCTTCGCGATGGGAATCTAAAGTTCACCCTCTATGGCAAGAAGCTCCACGGCTCCTTCGCCCTCGTCCGGACGAAGGGACTCGGAGGAGCGAGGGAAGCATGGCTCCTCATCAAGCACAAGGACGAATACTGTGTTCCTGGGTACAACGCAAACGACCACGACTTTTCCGCAGCTTCCAACCGATCTCTGGAGCAGATCGCGAGAGGAGCCTAGTTCAGCCTTCCCTAATGAAAAGGCGCGAAGGCATGGGTTCGAGAATCTTTTAAGGTGCCTCAGCTATTGGAAGCGTTCTGAAATGGCAAGGATCGTCCTGGTCTCAGACACCACCCTGGCGCGGAACTACAGGAGCGTCCCCCTACTGGACTTCCTAGCAAGCGCCCCAACAAGCATTCTTCCTCAGAGGATTTACAACTTCCTCAAGGGTCCCCCCCCTCCCTCCCAGGACGGAAGAGCCGTCATCGCTCCTTACGCCACAAGGAAGCTCGAGGCGTGCGTGCTGAAATCCTACAAGAGGGAGGAAGTGGTTGTCGCACACGAAGACTACGTCCGAGACTTCGTGGACGATGACACAGAGATCATCGGGGTGTCCACGATGGATCCTTTGGGCCTTGGCCCGCTTACCATGTCGTATGCTGTCTTCTTCGAATCCCCCGGCCCCGCTTACGTTTACAAGGAATTCGAGTCTCTTCTTGCGCGTATCAACCGGGCGAGGGCCGGGAAGAAGGCAAAGCTCGTAGTGGGCGGCCCAGGCGTCTGGGAGCTCACCGTCCGCCCCGACGAGCTGGTGAAGAACCACATCGACTATGCCTATCAGGGAGAAGCGGACGATATCATAGGAGACCTGTTCAGGTACATCCTCGAGGATGGAGGGAAAAACACGGAATTCTTCCGTGGCTACCAGACCTTCGACGAGTCATTCCACAAGGAATGGAAGTCCAGCTCCAAGTTCATCAGCCGTTACCAGTTCTCGAAGCAGTTCCCTAGGCTCGAGGATATCCCCGAGATTGTTGGCCCCTCCGTGAAGGGAATGGTCGAGGTGATGCGTGGGTGCGGGATAGGTTGCGATTTTTGTGAGGTCACTCTGAGACCCCTCCGTTACTACCCTCCCGAGAAGGTGAGGAAGGAACTCGAGGTGAACGTCAAGGCGGGAATGGACACCGGGTGGCTTCACAGCGACGAGATCTTCGCATACGAGCACGGCAGGAACTTTGTCCCGAATGAAGAGGCAATAGAGAACTTGTTCGCAGCTGTGATGGCGACTCCGGGCATACACAGGTCGAACCCGACCCACGGCAGGATTTCAATACCTGCGGCGTACCCTGATTTTATCCGCAGGCTATCTCGCATCATGCGGGCGGGTCCCACCAACTGGATAGGTCTCCAGATTGGGGTGGAGACAGGAAGTGACAAGCTGGCTTCTGAGCACATGCCAAATAAGACTCTTCCTTTGAGAGTCGGACCAGACGGGAGTTGGGCGGACATTGTCTGGAGGGGGACGTACGTGCTAAACACCTACTACTGGCGACCGGCGTTCACTGTCCAGGTGGGGCAGGCCGGCGAGACACCCGAGGACAACTGGGAGACCGTGGCCCTCATTAACCGCCTGAGCAACTCGACCACAGAAAACGGCAAGCCTTTCGAGTTCACGATAACTCCGATGCAGAACGTCCCACTGGGGCTACTGAAGAGCATGGACTTTTCCTCGGTGAAGTTGAATCAGTCCCAGCTGGCTGTTTACTATGCATCCTACAAGCACCTGGTGAAGATCGCCACCAGGGACGCGACAACCGCCTCGTCGGAGCAAAATCCTATCACAAAGTACGCCACGGGAGGCATGATGGCTCTCGGGGCCTGGGGAATGTTCCGTGTCGTGAAGAACAAGTGCAGAAGGGGAGGGCTGAACGTGGAAAAGGCAGATCGCTACGGCCTAGAGAGGGGTCCCCTTCAGGCCCCAATGATTCCCGCTTAGGCGCAGCTATCCACCCCAGTTCTCGGCAGACAAAATCTAAGTATGGATACTAGGGCGAGCCGGATTGTTTGTTCCTCGTAGAGTTCGTCCTCTTGATGTTCCTCATCTCGATTTTCGCTGGAGTATTCGGATCAATAGTGGGACTCGGCGGGGGGGTCGTGATAGTACCTGTCCTCACCATCCTGATGGGGGTCGACATCCACTTCGCCATCGGAGCAAGCATAGTGGCGATCATTGGCACTTCCAGCGGAGCCGCATCGACCTACGTGAAGGACAAGGTGACAAACCTCAGGATTGGGATGTTCTTGGAGCTGGGAAGCGCTAGCGGGGCTATTGTAGGAGCCGGTATTGCAGCCTATACGAACTCCCCCGCACTCGAGACGATATTCGGGAGTATCCTGCTTGTATCCCTAGTACCGATGGTGATGAAGATAGGGGAAGACATTCCCAAGTCTCCCGAACTCAAAGGAACGTCAAAGCGCCTCGGACTCACAGGGTCTTATACGGAGCCCGACGGAAAGGTTGTGGAGTACAACGCCACTCGTCCAGTTGAGGGGCTGGCGGGGACCGCCGTCGCCGGAGTCCTTTCCGGCCTGCTGGGAATAGGAGGGGGCGCCTTCAAAGTCCTATCCATGGACTTGGGCATGAGGCTCCCGATGAAGGTCTCGACGACAACATCCAACTTCATGATAGGGGTTACCGCAGCAGCAAGCGCCGGCATCTACTTCGCGAGAGGAGATGTCGACCCCATCATAGTAGCCCCGGTCGCCCTAGGAATCCTGATTGGCGCCGCCATTGGAGCTAGGATCCTTCTCCGTTCGCGAAACACCACGGTGAGGAAGGTCTTTGCGATTGTTCTGGCCATAGCGGCAGTTCAAATGATTCTGAGTGCATTGGGGGTACAAGCATGAACCTGAAGGACCCAGAATCGATGAATGTGGTGATAGGCAAGGCCCTGAGATACGGCGTCATCCTATCGGGCGCCATAATCCTACTTGGAACAATCGGCCTGCTAGCTACCAACGGACTCTCTGATGCCTCTGGGATGCTCACCTACAATGCGAACGTGGTTCCACACGATAGCATAGACGTGAGCCTGGGCGGACTGGTCCAGGGGCTTGTCACATTCTCATCCTTCTCGTGGATAGAGCTCGGAGTGATAGTACTCATTGCGACGCCCGTTTCAAGGGTGATAATCTCCGTCTTCCTTTTTGCGGCCGAAAGGAATAGGCTCTACGTCCTCATCACGGCTATCGTCCTCACCCTCCTTCTCTTCAGCATGCTAGTAACGCCGTTCATCCCGGGGTTCCATGCCTGAGCCTCCGCCCTATGGAACGTACTTAGACTGTAGGAGCTTCGATTGAGATCGTGAAGACAAGAGTCGTGTTCTTCGACCTCGGCGGGACGCTCCTTGTCATGCGTCGCGACAGAATCTTCCGGAGGGTCCTTCATGAAACGGGCCGGGAAATGGACCTCGAACGGATACACTCTGCATACCTGAAGGTAGAGGCATGGTGGATTCCGCACTACGCCGCCCGGATTCTGAACGAGGAGGAGACAGAAGAAGCATACAGGGAACTTGACCAGAGGGTGTTCTCCGAGCTATACCCTGGAGTGAGCGAACGTGAATCACTCGTTGCCTCGAAGCTCGTTCGTAAAAGGTGGCCCGAGCTGGAAACTGAGATTCCTCTCGAACTGTACCCCGACGTGGAACCTTCGCTGGGGAGGCTCATGAGGGACGGCTACGGGCTTGGCCTGATTTCAAACGCGCCGGCGGACACCGTGAGGGCGGTAAAGGCCTTGGGGCTCACCAAGTATCTAGATACAGTCGTGATCTCAGGAGTAGTGGGGTACACAAAACCTCACCCTGAAATCTTCAGGATTGCTCTCCAGGAGGCTGGCGTTAGTGCCGGGGAAGCAATTCACGTCGGGGACCTTTACGAAGCAGACATCGTAGGGGCCAGGAACGCGGGCATGGAGGGCATCCTAATCGACAGGGACGGCTCCGAACGCCGCACTGACTGCCCAAAGGTGCGAAGCCTCCCTGAAATCTACCAGTTCATCAAGTGACCTGCCTGAAGCAAGGCATCGACCCTTGCCTCTACCTTCTGATGGGCTGATAGCTCGCACAGAGCATCCCGTAATACGTAGGAACCTGATACGAGACCAGTTCAGCTTTCATAGGAACAACCGAGAGCGCTCCCACGAGCATCGCCATCTGCCAGAGACTGTCAGGCCTCGCCCCGTCAACGAACCTTGGCGACATCTTCACTATCTCCTCCAGCTTGTCGTGGCGGATCAGGTCCACCACCTGCCTGTCATACACCGCGGCCCGCCTGTCGAAACCGTAGGGCCCGCTCTTCTGATGCCTGTGCGCCTGGTCCGCGCTCGCGACGAAGGCGACCCTCTTCTTCTCTTTCTCTGCGGTTTCGGCGATTACCTTCCCGAACTCCACGTTCTGGACCAGGGGTATCTCCCTCGATGGGGTCACTATCACGATTTTTCTCCTGGTGCGCGCGCCCTTCAGGAAGAACCACAGCGGTATCATCGTCCCCCAGTCCATGGCAATGTCAGAAAGCGGACCGTCAAAGACCCCGTAATTCGCCGCGACCACGGGGAGCCCCTCCGCCTCTCCCGCCTCTGCCAGCTTCGCTGCGAGTGAGACGTCGCACTTGGCCCGGAGTGTGATCTCCTTGCGCCCTTCTGCCGTCCTCCCTGAGGAGTTCTCGGCAGTGACCACTCCTATGTGCTCGTGGAGCCTCAAATTGTGAGGGCTCGCCACTATGATTGTGTCCGGCCTGGCAGCCTCCATGGCTTTGGCCAGCACTCTCATCCCCTTCCTCGTTTGGGAGAAGAGCTTCAGCTTGTTTCCGGCCAGGGCGGGCACGATTTCCCCGCCATGCGGTGCTATGCAGGCATAGATTAGTGGCACAGACCGCGAAGAGTATTACACGGTATTCAAAAATTCTTCTCGAGGTAGTGCATTATGCCCATGACGGATGTCCTCACTGAAACCTGGGCGTAGAGGGGGAGATCTACTGCCCCTGCGTCCTTTGCCACCTCTCCTCGCATGGCCTCTGCTGCTTGATCCAGTGACATCCCCTCCTTCCAGAGCCGCTTCACCTCTTCGATCCATCTTTGGACCAGTTCCGTCGTCCTGTCGAAGACCCAGTCTACGTCCTTCCTGGACCCGAAGTGGGGGACGAGGAGCTCGGAGGGCTTCATCTGCCTCATGTTTCCTATGGTGGCGACAAGCTCCGACGGGTTGAAGCTGGGCGGCGGAGTGGTGGGGATCAGCGCCTTCATCCCCGGATACACTATTCCTACCGCGTCCGCCGTGAACATCACGTTCCCCCTGTCTATGACGACCGAGACCTGGTGAGGGGCGTGGCCGGGCGTGTGAATCAACGTCGCGCTCAGACCGTCACCCAGGTCCAGGCTCGCCTCCTCCCCGACCGCCGTTACCCTGTCTGGTGGGATTGGTTCAGGAAGTCCGTACAGCGCCATGATCGCTGATCCAAAGACCTTCGTCGAGCTCTCGATTAGCCTCGTCGGATCGACGAGATGGGGGACACCCCTCTCATGTGCCAGGACCTGGGCGTTGGGCATCTCCTTCAATAGCCTCCCAGCAGCGCCGGCATGGTCGAGATGGACGTGCGTCGGGATCACGTATCGGACGTCCGTCGGCATTACTCCCACCTCGGCTAGGCCCCTAAGCACGTTTTCGTAGGTCGAGGCGTAACCACAGTCCACGAGTGTAGGCTTCGGCCCCTTGACCAGGTAAACGCTGACCGTACCCTGCTGACCCAAGCCATAGGTGTCCAACATGTAGATCCGGTCCGAGACCTTAGTCGAGTACATCTCAACGCTCCAGGGAGGGGCTCGTCGGGTTCCCGAATTCGAAGGCGATCATCGCCAGGGACGCAGCGCCGAACTTGAGGACATCCTCGTCCACCTTGAACTTTGAGCTATGGTTCGGGTAGACGCACCCCTTCTCCGGGTTACGACTCCCAAGGAAGTAGAAGGTCCCCGGCGCCTTCTGGAGGAACCTGGAGAAGTCCTCTCCTCCGAGCATGGCCTCGACCCTTTTCACTCTCGTCCCCGGAATCTTCCTCAGGATTGCAGCGACTTTCTCAGTTGCCTGCGGGTCGTTGACTGTCACGGGGTAGGCGTCCTCCTCGAACTCCACCTCCGCGCTAGCGCCGAAGGTCCTGCAAACCCCTTTTGCCACCTCTTCGACCTTCTTCTTGGCAAGCTTCCTCGTTGCCTCGTCCAGGGTCCTGATAGTCCCGTCGAGCGTCGCTACGTCAGGGATGATGTTCTCCTTCGTCCCGGAATGGACCGCTCCGACGGTGATGACGAAAGGACGCACCGGGTCAATCATCCTTGCGGAAACTCCCTGGAGCGCAAGAATCACATGGGCCGCTACGTAGATGGGGTCGATGGTCTCGTGGGGGGCTGAGCCGTGCCCTCCTTTTCCCAATATCTTCACCTTGAAGGTGTCCGGTGCAGCGGCAATCGCTCCCTCTCTGACTCCGAACTCCCCGGACCTCCTCGTGGCTTCGATGTGGAGGCCGAACACGAAATCGACCTTGGGGTCGTTCATTGCACCGTCTTTTATCATGGGCATGGCGCCCCCCTTCCCCCCGTGCTCTTCCGCAGGCTGGAAGAGGAACTTCACAGTCCCATGCAATTCCTTCCTGTGCTCTGACAATAGCCTAGCCGCACCCAAAAGCATCGCCACGTGCGTATCATGGCCGCAGGCGTGCATCGCACCGTCGATCCTAGACCGGAAGGCGACATCCGATGTTTCCTGGATTGGGAGGCCATCCATGTCTGCTCTCAGGGCAACGACGCGCCCGGTTCTTCCTCCCTTCAGGACGCCAAGAACACCCGTTCCTCCGACCCCTCTTTTCACCTCGATACCCAGTGACTCGAGTCTTTTCGCGACGAGCTTCGACGTCTCCACCTCGTGGTACGCAAGTTCCGGGTGCTGATGGATAACTCTGCGAGTTCGAATCATCTCTGGTTCGATGTGCTTGGCCTCGGCCAGTAAATCCACGCGCGCCGCCGGACCGCGCACCAATAAAAGCTAGACAGATTGTCTTCTTCGCGACGGTCCAGTGTCTCTCCGACGCGTTAGAACATAAGGGACCCCTGAATGTTTAGGGGCGGCAGGTCCTCTGGGTCCACTCTCAGCTCGACTAGGAGAGGAAGGTCAGACTCGCTGGTCAGGAACTCAACCCCCTCCTGCACCAGGTCGTCCGAGTCGATCACCAGGCCCTTCGTCCCGAATGCTTCTGCGACCTTGGCGAAGTCCGGGTTCGAGTGGGTCGTCCCGAATATTCTTCCCATCTTCTGAATCTTCTGCCTCATCAAAAGCACCCTGTAGGAATTGTCATTGACGATAACGATCTTCACCCCTGCCTTCTCCCTTACCGCGGTCTCGAGGTCCTGAATAGTCATCATGAATTCGCCGTCCCCCATAACACCTACAGTCTCCCTCTCCGGGAACAATATCTTCGCGCCCAAGGCAGCCGGAAACACGAAGCCCATAGAGCCCATATTAGTCGCCGCCAGGAAAGACCTGCTTGAACGTACCTTTAGGAAAGAGTAGGCATAGAGAACATGCAACCCCTGTCCTACTGCGAGGATGGTGTTTCGCGGTAACAGGCCGTCCAGAGCGCGGAGGAACTTCGCAGGGTTTGCAAACCCCACTTTCGTCCGCGACTCTGCTTCTTTCAGGAGAGCGTTCCAGCCTTTCCGTTCGGTCGCGATCTTGCTCTCCCACTGCGCCTCCAGCCTCTCCGGAGCGACAGTCCGAGCCAAGCTCCTGACGAACACGGCGGCGTCGCAGGCTGCGTGCATTGCACACGGTACCGGCTTCCTGTCCCAGAGTGGGTCCAGATCTACAACGATTACCTCCCCCTTCGGCGTCAGGTTGAAGCCGTAGGTGGACACGTCCGAAAGTCCGCAACCTATGCAGACGACGGCATCTGCCTCGACTAGGGCGCTGTCCGCCACTCTGTTTCCTCCGCCGAATCCTATCCTCCCCAACGCTAACGGGCTGTCCTCGGGGACCGCTCCCCGACCGTTCCCCGACGAAGCAACTGGTACCTCGACTCGTGATAGGAGCGCTTTGAGAGCCTCTGCCCCTTCGGGTGTGTTGATGCCTCCTCCGACCACGATTAGGGGCCTCTTGGCCCGTGCTAGCAGCTCTGCGGCAACCGCTACTTCTTCCTCAGTTGGAGCCATGGCCGTTCGCGTTGCAGGTCCTATGACATCGTTCCCCGCCTCAAGGCTCCAGACGTCTTCGGGTATCTCGACGAAGGTTGGCCCGCACGGCGGTGATACTGCGAGGGAGAAAGCGTCCGCGAAGATTCTGGCTGCCTCTGATCCTCTCTCTACTCTCCAGGCCTTCTTGACGACGCTTGACACCATCGCTGACTGTGGCACCTCGAGCCAAGAGTCCATCCCTACCATTCTTCTCTTCACCGCACCAGCGACCAGCACCACCGGAGAGCCATCCTTCCAGGCGTTTGTGACGCTGATTAGCGAGTTCAGGAACCCGGGCCCACCGTGGACCATTGCGACCCCCGGTTTGCCTGTCAGCCGTCCCTCGGCGTCGGCCATACTAACAGCGACCTGCTCATGCCTGGTGGAGACGTACCTGATCTTGCTCGACGACAGGGCGTCCATCAGCTCGAGGATGGAGGTGCCGACGAGGCCGTACGCCCTCTTCACCCCGTAGCTTTCAAAGGAGCGGACCAGGAGCTCTGATACCTTCATGGATTCACGACGTTAATCGGCGGCTGCCCCATCGCCACCCGGACCACGTTCTCCACCGTCGTCTGGATTATCCTGAGCCTAGCATCGTTGGTGGCGCCAGCCATGTGCGGTGTCAGTACTACGTTCGCACCATCCTTGGCGGCCACAAGCAGTGGATTGTCCGGCGCTATCGGCTCGGTGGTGAACACGTCTACCCCCGCCCCGCCGATCCATCCCTGGGTGACTGCCCGCGCCAGGGCCCCTTCGTCGACCAGCTCGCCACGCGACACGTTGATGAAGACAGCATAGGACTTCATCAGCCTGAACTCCTTCTCCCCCATCATCCGTCGAGTTTTGTCAGTCAGCGGGACGTGAATGCTGACGACGTCGCTCTCCGCCAGCAGGCGCTGCAGCGGGAGGAACTTGACCCCGAGCTTGAGCTCATCTGGTTCTGGGAGCCTGGCGATGTCCGTGTAAACGACGTTCGCACCAAGGGCCTCCGCCCTGGCCGTGACCTCCTTCCCGATTCTGCCCATACCGATGACCCCCCAGGTCTTGCCATGCACCTCCGCGGCGACGTTCAGAAGCTCCTCCTGCACCCAGGCCCCCTCCGTGATCCTTCTGTGGGCGTAGCCAATCCGTTTGACCAGGTCGAGGGCGAGAGCCATCGTATGCTCGGCCACAGAAACGGAGTTCGCCCCGCCTATGTTCGATACAGGAATCCCCTTCCTTCGACAGGCGGCCAGGTCGATGTGGTCGTAGCCCGTGGATGGTTGGGCGATCAGCTTTACCCTCGTCATAGCATCGACCATCTCAGAGGTAATCGGAATCTTGAACGTGTAGTCCCCAATCACCACGTCCGCGTCTCGGAGCTCGGCTTTCAGCTTCTCAGTATCCAGTTCATTGACAGTCTTGAAGTCGGCTTCTATCTTATACTTCTCCATGCTCTCCGCGAAGAAAAGCCGGATGAGACCCTCCGGCATCGGAGACAAGATGAGTATCCTTAGCACGCAGGTTCGGGACGATCTCACAATTTAACGATTCTGACTCGTGCTGTCAGGTTAGGCTCAGGCTTTTAGGATGATTCCACGTTCCTGTGGCCCTTGGCACTTTCAAACGCCTCGAAAGCCGGCGTTGCCATCTTCGTGGGTGCCGTCCAATTCGGCATTAGTATGATAGTTGCCGAAATCGTCTACTCGACAAGTGGTCCCCTGAACACGTCGGGGTCCGGTAACACCACTGGGTACATCTACAGCGTTGCAAACAACTACATCAGCGATCTTGGCGCCAACTGTCGAACAAACTGCACGTCAGTACCATCGGCCTACCTGTTCGACACTTCCATCGCGCTCCTTGGCCTTTTGATTCTGGCTGGGGCATACTTCCTGCAGCGCGCGTTTCACTGGACGCCTGCGACGGTCATGATTGGGCTAGCAGGGGTCGGGGCACTGGGCGTCGGCCTCTTCCCAGAAACCACCGGAATATGGCACAGCATTTTCTCACTCGTCGTCTTCCTCTTCGCGGGACTCGCTGCCCTAGTCACTGCGCGTTTCCAGAAAAAGCCGATGTTCTACTTCTCCATAATCCTCGGGCTCTTGACCCTGGCAGCATTGTTTCTGTACATAGGGGGGAACTATCTCGGCCTTGGGCCGGGCGGCATGGAAAGGATGGTCGTCTACCCTGTGCTTCTCTGGGCCGTCGGCTTCGGCGGCCACATGATGGCATCAGAAGACGCCCCGAAGACATAAAATCCGACAAGCAACGAACAGTAAAGGCGGGCTAGCGTAAGCACCTAATTATCCCCAGAGCGCCTTTCCGGAGCTCTCTGGTTTGCGGACCTCCTTACGAGACTACCTTCCTGAACTGGAACATCGTGGCGGCAAATGTCAGGACTGCGATTACCCCGATTAGCGCGTACCCAGAGGCCAGGGAGTTGAAGCTCAATGCTCCCACTACAAGATCGCGGGTCACATCCGACGCGTAGCTGACAGGGTTGTAGCTAGAGATGGTCTGGGCCCAGGAGGGGAAGAATGATATCGGAAACATCGCGCTGCTGATGAATATCAGCGGAAAGAAGAGCACGCCCGATAGAGCCGAAATCGTCTCCGTCTTCCTGGTCCTTATCCCGACCGTAAGGAAAATCCCAGAAAGGGCAAGTTCGAAAAACGCAACGGTCAGGAGGATAAGTAGTATTCCCGGTACTCCGGTTGAGAACTGAACCCCCATCAACACCGCTGCGACAATTGTTATGATCGATTGCGCAACCGCCATCGTCATGTCTGTCACCAACCTTCCGAGGAGGATCGCCGGTCTCCTGACCTGTGTGAGGAGCATTTTCGATAGAAATCCGGAATTCAGGTCGTTAGCCAATGATACCCCACCGAGCGGGGCACTAATCATGGCATTCAGCAGGATCACCCCCGGAGTCAGGTAGGCCAAGTAGCCGCCTGGAGTGCTAGGTATGAATTCACCGAACTTTGTGAGCAACTGAGAAAAGAGAACCAAAAAGATTACTGGCGTCACCAGGTTTGTGGCCAGGAGAGTGGGATTTCTGACTAACTTCGTCAGGTATCTTTCCAGAAGAGACTGCGTGTCGTATAATATTGTCATCTCGATCACTCACATAAGGAAAGGCTCCGTTTCCCTCCTCGAAAGCTCGTCGGCCCTTATTCGGCGTCCTGTCTTGCGCAAGAAAACGTCGTCCAACGTTGGAGAGGAGATGCTCAGAAAGGTCGGGTGAATGCCGGCCCGGTCAAGAGACGTGATGACTCCGGCTATGATTTGTCCGGCGCTCTTTGCGTAGGCCGTGACTCCGCCATCGGAGTCCATGACGTCTACGATCCCGGGGACCGTTCTGAGGATTTCTCTTGCCTTGGGTCTCAGCGAGAGATCTTCCAAGGTGAGATTGATTGTGTCGCCACCTGTGGACTCTTTGAGTTCCGACGGAGTCCCGGAGGCTATCAGCCTCCCGTGGTCGATTACCGATACCTCGCGGCAGAGCCGGTCCGCCTCTTCTAGGTATTGCGTGGTCAGAAAAATCGTGATTCCCTCGTTCTTGTTTAACCCTTCCAAATACTCCCAGATGGCGGTCCGCGACTGGGTGTCCAGACCTGTGGTCGGCTCGTCTAGGAAGAGAAGCTTTGGCTTGTGAATCAGAGCGCAGGCGAGGTCCAGCCTCTTCCTCATTCCGCCCGAGTACCGGCCCGTTGGCTTCTTCGCAACATCCTCCAGTTGCACAAGCTTCAGCAACTCTTCGACCCTCTCGTCAAGGACCTGACCGCTCATCTGCTGCAGGCGGCCCTGCAGATGCAGGTTCTCCCAACCCGTCAAGTCCACGTCCAGGCTCGTCTCTTGGCTTAGAACGCCAACTGACTTCCGAATCTCCCCAGGCGACTTGTCAAGGTCGATGCCTGAGACGTGCACTTTACCTGAGGTCTTCCTCAGGAGAGTCGTGAGTACCTTGATGGTGGTGCTCTTCCCCGCTCCGTTCGGGCCGAGGAATCCGAAGAACTCACCCTCTTTGACGCTGAAGGAGATGTCCTCCACCGCCCTCGTCCCGTCTTTATAGACAACGACCAGGTCGTCAGCAGAGATTGCCTCTTTCGTGACCCTTCGCCCTTCTGACCCCTGTGCGCATGCTATTTAAGTTAGGCACCCCTAACATTTGTTCACATCCCGAAACAGTATAGGGCGACCGAAGTGGGTTCATTCCTGCAAACCTACGTCGCACGAGCCGATCTTCAATGCCTCTGACCCTGGCTGTTATGCGGGGGGTGGGAGTCCTGCCCAGCGCTTGGGGCAGGATTTGTCAACATCCGTAGTATGTAGAACGATGGCTCTTCGAAGGTTCAGACACCTTTATTAAATGAATGAACCACCCATTCAACCAGAGGCATGCCGCGAACTGAAGCCGCATTTCAGCAAGTAAGGGACGCTTCCAGAAGGAAGATCCTCGATGGGGCACTTAGGGTCTTCGCCAGCAAGGGAAGCCATGCCACCATGGCGGACGTGGCCAGAGAGGCGGGGGTCAGCCAGGGCCTGGCGTATCGCTACTTTCCGAGCAAGGAAGCAATCCTCTCTAAGCTGGTGCGCGAGATAATTGGTTCCGAAAGAGAGAAAGAAGAGCGAATCAAGAAGTTGCAGGGAACGGCCCGGGAGCGCCTAGATCTCCTCCTGACGCCCATGTTAGGATCACTGCGCCAGAAACCAGAGTTCTCGCAATTTCTTAATCAGGTCCTTAGGGATGAAAATGTCCCGATGGAGCTGCGCGAGGCTGTCGCGACAAATGGCGCGGTCATCAAGAAAAGCATCAGGAAGCTCATCGTCGAGGCTCAGGCCAGCGGGGACGTGGCCCCAGATGACCCTGACCAGTTGCTCTTCGCCCTGATCGCCACCATCGACGGGCTCGTGAGCCGGGTGTCAGACCCCATGAGAATTGAAGACAGGAAGAATTTCCCTGACCCTAAGATCATCCTCCGGATGCTCAGACCCGACATAGGTGACAGGGGAGCTCGGTAGCCATGAACCGCAAGGGGGTGTGCTACGACGTGGGCAGTTACATGGCGTTCAACTGGCGCCCCCATTTCGACGGCGAACAGGTCCGCCGCGAGCTCGAGATCATCAAGGACGACCTGCACTGCAACGCGGTCAAGATAACCGGAACCGACCTCGGACGGCTTTCTTTAGCTGCCCGTCATGCGGTGGAGAGCGGCCTCGAGGTCTGGTTCTATCCCACCCTCTGGGACCGGCCCCCGGACGAAACGCTGCAGTACCTTGCCAGGGCTGCCAAGGCGGCCGAAGGCGTCAGGCAGGGAGGAGATGATGTAGTATTCGTCACCGAGGGCGAGCTGACCCTCTTCATGCAGGGAATCCTGGAGGGGAGGACGTTGCCGAAACGTATTGCTAACCCTAGCTTCATGGCGAAGGTCAAGGCTGGAGAGCACAACAAGCCCCTGAACGAGTTCCTCGCGAAGGCCACCCAGGCAGTAAGGTCGGTCTTCCATGGGAAGGTGTCCTACGCCTCACTCGTCTGGGAGCAGGTTGACTGGAGTCTCTTCGACTTGGTCGGAGTCGACCATTACAGGGCAGCGACGATAGAGGACAAATACGTCCAGATGCTGGAACCGTCATTCAAGCACGGGAAACCCGTGGTCGTCACGGAGATCGGGTACGCTACCACCCATGGTGGCGTGGGGGACGTGGGGCTGCTTCTGAGTTCCGCAGGCCTGGAGGAAGGGTTGATTGACGAGAAGTCGCGGTTCTTCCATTACAAGCTCCCGCTGATCGGCAGGTTCGTAAGGCCCCGACTTATCGGGGAGCACGTCCGCGACGAGGCATGGCAGGCGAAGAAGCTGGTCGAGACCCTGGACATCCTCGAAAAGGCGGGGGTAGATGGCGCGTTCATCTCACTGTTCATCTCTGAAATAACCCCCTACAGCGACGAGGCGCGGTACGACCTTGACATGGCGAGCATGAGCCTGGTAAAATACTTCGAAGGAGGGCGACGGGGCACGACTTATCCCGACATGCCCTGGGAGCCCAAGGAGTCGTTTAGGGCAGTGGCGGAGTATTACTCAAACCCCTAGGATCGAATACACTCCGCACTACGCTGATGGTGTGAAACACGAATCTCAGGTTCCCGCACGTCTTGCGGGGCGTGAACACAACTTCCCCCCGGCAAGGAATGCGGGGGG
>Ga0187770_10000184_pt1 | contig 29845 bp, 23 predicted proteins | sample 0116_SJ02_MP02_2_FD_133154 | JGI IMG/M metagenome (GOLD analysis project Ga0187770, IMG submission 133154) | Tropical peat soil microbial communities from peatlands in Department of Meta, Colombia - 0116_SJ02_MP02_20_MG | ecosystem: Environmental > Terrestrial > Soil > Wetlands > Peat | place...
AGGCCAGGAAGGGGGTCCTTCCCTTTCCTTCTGCGTTTTTCGACATGGGGAGCCACCGGATTTCGCATCGCAACGGCTTGCCCGGCGGCAGTCGGTATGGTTGCATTGCCTATCCAGAGTTGCGGACCACGTGCCCCGGATTCCACGACTCGCCGAATGGGAGACTTATGCGGACCCCAGCGGGTCCGACACCGATTGAAATTGGCATCATACGATGAAAAGAACCTATCAGCCTCACAACCGAAAGAGACTACGGACCCACGGATTTCTCACCCGGATGGCGACGGCCGGCGGACGCAAAGTCCTCAAGCGGCGGCGCGCCAAGGGACGCCATCGCCTCGCGATCACCATCCCGCCCAAGCAGCCCGGCTAAGGAAATTGGCGATGAGCTTCGGCGCCGCCAGCCGGCTGCATCGAAGCGCCGAGTTCAAGCGCCTCCAGCGCCAGGGCGTGAGATGCCAAAGCCCGCACTTCGTGCTCTATGCCGCGCGAATCGACGACCGCGGATTGTCGCGGCTGGGGGTCACCGTGTCGCGCCGAATCGGGAACGCGACGGTCAGAAATCGGGTCAAGCGCAGAGTTCGCGAATGGTTCAGGCTGAACCGGAGCGAACGGATTCCCGCCGGCGTCTCGATGGTCGTGATTGCGCGCGAGGGGGCGGGCGCGCTCGACACCCCGGCTATCAATGCCGAGCTGATGACTGCTACCTTGAAGTTAGGCGCGAACCTCGCGCGATGATCGCGTGACTACGCAATCGAAAATAACCGCGGCGCTCGCATCGGCTCCAGCGGCGGCCGCACTGATAATAATCGGGGCGTACCGGGCGATCGGCTCGCCAATCCTGCATGCCGTCTTCGGCCCGGCCTGCCGCTTCGAGCCGTCCTGTTCCGCCTATGCGCAACAGGCCGTCCGCAGCCACGGGCTCATCCGGGGCGGCGCGCTCGCACTTGCCCGGCTTGCGCGATGCCATCCACTGGGCGGCCACGGCTACGATCCGCCGCCCGCCCGCCTTGCGAGCAAGCCGTAAAGAAGAGACTCCTTGGACTTAAGCCGCGTAATCGTCGCCGTAATTCTTTCGCTGGTCCTGATCTTCGCTTACCAGGAACTTGTGCTGAAACGGCTGTATCCGCCACCGAGCGAGCAGCCTGCCGAAAAGATGAAGCCTGGTCAGCCGGCCGCGCCATCGGCGATCGCCTCCGCCGCTCCGGGAGCGGCGGCAACCGGCGCGGCGCCGGCGCGCGAGGGGATCGCGGCTGGAGAAATCCAAGGCGCCGGGCCTCCGCCATCGGAGCGCACGATCGAGGTCGATACGGATCTTTACGCCGCCCAGTTCACGACCCGCGGGGCGCGCCTTAAGGGCTTCCGGCTCAAGCGCTACAACGAAACCGCATCGCCCGACAGCGGATGGTACCAGATCGTGATGGCCGCGCCGGGCGACGAACTGCCGCTTGCGGCGCTGGTGTCGCGCGCCGGCGTGACGGCCGACGATCGTGCGCTCGGCTATTCGACCACGGCGCCCGATCGGGTCGAGGCCGCCGTCCATGGCGAGACGTCGATCGAATTTACTGCCGCCACCGCCGACGGGAACCGAATCACGAAGACGCTAACATTCAAACGCGGAACCTACGCGATCTCGATGGATGTGGCGGTGGCCGACGGGCCTGCGCCCGATGAGGTGGGAGTGGCGCTCAGCCAATCGCTCGTCCAGCGCAGCGCCGCGTTCCGCGATCTCCCGGAGCTTCAGGCCGACGTCGCAAATAAAGTGATCACCGAGTCCGAGGACAAGCTGCGCAAGGGGGTGCCGCCGGTTACGGGAGCGGTTACGTATGCGGGCTTCGGCGACCGTTACTTTCTCACGGCCTACCTGCCGGAGAGTCCGGTCGCGGCGACCGTCGCGATGTCCTACGAGAACGACCAGGCGTTCATGCGCATGTTCTTCCAGGGAGCGCCGCGCATCCGCACCCGAATCTATATCGGACCCAAGCTCCTGGAGGCTCTGGAAGCGGTCAATCCGCTACTCAACAACGCGATCGATTTCGGCTGGCTCGGATTCGTCGCGCTTCCGTTCCTGCGGATTCTCAAGTCGTTCCATTTCATCGCGCCCAACTACGGCGTCGACATCATCCTGCTGACCGTCGCGCTCCGGATCGTGACTCTGCCGATGATGATCAGGAGCCAGCGCTCGATGATGAAAATGCAGCGGCTGGCGCCCCAGATCGAACGGCTGCGCGAGAAGTTCAAGGACGAGCAGGAGCGGCTCCAGCGCGAGATGCTGGACCTCTACAAGCGCAACCATGTGAGCCCGCTCGGCGGATGCCTGCCGATGCTTATCCAGTTCCCGATTTTCATCGGCCTTTACGAGGCGCTGCTCAACGCGATCGAGTTGCGCCACGCGCCGTTCATGGCATGGATCAAGGACCTCTCCGCGCCGGATTGCTTCGGTATCCCCTGGATGCCGCAACTGCCGTACCTCCACTGCCACGGCATCCCGGTGCTGGTGCTGCTGATGGGCGCGAGCACGTTCCTGCAGCAGTGGATGTCGCCCACGTCGCCCGATCCCAACCAGCAGCGGATGATGATGCTGACGCCGCTCATCTTCACCGTGATGTTCATCAACTTCCCGGCGGGGCTTTCGCTTTACTATTTCTCGTCCAACGTGCTGGGCGTGATCCAGCAGTTTTTCCTTAATCGAGAGATGAAGCAGTACACCCCTGTAACCGCATGAGCACCAACGATTCGATCGAGATATCCGCATCCTCCGTTGATGAGGCGATCAGCAAGGCGCTCGAGCAGCTCGGCGCGCAGGAAGAGGACGTCGAAATTGAGGTCCTCGCCGGCGCGCGATCGGGCGTGCTGGGACTCGGCAGCCGGCAAGCGCGTGTGCGCGTGACGCGCCGTCCCCCCGCGGGCGCATCCAGCGGCGTCACCTCGCCGCCGCCGGCTCCGCCGGCCGCGCCGCCGCGTCCGGCACCTGAAAGGCCGGCGCGCCCGGCCGCGCCAGCGCGCGAGGCGATTGCTCCTGCGCCGGCGCGCGAGGCCAAGCCACCGGCACCGGCGGGCGAACAGCCGCCCTCGGCGGGCGGCGAGGAACGCGCTCCGCAACCGCGCGGCAAGTCCGACCTCGATGCGGCCGAGCACGAGGCAAGCGAAGTCCTGGCCAGGATTCTCGACTTGATGGGCGAAAAGGCCGAAGTCATCCCGTCGCGTCACGACGGGGAGTCGGTCGAACTCGAGATCAAGGGCGACGGGTCGGGAATTCTAATCGGCCGGCACGGACAGACGCTGGACGCGCTCGAGTACCTGGTCAATCGAATCGTGGCGCGGCGCATCCGGGATGCCGCCCCGGTGATGATCGAGACGGAATCCTATCGCGCGCGCCGCCGCCAGCAGCTCCACAAGATGGCGCTCTCGATGGGCGAGCGGGCAAAGCGCGAGCACGAGGCGGTCACGCTCGAGCCGATGCCGCCGCGCGACCGGCGCGTCGTGCACTTGGCGCTCAAGGACGACCCGATGGTCACGACCCGGTCATCGGGCGATGGCTTCATGCGATCGATCGAGATACTTCCGGTCGAGGGCCGGCGCGAGCGCGAAAAGCGCGGGCGGCCTCGCGAGCCCAAGGCCGCCCTCGGCGAACAGGGCGGCTTCAAGCACGGCCAGAAGAAAATCGTTTAGGCGCGGCCCCGATCGGGCCGTCCCATCCGGTCGAAAGGAGGGCCGGCGGTATCGATGCTGCCCCGGCCCCCGAGCTGGAAAGATGCAACCGTCAGGTGCTGGAGACGAATCCCCACTTCTTCTTGTTCTCGGCCACCTGCTCAGGCGTCGGATGCTCGGTTTGCCTGAAGGTCTTCACCTTGAACTGGTCGATAATCTCCACTATCGCATGGTTCAGAGCGATGTCGTCCTTGAAAACGTCGGGCACCGCGGGCTCCTCGAATATTGCCTCCCACGGGCATTCCGGCTCGCAGGCGCCGCAATCGATGCATTCGTCGGGATGTATGTACAACTGATTGGGGAACTTCTGCTTGTCGGCACCGACATATTCGTAGATGCAATCGACCGGACAAACGCTGACGCATCCGGTGTCGACACAATCAATGCAGAGTCGAGTTATGGTCCAAGGCATAGCAGATCACCATCTCCTATAGAAAAAGGTTGCGCCCTAAATTACATCGGCCAAGCGGCATAGAAAAGCCCGCCGCGATGGCATACGGATGCGTTGCGCGCCCGGATTCAAGCCGCGCCCGCGCATCCGCCTGCTGCATCGCACCGGGCTGAGATGCGAGCAGGCCGGAAGGAAGAGTTCAGATGAGCACGATCGAACAGAAGAAAACCGGGCCGACGCGGACCGAAACTGACAGCATGGGAGCGATCCAGGTCGCTGCCGACCGCTACTGGGGCGCGCAAACCGAGCGTTCGCTGCTCCACTTTTCGATCGGCTTCGATCGCATGCCGCGCTCCGTGATCCGGGCCTTCGGCGTGCTGAAGAAGGCCGCCGCCGAGGTGAACCGGGAGCTCGGAAAACTTCCGGCGGAGAAGGCCAGGCTGATCGTCCAGGCCGCGGATGAAGTGATCTCGGGAAAACTCGACGAGCACTTTCCGCTGCGCATCTGGCAGACCGGCAGCGGCACTCAGACCAACATGAACGCGAACGAAGTGATCTCGAACCGCGCGATCGAGCTGGCTGGCGGCGCGATGGGCTCGAAGAAGCCCATCCATCCCAACGACGATGTGAACATGTCGCAGTCATCCAACGACACTTTCCCGACGGCGATGCATATCGCGGCGGCCGAACAACTCGTCCACGAGCTGGTCCCGGCGCTTCGCAAGCTCCGCGATTCGCTGGCGGCCAAGTCTGCCGAGTTTGCGGAGATTGTCAAGATCGGCCGCACTCACCTGATGGATGCCGTGCCGCTTACGCTCGGGCAGGAGTTCTCGGGATACGTCGCGCAGCTCGACTACGATCTCAAGCGCATCGAAGCGGCTCTGCCCGACGTGTACGAACTCGCAATCGGCGGCACCGCAGTCGGCACGGGGCTCAACACCCATCCCGAGTTCGCTTTGCGGATGGCGGCGAAAATCGCGGCGTACACCGGGCTTTCATTCACGTCGGCGCCGAACAAGTTTGCTGCGCTGGCGGCGCACGATGCGCTGGTGATGGCGTCGGGGGTGCTCAAGACGCTCGCGTGCTCGTTGATGAAGATCGCCAACGACATCCGCTGGATGGGCTCGGGCCCGCGATGCGGCCTGGGCGAGCTGCTGCTGCCGGAGAACGAGCCGGGCTCATCGATCATGCCGGGCAAGGTCAATCCGACGCAGAGCGAGGCGATGACGATGGTCTGCATCCAGGTGATCGCCAACGATTTCGCGATCGCGGCCGCCGACTCGCAGGGAAATTTCGAACTCAACGTATTCAAGCCGCTCATCATCCACAACCTCCTGCACTCGACGATGCTGCTCGCGCACTCGTGCGATTCGTTCAGGAAGTACTGCGTGGAGGGGATCGAGGCGAACCGGGAGCAAATCGCGCACTACGTCCACAATTCGCTGATGCTCGTGACCGCGCTCAGCCCGCACATCGGCTATGACAACGCTGCGAAGGTCGCCAAGAAGGCGCACGCCGATCGCACGACGCTTCGCGAGGCGTGCGTCAAGCTGGGGTTGCTTTCAGGCGAGGACTTCGACCGCCTGGTGCGCGCCGAGAAAATGCTCGCCCCGGAGGAGTGAGCCGGCCGGCCTTTCAGAATATAAAGGCGTGACCGCGGGCGGTGGTCGGAGAGGGAGGAGTCTCCGTGCAGTAAGGCTCCGGGCCGGCCGCGTTGCGCTGCTCGCGGTCAGCGAGCATCTTCTTGAGATCGTCCTCGCAGTGGTTCTGCTCCTTCGGATAAAAGCGATAGCGAGAGGATTGGGAGGGAGGCGATGGCGGCTGGACGAGAACCAACCCGCCAAACTTCGATGCTTCTTCGGGCGTGAATCCAAAATCCGTTGGATTCAAAGTGCCGGTTTCTTTGGATTTCCAGATTGGTATCCCCGGCAGGCCGACCGATGTGAGGTTCCCCTGCGCGTTCTCGCTCCATTCGAAACATGCGCCCAGCCCGCACAACGCGATCAACACCAGTGCAAATATTGCCTGCCGCAAGATAGTCTCCCCTTTTTCTCGCCCGCCAAGCGTGGTGCAACCAAAATTCACCCGCAACCCCGGCCTTTGAATTCAATCCCCGATCGCGCGATTCTAAATCCGCCGCGCGGCCAGGCGTCAAGTCGATGCCCCGTCGGGCGTCGAGGCGGCCGCGGGAGCATCACATCCTGAACACTCCGAAGCCCTGCGCCGGCGGGGTTGGCGCATTCATCGACGCCGCGATTCCCAGCGCGAGCGCCGCGCGCGTCTCGACCGGGTCGATCACGCCGTCGTCCCACAGGCGCGCGCTCGAATAGTAGCAATTCGACTCGGCATCGTACTTCTCGAGCGTCGGGCGGGTGAATTCCCGCTGCTCCTCATCGCTCATGCTCTTGCCCTCGCGGCTTAGCTGATCGAGCTTGACCGTGAGCAGAGTATTGGCGGCCTGCTCGCCGCCCATCACGGAAATCCTGGCGTTGGGCCACATGAACAGGAGACGCGGACCGTAGGCGCGCCCGCACATGCCATAATTGCCTGCGCCGTTCGATGCGCCGATTATCACGGTGAATTTCGCCACCTGCGCGTTCGCGACCGCATTCACCATCTTCGCGCCGTCCTTTGCGATCCCACCCTGCTCGTAGCGCTTGCCCACGATGAAGCCGGTGATGTTCTGAAGGAAGAGCAGCGGGATGCGGCGCGTGCAGCACAGCTCGATGAAATGCGTGGCTTTGAGCGCGGACTCGCTGAACAGAACGCCGGTGTTGGCGACGATCCCCACCTGGTATCCGTAGATCCGCACGAACCCGGTCGCCACCGTGGTCCCATAGCGGGGCTTGAACTCGTGCATCCGGCTGCCGTCCACGATTCGCGCGATCACCTCGCGGACATCGTAGGGCTGGCGGGTATCGGGCGGGATGATCCCGTACAGCTCGGCAGGATCGTAATACGGATCCTCGGGCGTGTCCGGCGGCGAGGCCTCAGAGGACTGGCGCGGCCCGAGGTTCTCGAAAATCGACCGCGCAATCTGGAGCGCATGCTCATCATCGTCGGCCAGATGATCGCTCACGCCGGAAAGCCGCGTATGCACGTCTCCGCCGCCGAGATCTTCGGCGCTGACCTGCTCCCCAGTCGCGGCGCGCACGAGCGGCGGCCCGGCAAGGAAGATCGTCCCCTGATTACGCACGATGATGTTCTCATCGCACATCGCCGGCACATAGGCGCCGCCCGCGGTGCACGATCCCATCACCACCGCGACTTGCGCGATTCCCATCGCGGACATCCGCGCCTGGTTGTAAAAAATCCGCCCGAAATGGTCGCGGTCGGGAAACACGTCGGCCTGAAGCGGCAGGAACGCGCCGCCCGAATCGACCAGGTACACGCACGCAAGCCGATTCTCCATCGCGATCTCCTGCGCCCGCAGATGCTTCTTGACCGTGATCGGGTAGTAGGTGCCACCTTTCACCGTCGCGTCGTTGGCGATCACCATCGCCTCGCGGCCCTGGATGCGCCCGATGCCGGTGATGATGCCCGCGGCGGGCGCCTCGTCATCGTACATCCCGTACGCCGCGAGCGCCGACAATTCGAGGAAGGGACTGCCCGGGTCGAGCAGCTTGCGGACGCGATCGCGCGCGACCAGCTTGCCCCGCTCGACGTGGCGCTTGCGCGCGTGCTCGGGTCCGCCCTGGCGGATTCGTGCGATCTCGGAGCGAAGCTTGCTGACTTGCGCCTCGAGCACCTCGCGGTTGCGCCGAAACTCATCCGATGCCGGTTTGATTCGCGATTCGATCCGTTCCATCGATTTCCCCTTGCCCTTGATGCCTGAGCGGGTTGGATGGGCTAGATATTAGCCATTGAGGCGGGCCGATGCGCAAAGCAGCCCGCCCCAAGTCTATGCGGGAACGAGACCTCAGAGCGCTCGAATTCGACAAGGTGCTGCACCTCGTCAGAGAGCACGCCGCATCGGAGTCCGGGCGCGAGGCGATCGACGCGCTGCGGCCATCGACTGAGGCCGCCGAGGTGCGCGAGCGCCTGCGCGCGGTCGCGGAGATGGTGGAGTTGAGGGCCCATGCAGGCTCTCTTCCAATGCAGGAGTTCGCCGACCAGCGCAACCTGCTTCTGACCGCCTCCCGCACCGGCGCGGTCCTCGACGGCGCATCGCTGGTCCGCATCCGCGACTTCGTGGTCGGATCGCGCACCGTCGGCGCGTTCCTGCGCTCGCGGGTCGAGCGCCTGCCGCATCTGGCGGAGCTGACCCACAACCTGCTTGCGCCGAAGGAGCTGGCGGACGCGATGCTCTCGGCGCTGGACGACGACGGCGGGCTGCTCGACGATGCGAGCCACGAACTCAGGCGGCTTCGCACCCGGCTTCGCGACGAGCGCTCCGACCTCGAGGCGCGCCTGCTTAGATCGCTCAACGCATCGGGCATGGATGCATTCGTCTCGGATTACCTCGTGACCGTCCGCAATCGGCGTTTCGTCCTGCCGCTCAAACCGAATTATGCCGAGCGCCTCGATGGCATCGTGCAGGACCGATCGGTCTCGGGCGAGACACTCTTTGTCGAGCCGATGTGGGCGGTCGAGCTGAACAACCGGGTGATGATGCTCGAACGGGAGGCCGAGGCGGAGGAAAGGCGAATCCTCGCCCGGCTCACCGGCATGGTCGGAGGGTACGCCGAGGAACTGGGGCTTACCTTCAACGCGATGGTCGCCCTCGATTCCCTGAACGCGCGCGCAATTTTTGCCGAGCGATGGGGATGCGTCGAACCGGAAATCGTCGATGAGGGGCTCGAGTTTCCGTCCGCGCGCCATCCCTTGCTGCTCAGCAGCGGCCGCGAGGTGGTGCCGATCGACGTCCGGATAGCACCCGGCCAGCGCGGGATCGTGATTTCGGGCCCGAACACCGGCGGCAAGACCGTCGCGCTGAAGACGATCGGGTTGATCTCTCTGATGGCGCAGGCCGGGATTCTGATTCCGGCGCAGCAGGGCAGCCGCGCGATTGTTTTCCGCAGCGTGTTTGCCGATATCGGCGATGAGCAATCGATCGAGGCGAACCTGTCGAGCTTTTCCGGCCATATCGTGAACCTCTCGGAGATCGTCCGTTCGCTTGAAGAACCGGCGCTGGTGATCCTCGATGAGCCCGGGGCGGGAACCGACCCGGCCGAGGGCGCGGCCCTGGCGATCGGCCTGATGAATCACCTCGCGAGGCGGCGATGCCTGATCGCAATCGCGACGCACTCGACCGCGGTCAAGCTGCACGCTTACTCAAAGGCCGGTTTCGAGGCGGCCGCGGTGGATTTCGACGCGGACCGGCTCGCGCCTCTGTACCGGCTAAAGCCGCACACGATCGGTCAGAGCTATGGCCTTGCGGTCGCGCGGCGGCTCGGACTTCCGGAGGAAATTATCACCGAGGCGACGGCTGCGATGGGCGCCGGCGGCGCCGAGCTCGAGCAGGCGCTCGGCCGGCTGGAAACCGAGCGGACCAGGCTTCACGATCAGACAAGCCGGCTGCGCGAGCGCGAGGAGACCTTCGCGCGGCAGGAACGCGCCGGGCGCGATGCGCAGCAGCGCGCGCTCGAACAGGCGCAAGCCGACCGGCAACGGCTTCGCTCGGAGACCGCGGCGATCATCGAGGAGTTCCGGCGCGAAGGGTCCAAGCTGCTCGACGAAATAAAGGCGCAGTCAAAGACGCGCGCGCATCTGACCGCTTTCATCGCCAAGGCAAACGAGTGGATCGACCGGACCGCGCCCCGGGTCGAAGCCGTGGGGGCGGCAGAGCAAGGTCCGCTCAAGCCCGGCGATGAGGTCGAACTCGGAGAAATTCGCGGCGAGCTGGTCGTGCTCGAGCCCGGCCGCGCGGTGATTAAGCGCGGCGGACTGAAGATCGAGGTCGCGCCAGAACGATTAAGGCGGGCGGCTCGTCAGGAGCGGCCGGCACACGCCGCGCCGCGAACCCCGACGGTCACCGTCAGCGCGCAGGCTGCCGGCGAGGCCGAGTTGAACGTGATCGGGATGCGAACGGCCGATGCGCTCCGAAAGGTGGAGGAATTTCTCGACCAGGCCTTCCTCATAAGCCGGCCAGAAGTCCGGATCGTTCATGGGATCGGCTCGGGCGCGCTGAAGAAGGCGATCCGCGAGTATCTGGACACTTCTCCATATTGCGCGTCGTTCCGGCAGGCGGACCCCCATCACGGGGGCGCGGGCGCCACGATTGTGGAGTTGAACCTGTAAGCCCGGGCGAAGCCTCTAAAACAGTTTCTTGAGCTGCTCCAGAGGATTGCTCGGCGTCGGCTTGCCGCTGGGCGCTCCGCTGTTGGAGTCGCCTCCCAGAAGTCCGCCGAGCCCCTTCTTGCCGAAAAGCTTGCCTATCGCCTTCTGGCCCTTCTCCTCAAGCGCGCGAGTCCCGGCTCGCTGCGCTATCTCGGCCGCATCCGGTACCACGAGCGGCTTGGGCAAAGCTCCAGAAATGTGAAGCGGAAAATCGACCTGCCCGTCATTATTGGTCACATACACGATATTTTTCTTCTGCTGGACGAGCTCGCCGCTCAACTGCTTGGATAGCTGAATTCGCGCCGCGAGATTGATGTTCTTGTCCATGTCGAACCATCCGTCGCCCTGCATTGCATAATCGACGCTCTTGACCGAGATGTCGTGCGAGGTAATGCGCGGCCCCTTCAAAACGAAAGTCAGAGTCATCGAGTCGATGTCGGTATCGTGGTTCTGGAACAGTTCGGGATGGTTGCGGACGACGGCATCGGGCATCAGGTTACCGATTCCGGGCACGTTTTGGACCTTCCGCAACGAATCAGCGACCACGTTCACACCGACGAGCTTGCCGCGCTGAAGAAGCAACTGGCCGTCTCCATCGAAGGTCGGTTTCATCTCGTCGAATTTTCCGGTCACGCCGTTCGCCGTGATGCGGCCAGTGATAAATCCGCGCACAGTTCCCGCGGCCTTCGGGTTCTGCGACTGAATCGCCTGCTGCAAATCCAGGCCCGAGAAGCTGACCGAGGCGCGAAACGGCGACTTGGGCTCAAGATGAGTATCCGCGGTCGCGACCACGGTCCCGCCGAATACCCCGACCCTGAGCGCCTCCGCCCGCGCGCGCGTCCCCTCCAGGGACAAGGTGAGATCGAGCTTGTTGTAGTCGATATTGTTCAGGCGGCCGGCTGGCGAGGTCACTTTCGAGTCGAGATGCAGGCCATTGTCACGGCTGATTAACGTCCCGCTCGCCATAAGCTGGCTAAGCTGCTCGTCTGCGGGACGGCCCGCGGCCAGCTCGCCGGTCTTGAGCGAATCGGTCGAGAACTTGTACGTGATCGAGGGCGGATAAACCGATTCCGCGTGACCCTCGAGAGTTGCGTGGCCGGAGCCAAGGTCGAATTTCAGTTGGCCCGCGTCGGCGGCCGTACCATTGAGCTTGATCTCGCCCCCCAGATTGGACAATACCGGCGTGGCCTGCCCCGGCCTCGAAACCGCGACTTGAGCGAGGGCGACCATGCCATTGGCAGTCAGCTTTCCGCCAACAAACTCGGCATCGGTATGAATCTCGGCCTGGCCTGTGACGTTGGAGCTCGCCAGCGCCGGAAGTACCTTGGCGAGCGACCCCAAATCGAACCGGTTGGTGTCGATCCGGCCGCTGAAGCCGCCAAGCGGGCTTACCTTGGTGGCTTTCAATTGCAGATCGCTTAGCGTCACCTCAGCCGGGTCTATCGTGAGAATCGGACCAGCGACAGTTGCGTGGGCCGAAATCTTGAGCGGGAGGTTCGCTGGCTTGTTGAACGCGTCGCCAAAGCCCAGCGCATTTGAGGTCAGGTCGGATGACACATCAAGCGCGAGTTCGGTCGGCTTACCCTTGGCAGCGGCTTCGAGCGAGAAGGGGTCAGTGATCGAGAGCTTCGCCGGGATCGCGTTGCCCGCCATCGCGACCTTTCGAAGCGCGTCGAGCGCTACCGGCCCCAGCTTCAGATGCAAATCGAAGGGTGTCTGAAGCAAGTCGAGTGCCCCGGTGCCTGACAGGGGCCCAACTTGGCCGGAGACGTCGACGTTCTGGTCGTCGCCAAGAGCGGCAAGCCTCAGCTTCAGGTCGAATGGTGATGTAAAGCCGAAGTGGCTGACCTCGAGGTCGAACGCATTGATCCTGATCGGGGCGGCATCCGCTTCAGCGTAAAGGATTTTGCCCTGCTCGACGGCGAAGTCGCTCACGTGAAGCGCTCCGAGAATTCCTGCGCTCGTGCCGCGCTGGGCGGGCACCGTCTCCATCGGAGTGCCGGCGCTGGGGGCACTTGGTTCCGGCGGCGCCACCTGCTGGCGCGGCGGCATCTGTTCGCCCCCCGTTCGCCCGATTGTCGATACATTGAGCACGCCACGAGCGTTCCTGATTACGCGGATTTCAGGATTCTGGAGCACGACCTTTGAAATCCGAACCTGGCGCACGAGGAGGGGAAAAAGCTCGAGCCTCGCATAGATGTCCGAGGCACGGAGGAACGGCTGGTCCGAGAATGAGGGATCATCTCCGATTTTGAGCCCCGAAATGTCCGCCGAGACTCCGAAACCGATACTGGCTTGAATTTTGGCGACCTGTACGGGGCGGCCGAGCGATGAGCTGAACTTCGCAAGAAGGAGATCCCGGTTCTGCGCGATGATCGTGTTGAGATTCGCTGCGGCGTACAGCAGTAGGGCGGCCACTACAACAATCAGGGCACCGACAATCGTTCCCGCGATTACGATGGGTCTGCGCATGGGCTTCCTCGCGAGCCGGATGGTTGTGACAGATGGCCTTTAGACGCAGCCAGTTTAACCGAACTTCAGCGAAAGAACACTATTTTCGCGCGATGTTCCCGAACCGGCGTGATATTATTCCGGATGCCTCCGCCTGCGAATCGCGATGCGTTGACCAATCCGGTCGCGACTCGTGCAGTGTCTCCCGATGAAGAAAAGAAAGAAACCGCCCGCGCAGAATCTGAGACGCGCGGCGCCCAAGCCCGTCTTCGGATCACCCTTCAAAAACCTCAAGAAGATGCTGGCGGAGCGGGCGGACTTGCCATCATCCCCGTCCAAAAAGCATGCCCCGCCCGAGGCACCCTCACCCGAACCCGTCGCGGCCGAGGATGAAGCGGCACTCCTGCGTGACGCACTTGCTGGCGTCCGGCCGCTCAAAGACGAGGGCCGTTTGCGGCTTCCGGTCGAGCCGGTGCTGAATCGTCAGGTCGTGAGCGAGGACGACGAGGTGCTTGCACAACTCTCCGACCTGGTCTCGGGTCAAGGCCCGTTCGACATCACCGAGACCGAGGAATACGTCGAAGGGATGCGCGTGGGACTGGACCCGCGCCTGCTCGCGCGGCTGCGGCGCGGCGAATTGTCTGTGCAATCGCACATAGATCTGCACGGGATGGTGCAGGGCGATGCGCACGCGGCGCTGACGCAGTTCATCATCGAATCCGTCCGCAAAGGGTACCGAACGATTCTGGTCGTGCATGGACGGGGGCTCCGTTCGCCGGGCGGGGAGCCGGTTCTGAAGCGGGCGGCCGCGCGCTGGCTCTCGCACGGTCAGATCGGAGGACATGTATTGGCATTCGCGACGGCGCGTCCAACCGACGGCGGCGGCGGCGCGATGTATGTGCTGCTCCGTCGCGATCGGCGGCGCGCCGCATTCGATGTCCTCGAGGGCACGAAGCGAAGAGACTGAGCCGCCCGCGCCTCGCTCGCCCGCCATCGCAAGTAAAGCCAAAAAAAAACGGGGCCCGATTGAGCCCCGTCTTCGAACCGGCCTTCCGCTTCACGCGGCCGGGCGGCCCACCGCGTCGCGGTTAGATTTTCGCCTGCAGAAGGATTGCAACCACAAGCGCATACAGAGTGAGCGCTTCGATGAACGCGAGGCCGATGAGCATCGGGATGAAAATCCGGTCGGCGCTGTTTGGGTTGCGTCCGATCGACTCCATCGCGGATGCGGCCATCCGCCCCTGGCCGAGCGCGCTGCCAATGGCTGCGATGCCGACGCCGATGTTGGCCGCCAGTGCGATTAGCCCGGCGCGAAGCGCCCCTCCACCGGCCGCTGCGCCGCCCGCCGCCTCCTGGGCCATCGCCAGCACTGGCGAGGTAAGCACCGCTGCCGCGACCATCGTCGCGATCATTCCAATCCTGCGAACCATCTTACGATCCTCCTTCTTTCCTTGCGTTCCCGGCGACGATCCAAGCCACCTCTTCTATCCTCTTCCACCCCGATTCCCGGACGCCGTCCTTCGCCGCTAAAGAACTTTTTTGCCTCGCGCCTGCTCAATGCTCCTCAGCCGTGGCGAGCCGCACGTACGCCATCGAGAGAACCATGAAGATAAGCGCCTGAATTGTGCAGACTATCGATCCGAATATGTAAAAGACCACCGGCACTACCAGGTAGGTCAGGTTCGTGAAAATTCCCAGCACGCTGTGATCCGCAAACATGTTGGCGTAAAGACGCAGGCCGAGCGAGAACGGGCGGAACACGTTATCCGCGACCTCGATCGGCAACATCAGGATCGCGATCGGAAGATAGGGCCCCAGGAAGCTTCGCAGATACCCGGCCGCGCCTTTCTGCCGAAACCCCTGAATGATGAAGTACGCGAAGCAGGTCGTGCCGAGCGCGAAGGTCAGGTCCGAATCGGCGGTCGGCGGTTCCATCCCGGGAATAAGGCCCATGAAGTTAGCGCAAATGATGAACGTGAACAGGCTCCCGAAGAAGGGCACCAACGCGCGATATTCGTGCAACTCGGTCACGTCGTGGACGAAGCCGTCGAGCCATTCGACGAGCAACTCGGACACCGAGCGCAGGGTGAGTCCTTCATCCGGGATGACCGGGTCTTTCGCCCGGGCGAGCGATGCCCTCGCGAGCAAACCGACCACGATAAGGATCGCCATCACGAACCAGGTACCGGTCAGGACCACCGGAATCTTTGGCCCGAAAATTAACTCAAGAAAGACAACCGGTTTCTGCAAGGAATCACTCCGTCTGCTCGCGCCTAGTTCGTGGCGCGAATCGCACTTCGCCCCGTTTCAACAAAAATCGCGATCGTCTGCGTGAAGACGCCGACTCCGAAGCCCAGCCCATTTATGCCCGTCCGCGCGAACAAAAGGTACACAAGCCCGGCGACCAATACCAGCTTCAGCGGTATCGCAGCCACGCTCAGCTTCGCCAGGCCACTGGCATTGGCAGAAGCAGCGGCAACGATCATGCGTCCGAGCGCGGCGAGGATGAAAAAGTTCGCGACTACGACCGAGCCGCCGAGGAGGCACCCGAGAGCTGCGGATGGCGACACGAAGCGCCCCAAGATCCCGACCGCGATCGCAAGAATAACAGCGTTCGTGAGCTGGATCGCCGCAATCGACGGAAATCGGGAGTTGCTCACCTGCCTATGACCGCGGCGACATTTCTCGCGCCAGCCTGATGATCGTCGCGACGCCGTACAATACGCCAAGCAGTCCCAGCACCGCCATGAAGAAGGGCTGCGTCTTGAAATACGCGTCGAGGTAATAACCGAGCCAGCCGCCGGCGATCGGCGCCATCGGGATTTCCATGGCGGAACCCATCTGGCGGAGGTATTTTGCGGTGGTAGGCGTCACAGGTTTACCGCGCCGGTTCGCTGGTCGGCGCCTGCCGCAGACCGTCGAGCGCCTGGCGCGCCGCCTCGATCGTTCGGTCCAGGTCTGCGTCGGTATGGGCGAGCGAGATGAACATTGCCTCGAATTGCGATGGGGCAATATTCACGCCGCGCTCGAGCATCGCGTGGAAAAACCTGGCCCATTTCTTCGCATCGGACCTCTTGGCTTCTTCTGCATTCCGAACGGTCGTCGGCCCGAGGAACATCGTCAGCAGGGAGCCGGCACGATTGACGCACCCCGGCTCGCCGCTGCGGGCGAGCGCATCGCGGAGTCCGGCCTCGAGCCGAGCGCCGGCGGCATCGAGCCGCTCGTAGACGCCGGGATGATCGAGAAGGCGGATGGTTTCGAGTCCGGCCCGGACTGAGAGCGGGTTTCCCGACAGTGTGCCCGCCTGATAGACCGGACCGACGGGCGCCAGAAGATCCATGATTTTCGCGGGTCCGGCGACCGCTCCGATCGGCATACCGCCGCCGATTATTTTGCCGAGCATGATGAGGTCCGGTGCGACCCCGAGTTTTTCGCTGACTGAGCCGAAGCAGAGGCGAAATCCGGTTATAACTTCGTCGCAGATCAAAAGCGCGCCGTTGCGATGCGCCAAGTCCGCAAGTTCCTTGAGAAATCCCGGCTCGGGCAGGACTACTCCCATGTTGGCCGCCACCGGTTCCACGATAACCGCGGCTATCGTCCCGGGATTTTCCTTAAAATACTTCTCGACGCTTGCGAGCGAGTTGTAGGCCGCAACCATCGTGAGGGCGGCAAGTTCGCCCGGAACGCCCGCACTATCAGGAATGCCGAGCGTCATGCCTCCCGACCCTGACCGCACCAGGAGCGAATCGCTATGGCCGTGGTAGCATCCATCGAACTTGATTATTCTCGGCCGCCCGGTCGCCGCCCGGGCAATCCGGATTGCCGTCATGCCCGCCTCGGTGCCCGAGCTTACAAGCCTGACCTTCTCGGCGCTGCGGATTGCCCCGGCGATCGCCTCGGCGAGTTCGACTTCGAGTTCGGTAGGTGCGCCGAAGCCCAGACCGCGGGCGGCCTGAGCCGCCAGAGCGTCGGCGACATGAGGATGAGCGTGGCCGAGGATAGCCGGTCCGTAGGAGCCGACGTAATCGATGAAACGGTTGCCGTCGGCATCGGTGATGAAGGCGCCTTCACCGCGCGCGATGAAGAGCGGCGCTCCGCCGACCGCATTCCAGGCACGAACCGGAGAATTTACCGCGCCCGGAATTTTAATTCTGGCGCGATTGAAAAGTTCATCTGATTTTTTTTTCGAAAACATCGCGCAATCCTGTGCTCTGCTCGCTAACATCGCGTGCGGCGGCAGTCAAACGCAAATCAAAGCGGTCGCACTGCACGCACACGCGCTCGATCGCGATCGAGCGTGATGGCTTCCAGAGCCAGCATACCGGATCGCGATCGAGCGTGAAAAAAACCGCGCGCCGAGCGCCGCGCACTCGCACGCAAGAATTTCCTTTCGTTCCGCACAGTTCCGCGAAAGTTCAAACTCGCGCTTGTCACTCACGCGCAAAGAGTTTATCACGTTGCTTGACCCTGAACTTTCGTCCACAGATGAATCGAACTCGGCGGAAATTTTTCGCTCGTCGCGAGACCGAAGTGACTGGAAGGCGCGCGAGGTTCACCGCCGCGGATCGGCGGGAGTTCGCCCGCAGGCTGGTACGGGGGCCGGCCGGAAAAGTTGATAGCCCGGCAGTTCCAAATTCAGATTCGCAACCGGTAACGATGGAAAATGGGCTTATCCACACCTGTGGATAAACTTGTGCGTAATTCGAACATGAATTGAGACCCGTGAGTCGGCTCCGGGCCTCGTTGGATGCCCGGATTCTTCGGAGGGGGACCAAATGAACGGCTTGTGGGAAAGGACGGCTGACCGTCTTCGGGAAGAACTCGGCCAAGTTGCTTATGAAACCTGGATTGCACCCCTGAATTGCACTGCCCTTCAAGGCAAAACCATCACCATCGAGGCGCCGAATCGGTTTTTTCGCGATTGGGTCAATGAGCGATACCTCGCCAGGCTTCGTCAAACGCTGGCAGCCGAAGCAGGCGAAGGCATCGACGTCCGATTGACCCTCGGCGAAAACGGGACCACGGCGCTGCCGACGCCCGCGGCCAACGGCCGCGCGCAGCGCTCCAACCATGTGCCGGCGCCAAGTGAAGCGGCGCGTCACGATCGGCACCCCAAGCTCAACCCGCGCTACACGTTCGCGGAGTTCGTAGTGGGCTCGGGCAACCAGTTCGCCCATGCAGCGGCGCAGGCAGTTGCGAATCAGCCTGGCGAGAAGTTCAACCCGCTCTTCATCTATGGGGGTGTCGGGCTGGGCAAGACGCACCTGGTCACCGCGATCGGCCACCATATTTGCGCTGGCGATCGCGGGCGCAAGGTGCTCTTCATGCCGGCCGAAGTCTTCATGAACGAACTCATCAATTCGATCCGTCGCGACAAGATGGACGAATTCCGGGAAAAATTCCGGCGCGTGGACGCCCTGATCCTGGACGACGTTCAGTTCCTTGCCGGTCGCGAGCGGACCCAGGAGGAGTTTTTTCACACGTTCAACTCTCTGCACGCCGAACGCCACCAGATCGTGCTCACCTCCGATCAGTTGCCGCATGAGATTCCGGGACTGGAGGAGCGGCTGCGCAACCGATTCGAATCGGGTTTGATCGCGGACATCCAGCCGCCCGACCTGGAAACTCGGGTCGCAATCGTGCAGAAGAAGGCGGTGCTGGAGAAATTGCAGCTTTCGTCCGAGGTCGCGCTCTATATCGCCCAGAGCGTGGAGTCCAACGTGCGCGAGCTGGAGGGGTGCCTGACGCGGCTCGTCGCGCTGGCATCGCTGAACAAGACCCCGGAAAATTCCGCGATTACGCTTGAATTCGCGCGCCAGGCGCTTCATTTTCTGATCCGCAACCATGATGCGAAGCCGGACGTCGAAATGATCCAGAGGACAGTGGCAGACTTTTTTCACATCCGCCTCGCCGACCTTAAGTCGAAGAAGCGCACTCAGCACATCGCGTTCTGCCGGCAGGTCGCGATGTACCTGTGCCGCAAGCTGACCGACAGCTCCTTTCCCACCATCGGAGAGCATTTCAGCCGCGATCATTCGACTGTCATCCACGCCTACAACCTGATCCAGAGGAGGGTCACCAGCGATTCCGCGTTCCGCCTCTCGCTGGAAAAGATCGAACGCGAGTTGAAAGCGATACGCGCGCACGCGGCATGAGGTTCATAGACCTGTTGAGATGCGGGGGACAGCGAGGCACTTTTCAACATGCTGGTGCCAGCGTGGCGCGGATGATGGATCTAGAGGTCGAGGCGCCAACAAGTTATCCGCGATGATTCGGCCAGAGATGATGCGGGCTTGGAACATTTCTCAACAGATCAACATCCTCTACTGTTACTGCTAAGGTTTTCTTTAGAGAATCTAAGATACTAGGATCCAGAACCGGTCATTCGACTCATGGGACTTGTCATCGAACGCGCCTCTTTGCAAAACGCCCTTGCCCTGGTGCAGGGCATCGTCGAACGCCGCACGACGGTTCCGATTCTTGGTCATGTCCTGCTGGAACCGGTTGAAGCAGGTCTTCAATTGAGCGCGACCGACTTGGAGGTCGGGATTCGCACGCAGGTTGCGTGCCGGTCCGCCAAGGACAAGAGCATGACGCTCAACGCCCGCAAGTTGTTCGAAATTGTCCACGAGGCGGAGGGTGATGAGGTCAGGCTCGAAGCGCTCGACAACGAGTGGGTCGAGCTCAAATGCGGGCGCGCCAAGTTCAAGATGATGGGGCTTGACCCGAGAAGCTTCCCCGCGATGCCGAGTCAGAGCGTTGCCAAGCCCGAGGCTGGCGCGGTCAAGAGAGGCGCGAAGGCCGATCTTAAAATTGAACAACGCAAGCTTGCGGAGATGATCGACAAGACCATCTTCGCGGTCAGCCCCGACGAGGCGCGTTACAACTTAAGCGGCGTGTACGTCGAGTCGCCAGGACCTGGTGTCGTACGGATGGTGGCGACGGATGGGCATCGGCTGTCGATGGTGGATCGCGAGGTCAAGGCCAATGACTTTCGGATGGAGGCCGGAGCGATCATTCCTCGCAAAGGGCTCGCGGAAATCCGCAAACTTCTCGATCCGGAGAGCGATGCCGAGGTCACTCTCACGATCGACGGCCAGCTCGCCTACTTGAGGCGCGATCCGACCGAAGTTTCGATGCGTCTGGTCGAGGGCGAGTTCCCTGATTATCGGGGTGTAATTCCGAAAAAGTCGCGCCATCAGGTGCCGGTCAAACGCGATACCCTGTTTGCGGCCATCAAACGCGCGGCGATCTTCTCGAACGAGCGATACCACGGCGTTAAATTCGCACTCTCGGCGGGCACGATGACGGTCTCTTCGACCAGTCCCGAGATGGGCGAGGCGAGTGAAGCGCTCGACGTGGAGTTCACCGGCGAGGAGTTCGCGATCGGGTTCAACGCCAATTATTTGCAGCAAGTGCTTGGGGTGATTCCGCAGGGGACCGATGTCACGCTCGGGCTGACCGATGACGTAAGTCCGGGCGTAGTCGCGAGCGAGTCCGACAAGCAATTCACTTACGTGGTCATGCCGATGCGCCTGTAGCAGGATGTTGAGAAGAGCGAGATCCTCGCAGTTCGGCCGCGTTACGGTCCCAACATCCTGCCAACTGGCTGCGCAATCCTTTTCCGCATCGCGCAAAATCGCACGCGGCCAAGTAAGCATCGCTTCACTGCCGCTATCCGTCACTTAAGGTCCGCTTCCAGATGCCGGGCCTACTCGGATCAACACGACCTTATTACGAACGTCGGCATCGCTTTCCCACGGATACGACGCTTCGGCCATCTCGATCGTTTCCGCCACGTCGAGTTTCGGTACGTCGCGCCGGCGAGCAATAAACCAGTGGATTTTATGGCTCTCGATCGCACTTAGCAGGTCTTCCCGCTCATCGTATTCGAGGAGCGGCGCGGGCGGATTGATATAAAAGAGCGGACCCTGGGTTTTGTAAAATGCGAGGTCCGCAGTGTTGCCGCCGAGCAGGCTGCGAACTTTGATGCCGAATGGCTTCTCGCCGCGATACGCCTCGGCCGCCGGCATCGCAACAATATAGATGTAGACCATCGCACAGTACGCGATGATCCCAACCGACAGGGCGACTCGCTTAAGGCGGTAGGCCCTAATCGTGTAGATGATGGCGCCCACTGAAATCAGCCAGGACAGGACGATTGCGGCTTGGCCGGGTGCCGCAGGCAGAGCTGCAAGCGGTCCGCGGAGAATCGCCGACGGGGGCAGAAGCAGGCCGATGGTCGCAACCGCTGAAATTGCGACGATCACATAACCGATCGCGAGCAGCCGATTTGCCAGCTTCGATCGCACTCCAGGCGCTATGAGAAGGCGGGAGATCAGGATCGCCGCCGGGGGGAGGATCGGAAGGATGTAATAGCTACGCCTTGAACCGGAGAGGGTGAAAAAGGCGAAGGTCGCCCAGAAAAATACCAGCGAGAACCGGTCAGCACGATTGGTTTCTGCGCCCTCGCGGTGCCGGCGATGCGCCTGGGCAAGCGCCGCCGGCAGCAACATCGACCACGGCGCCATCAGGGCGAAGATCACATAGACGTAAAGGTAAATCGGGCCGCGATGATCGAAAGGATGGAAGAACCGCAAGATGTTTTCACGCCAGACCATTTCCATGCCCTTGCTTGAGCCGACGACGCGGTTTGAGATGGCGAAGGGGACGTAATAGATCGCGAACCCGAGCGCGATTGCTACTGGCGTTTTCCAGTTGAACAGCCATCGGTTGCGCTCGATCAGCCAGTGGATTCGTTCGCCGATTCGACCGTACATCAGCCGGGCGCCAAACTCGGCCCATCCCGCGCCGAGACAGCACCAGGTGCCGATGACCAGAAGCGGGAGCGCAAAACCGAGCAGCCCCTTCATCTGGGACGTGACCGCCATGATGATCCATAGCGCCACGACCCACCATCCGTCCTGGCGATCCTCGTTACGAATGAACAAAAGCAGCGCCGCCAGTTCCCCGGTCACGGTCTCCACGTCGGCCGAGGCGTGCCGCGAGAAGAACACGAAGCTGAAACTGGTCGCGAGGATGAAGCCCGAGAGCAGCGCGGTTCGGGCGTCGTACAGGCGCCGCGCGAGCAGCATCAGCAACGCCACGCCAAGCAGACCCGCGATCGCGCAGGGAAGACGGGCGGCAGCCTCATCGAGGCCGCCGGTCAGATGCGATGCCGCCAGAACCAGCCAGTACGTTCCGAGCGGCTTGTCGTAATAGACGCGGCCGTTGAGCGTCGGCCAGAAATAATTCGACGTGAGCTGCATCTCTCGCGCGATTTCGGCCCATCGGAATTCCGACGACCAAAGCGCGCGCGAACCGAGCCTGGCGAAAAACAGTACCGCCGTCGCCGCCAGAACCGCGCTGAACCACAGCCACCATCGCCGGTCCGTCGCGACTTGCGTGGCAGGTGGAGCCTGCGCACCGAACGCGGTTGCATCCTGGACCGAACTCATCGCGCCGGATTCTATCCGGCTGCCCGATACTCCCGCCACTCGCCGCGCGTCGAACAAATCGCGTGGCAATGGTCATCGGTGCATGATACGGTCGATTTGGCGACGGATGCGGTGGCGCCGGCCCGCTGACGCTCTGCCCGCTGCCAGCGACGGCCGGCCAAATCCGCCACCACCCACTCCAGATGAGCGAACATCCCGATTCACCCGCAGGCGCCGGGCGCAAGCCCAATCGCCTGATCAACGAGCAGAGCCCGTATCTCCGCCAGCACGCTTACAATCCGGTCGATTGGTTCCCGTGGGGGGAGGAGGCGCTCAGGCGCGCACGCGAGGAGAACAAGCCGATCCTCCTGTCGATCGGGTATTCCGCGTGCCACTGGTGCCACGTGATGGAGCGCGAATCGTTCGAGAACGAGGCGATCGCGCGGGTGATGAATGAGAATTTTGTCGCGATCAAGGTCGATCGCGAGGAGCGCCCCGACCTCGATCAGATCTACATGGACGCGGTCCAGATGATAACCGGCCGCGGGGGATGGCCGCTGACGGTTTTCCTGACGCCCGACGGCCGTCCGTTTTACGGCGGGACCTATTTTCCGCCCGAGGATCGGCAGGGGATGCCGGGATTTCCGCGCGTGCTCCTGGCCGCCGCCAACGCATTCCAAAGCGGCGCGCACGAGGTCGCCCATAACGTCGAGAAACTCACCGAGGCGCTCGGCGCGCTTGCGAGCTACACTCCATCCGAGGGCGAAATCCGCGCCGACTCGGCCGTCGAGGCTGCGCGCGCGCTCGCCGGCGCATACGACAGCGTAAACGGTGGTCTTGGCCGCGCGCCGAAATTTCCCAGCAGCTTCGTTTTCTCTCTGTTCCTGCGCGTGTTCCAGGCAACCGGCGACGAGGGTATGGCCGAGATGGTGCGCCATACGCTCAAGAAGATGGCGCACGGCGGAATCTATGACCAGGTCGGTGGCGGGTTCCATCGCTACAGCGTCGATGACCGCTGGCTGGTGCCGCACTTCGAGAAGATGCTCTATGACAACGCGCTGCTCGCGAGACTTTATCTCGATGCCGGCCGCGCGCTGAACGAGCCCGAATTCCTGGGCATCGCGCGCGAGATTCTGGATTACGTCCTGCGCGAGATGACCTCGCCCGAGGGCGGCTTTTATTCGACCCAGGACGCCGACAGCGAGGGCGTCGAGGGCAAGTTCTTCCTCTGGTCGCCCGAGGAAGTGGAAAAGATCGTTGGACCAGATCTCGCCGGGCTCGCCGAGCGCTACTTCGACGTGAGCCGGGAGGGCAACTTCGAGGGCGCCAATATTCTCCATCGCACGCTGGAGGTGGCCGATGCCGCCCGGATGTTCGCCAAGCCGGAGGCGGAAATTGCGGATGCGATCGCCGCGATTCGCGGGAAGCTGTTTGCGGCGCGCGAAAAGCGCATCAAACCCGCGCGCGACGAGAAAATCCTGGCGGCGTGGAATGCGATGATGATCTCGGCGTTCGCCGAGGGCTACCGCGCGCTGCACGAAACTCGCTACCTCGCGGCGGCCGAGCGCGCTGCCGAGTTCATGATCGCCAGGATGTGGGACGGGCGGGCGCTCAAGCGGTCATTCAAGGATGGCGCCGCGCGGTTCAACGCGTACCTCGAGGATTACGCGCTGGCCGCCAACGCGATGCTCGACATCCACGCCGCCACGCTGGACGTGCGCTACCTCGATCGTGCTCGGACCTTCGCCGATGTCATCCTCGATCGCTTTCTCGACCGCGAAAACGGCGGGTTTTTCTTCACCTCGGATGACCACGAGGCGCTCATCACGCGGTCCAAGGCCGCGTTCGATGGCTCGACGCCGTCGGGCAACAGCGCGGCGGCGATGGCGCTGCTGCGGCTTCATGCTTACACGGGCGAGGAGCGATGCCGCATCGAGGCCGAGCGTACGCTCAAGCTCTTCCGCGAGTTCATCGAGAAGCAGCCGTTCGGCTTTTCGCACATGCTCGAGGCGCTGGATTTGTACCTTCGCGGCCCCACCGAGGTGGTTCTGGTCGAGCGTCGCGACTCGGCCGAGATGCGTGAATGGCTGGAGCGCCTCGGGTTGCTCTATGTCCCGAACCTCGCGCTTTTCGCCGCGGGTCCCGACGCCGGCGCGGACCGCCAGCTCATCCCCGAGGCGGTTCGCGGCAAGCATCAGGTCGATGGACGGCTGACGGCCTACGTCTGCCGGGAGCGGGCGTGCTCCGCGCCGATTACCGCCTTCCGCGAGCTTCAGGCCGAACTCGCCGATTGACGGCCGAGATGGGCAGCGTCGCCGCAAAACCAAAATCCGACCAGCGCGAGATTGATCGCCTGCTCGAACCGATCGTGGTCAATCGCGCGTCACGAGGCTCGCGATGGCCGCTTAGGGTGGTGTTGCTCAACGCGCGCGGCGGCGTGCGTCTGAACCGAATCGCGCAATGCCTCACTCGCGATCCGCTGAACCGCGCATCGATAATCCTGCTCTGCGAATCGGACTGGCGCACCGACCGCACCGGCGGACTCGAAACCGCGGCTGAACTCGCGGCGCTCCTCAACATGAGCTTCGCCTACGGGCCCGAGTTCGCAATCAGGGGCACGGGCGGCGAGATCGACGCGTTTCTTGGCAACGCCATCCTCAGCGCCGAGCCGTTCGAGAACGTGCGGGCGGTTGCGATGCCGTCGGTCGAACGCAGGACGCGAGGGTATGCTCACAAGTTGCGGTCGGGCCGGCCCGCCGGCCTGATAACCAGAGCGAAGTTCGGGGGCGACACGATCACGATCGGCGTCGCGCATCCGAGCAGCCGATCGAGTCCCGCGGGGCGCGAACGGCAGATGGCGACCTACCTGGCGGAGTTCCCGCCCGATGGGCCCGCGGTCTTCGGCGGAGACCTCAACACCACCACGACCGAACTCAAGAACCTCCGCGCGATCGCGCTCACCGCGTTGCACATCGCGGTCAACCCCGCCCGCTACCGCTCGCCTCAATCGTACGAACCATTGTTCGAGCGAATCGCGGAGCGAGGGCTCGAAATTCAAGGCGCCAACGTGATGGACTGCCCGACTTTTACTTTCAGCCGGCTCGTTCCAACCCGGATGCGCCCGAAGCTCGACTGGCTGGCGACGCGCGGCGTCAAGCCGGTCGCCGGTTCCGCGGCGGTGGTTCCGGCGCGGGCGTCGTTGTTTTCGCCACGCGCGTCCGATCACGATTTCGTCCTCGTCGATATCGAACGGTAAATTGGCGTGCGCGGGTCGTTTCGCGCAGCGCCGCCATTCGCCTAGAATGCCGTCCGCCGGAGGCGAATCGAATGGCACCGTTCAACGGCCTTGGTATGCATCTCGGCAATCTTCCGCGCCTGTCGAACGCCGAGTCGCGCTCGATCAGCGCGGAAAATCCAAGTGGTGAGAAGGGCAAGGGCGCGATGGCGACGCCCGATCCCGCGGTCGGTCCCGCCCGAAACTTGGGCCGCGGCTGGAAAGTCTCGCCGTACATCACGATCGCGCCGGGCGAGGTGCGCGTGCTGGCCGATATCTCTGGCTCCGGCGCGATCCAACAAATCTGGATGACCCCGACGGGGGCGTGGCGCAGCCTGATTCTCCGTATTTACTGGGATGACTCGGCAAATCCGTCGGTCGAGTGCCCGGTCGGCGATTTTTTCGCGTGCGGATGGAACCGGTATGCGCAGATCTCATCGCTCGCCGTGTGCGTCAATCCCGGCAGCGCGCTCAATTGCTACTGGGAGATGCCGTTCAGGAAGCGCGCGCGCATCACGATGACCAACACGGGCGAGTCGCCGGTGGTCCTCTTCTACCAGATCAATTACACGCTGACCGATGTTCCGGATGATGTCGCATTCTTCCACGCGCAATTCCGGCGCGTGAATCCGCTGCCGTACAAAGAGGTCTACACAATCCTCGATGGGGTGCGGGGTCAGGGACAATACGCGGGCACCTACCTCGCGTGGGGCGTGCACAACACGGGATGGTGGGGCGAGGGCGAGATCAAGTTCTACATCGATGGCGACGGCGAGTTCCCGACGATTTGCGGAACCGGCACGGAAGATTATTTCTGCGGCTCATACAATTTCGACGTCGGACGCGAGCAGGGCGGCTACCGCGAATTCACCACGCCGTACACGGGCCTGGCGCAGGTAATTCGGCCCGACGGGCTCTACCAGTCGCAGATGCGATTCGGGATGTATCGATGGCACATCCCGGATCCGGTCCGATTCAAGTCGGACCTGCGCGTGACGATTCAGGCGCTCGGCTGGCGGGGCGATCCGCGGCGCGGTGCGGAGTTCCTTCCGCTGCAGGACGATATCGCCTCGGTCGCGTATTGGTACCAGACTCAGCCGGCGGCGGCGTTCCCTCCGCTGCCCCCGCCGGACTACCTGCAAATCATCTGACGGCGTCCTCGTTCACAGCGCAGGCGGAGGCGGTATTGCGCCGCGCGCATTCTCATACGCGGCCGCGACCCGAAGCACGCGCGCTTCATCGAAGGGCCGTCCGATTATCTGCATCGCGAGCGGCAACCCTTCCCCGGACAACCCGGTCGGAATCGCGAGCGCGGGTTGGCCGGTCACGTCGAACGGCGAGGTGAAGCGCAGGATGGCCGCCACCCCGTCAACGGCGCCGCCCGATGAGTCGAGGAGTCGGTCTTCGCCGATTCGCGGCGCGGGAATCGCGCTTGCGGGCGCCACCAGAACATCGCGCCCCTCGAGCGCGCCGAGCGCGTCGGCGACGATTCGCGCCCGCGCGCGTTGCGCCCGGATGTACGAGACCGCATTCGCCATCATCCCGGCTTCGAGCAGCCGGCGCACGTCAGTCCCGTAATCGGCGGCGCGCGTGAGCATCGATTCCTCGTGAATTTCGATGGCCTCGGCCAACGTGATTACGCTGTTCACCATACCGGCCAGCGGCAACGACGCTATCGAGACCTCATCCACGGACGCCCCAAGCGAGCCAAGCTGAGCGAGCGCCGCATCGAATGAGCGTCTTACGTCGTCCGAGAGCCCGTCATTGAGTTCGCGAATCACGCCGATGCGCATCCCCTCGATGCCCGCATCGAGGCTCGCGGTGTAATCGGGCACCCGCTCGCGGCTGGAAGTCGAGTCGTTGCGATCGTAGCCCGCTATCACGCCCAACATCAGCGCAGCGTCGCGCACCGTGCGAGTGATCGGGCCGACGTGGTCGAGCGTGTACGCGAGCGGCAGCACCCCGTGACGGCTCACCCGGCTCCAGGTCGGCTTCAGCCCGATGCATCCGCACAGCGTCGCCGGGATTCGGATCGAGCCTCCCGTATCGGTGCCGATCGTCGCGGCCGCCGAGCGCGAAACAATCGCCGCTGCGGAGCCGCCGCTCGAGCCGCCGGGAATCCGGTCGAGAGCGTACGGATTGCGCACGATTCCCCAGTGCGGATTCGACGACGAAATTCCGTAGGCGAACTCGTGCAGGTTGAGCTTGCCGAGCAGAATCGCGCCCGCGCGCGAAAGCCGCGACCATACTGTTGAGTCGTGATCGGGCTTGAAGTCGGCAAGAATCTTCGAGCCGCCGGTGGTGCGGATGCCCTTGGTGTAGCAGAGGTCCTTGAGCGCGATCGGGACGCCGTGGAACGGCCCGCGCCATTTCCCGGCCACGATCTCGCGCTCCGCTTTGCGCGCCGACTTGCGCGCGAGATCGCCGGTGACGGTGATGTAGGCGCGAATCTTCTCATCGGTCCGCGCGATTCGGTCCAGGTACGCCTCGGTCAGCTCGACCGGCGAGATTTCCCTGGCGCGAAGCTTCTCCGCCAGCCGCGCGACATCAAGGGAGAGCAACTCTTCGTATGGATGCGCCATCGCTCACCTCTTCTCCGCCGCCAGCCGCGCGGCATCAGCGATCAGCATCGGGTAACCGAACGGCGGCTCGATTCCCGCAAGCCCAAGCGAGCTGAGATGCCGCGCGCCCGTCGCCAGCGCGCCCGCCATGTTCGCGATCCTCTCGGCGTCATCGCCGGCGACATCGTAGCCCCACATATCGTGCAGGACCTGCCTGACGGTCTCTGGCGTAAGCAGTGGCATCGTCATTCTCCTCTCGTTATCGGCTCGATGGGCCTGATGAATGCGTTGATAGGATGGTGGCCGCCGGAAATTCGTATGTCCGCGGCCTACTTGATCACGCCCGATGCGCGCAGCCGGGCGATCTTCGCGGCGTCATAGCCCAGATACTCGCACAGGATGTCGTCGGTGTGCTCGCCGAGCAGCGGCGCTGCGCGCTCGATTCGCCCGGGCGTCGCCGAGAACTTCGCGAGTAACCCGGTCTGTTGGACGATTCCCCATTGCGAGTGCGGCAGCTCCACGATCAGATCGTTCGCGCCGACCTGCGGATCCTCGAGCAGGTCCTTCAGATGTCGCACCGCGAGCGCGGGGACGCCCGCCGATCGCAGCACCGCGAGCGCATCGGCGCGTCCACGTCTGCCGATCTGCTCCTCCAGCGCCGCGGCGAGCCGGCCCTCGGCTGGCTCCTTCGATGCCGCGGCCCAATCGAGCGCCGGCGTCGCGCCCAGCACCGAGCGAAGCGCGTTCCATTCGCTCGCCGTGCGCAACGAGATGAAGATCCACTCGCCGTCGAGACATCGGTATGCGCGCGCGAGTGCGCCGCTTCCGCGACGCTCCGCTCCGCCGTCCTCCATGTCGGGGCGCCCGTCATAAAAGACGAACTCGCCCCCCTGCATCGCCATCGCGGCCTGCAGCAGCGAGGTTTCGCAGAACTGTCCGCGGCCGGTGAGCTGGCGCGCCCGGACCGCCAGCACGCAGCCGAGCGCGGAAGTCATCGCGGCACCGTAATCGCAAATCGCGCAGGTGAGATACACCGGATGGCCGTGATGGCCGCCTTGCGCCGCCATCATGCCCGACCGCGCCTGGAGCAGCGGGTCGAAGCCGGGCTGGTTGTGCTCGGGTCCGCGATTCCCGAAGCCGTTGACCGACATGTAAATCAGGCGCGGATTGCGCGACGCGAGAGTCGGGTAATCGAGGCCGAACTGGCGCATGCGCCCGGGGCGCAGGTTCTCCACCAGGATATCGGCCTTGTCGGCGAGTGCGCAGATGATCTCGCGGCCATCGGGGCTCCCAAGCTCCAGCGAGAGACCGCGCTTGCCCTGGTTCCATCCGAGAAAGCCGAATCCGAACTGGCGGAACGAGTCGCCCTCGAGGCTTTCGACCTTGATCACGTTGGCACCGAGCTGCGCGAGGATCATCGGCCCGTAAGAACCCGCGATGTAACTGGCGAAGTCGAGCACCAGCAGCCCATCGAGGGGTCCGCGCGTCCGCGATCCGACTTTCTCGCGCGGATGGAGCTGCGGTTTCGAACCCGGCGATTTAAGCCACTCGCGCGCACCGCGGTCATCGCCGGCTTTCGGCGCGGGGCCGGTGATTTCGCCCGGCGTATCGTTGAGAAACACGGGCAACCCCATCTGCACGGTTGCGCCGAGCGATGGGTCCTTTATTTCCTGGCGCATCCCGAGCGCGCGGGTCTGCTCCCAATCGATAAACTCGTGGCGCGCCAGCACCGGCGCGCACG
>Ga0187770_10000185_pt1 | contig 29707 bp, 25 predicted proteins | sample 0116_SJ02_MP02_2_FD_133154 | JGI IMG/M metagenome (GOLD analysis project Ga0187770, IMG submission 133154) | Tropical peat soil microbial communities from peatlands in Department of Meta, Colombia - 0116_SJ02_MP02_20_MG | ecosystem: Environmental > Terrestrial > Soil > Wetlands > Peat | place...
GAGGTACCCCTCGAGGGCGGAGACCTTCTCGGGCTCGGGTTCGCGTCCGAAGAGCATCCAGAGATAGTTCGCAGCGTGTGAGAGGTCGGCGCGCGGCTCGACCGGAGGCGCCCCTTGGGTGCGGCGAACGTACCGCGCGAGGAGGAGGGGCGTTCCTGCGATCAGGCGGAACCCTTCGGCGAGGGTCGGAGGGTACCCGAGCGAGCCATCCCCCAATAGGGAGAGGAGGGTGCGGAGCGCCACGAGCGGAGGAAGGTCGGTCGGAAGGGAGTCGACGACGTGCAGGAGAGGCTCCGGAACCTCCCGAGCCTTACGGAGCTCCGCGACGACCTCCGGCGACGGGTCGGAGACCGGAGGGTCGCCGTAGAGGAGGAGGTGCACGACCGACTCGTAGGGAACCCCGGGAACGAGGTCACGGACATCGAACCCCCGGTAGACAAGCTCCCCCGTCTCGCCACCGACGTACGAGATACTCGATCGACCCACGACCACGTCGTCCAATCCCTTCGAAACGACGGTCCGCCCTTCCATGGTCGCGGACTGCTACGGGCTGGAGCGGATAAACCCGAGGCTTCGAAGAAAACGCTAAAGGTGGCAGCCTTGTCGTCACGGCGATGCCCGAGGTCCCTTCCCACCTGCTCGAGCGGCTCCTTCAACAGCCGGTGACCCTCGTCCTGAAGGACGGTCGCCAGCTCGCCGGTCGGCTCCTGGGAGTGGACGAGCACATGAACCTGGTCCTGGACGATACCCAGGAGACGACGGCCGAGATGACACGCCATCTGGGTCGAGTCGTCCTTCGGGGCTCCAACGTCGTGACCCTCTTCGCGGCGAACGCTCCGACCGGGAAGCCGGCGTAGTCGTGCCCGCGGCCCGCTCGACCCACGGAGGCACCCGGCCGCGACCCCGCGGCGAGACGCTCGCGGTCCTGAAGCTGCTCGCCCTCGCGGGCGCCGACCATACCCCGGTGGTCGTCACATCACGGGAGGTCGGGGCCCGACTGAGCGTGAGCCAGCAGGCCGCCGACCGCTACTTGGTCGCGCTGGAGCACCGCGGGCTGATCGTCCGTTCGCTCGCCCAGCGCCGTCAGCGGATCCAGCTGACTGCGGCCGCGATGTCCCTGCTGCGGTCCGAATACCACTCCTACCACCGGATCTTCGAGGGGCCGGCCCGTCTCGCGTTCAAGGGCGTCGTCGCGTCGGGCCTGGGGGAGGGACAGTACTACCTCAGCCAGCCGGGGTACGTGCTCCAGTTCACCGAGCGCCTCGGCTACGCTCCGTACCCGGGGACGCTCAACGTTCGACTCTCGGGCGAAGCATTGCGAAAGGCCGGCGTGGTCTCCGAGTGGAGGGGCATCCGCATCGACGGCTTCCATGCGAGCGGCCGCACGTTCGGGGGTGCGACCTGCTTTGTCGCCCACATGAACGGTCGCCCCTGCCATCTCATCCATCCGGACCGCTCCCACTACCAGGACGTGGTCGAGTTCGTGGCCGCGGAGCGCTTGCGCGATTCCTTGCATCTGAAGGACGGTGACGCGGTCGAGGTCGACGTGGAGGAGTCGTGAGCCCGGAGTCGCTCGCCCGTTCGGTCGCCCGTGACCGCCGGCCGCGCCCGGCAACCGAGACCACCGCGCGAAACCTCGTGAACCAGTGGGTCGAGCCGGAGGCGATCGGATCCGAGCGGGTGCCCGCGTTCGTCGTCATCCTGCGGACCCGTGGTTGCTACTGGGCCGACCTCAAGGGGTGCTCGATGTGCGGCTACTCGAAGGACACGCTTGGACGTTCGGCAACGCCGGTCGAGTTGGCCGAGCAGCTCCGAATGGCCCTCGAGCGCTACCGGGACGAGGCGTACGTCAAGGTCTACACGTCGGGAAGCTTCCTTGACGACCGCGAGGTGGACCCCGAGAGCCGCCGGGCCTTCGTGAGCGCGTTCTCGGGCCGGGCGCGACGGCTCCTCTTCGAAACGCTCCCCGAGTTCGCGACCGCGGAACTCCTCCGACCGCTCGCCGAATCGTTCCGCGGCGAGCTCGAAGTTGCCCTGGGGCTCGAGTCGACCGACCCGTGGGTGTTGGGGCGCGCGGTGGGGAAGGGAGCCTCCCCCGACGAGTACTTGGCGGCTGGCGACCGCGTCCGCGCTCTGGGCCTCCGCTCGAAGGCCTACCTGCTGCTCAAACCCCCCTTCCTCACCGAGTCGGAAGCGGTCCTCGACTGCGTGAGATCGGTCCGTGAGGCCGCTCCGCACTTCGACACCCTTTCGATCAACCCGGTGCACATCCAGAACGGGACGGTCGTGGAGTGGCTCTACCACCGCGGCCGGTACCGACCCCCCTGGCTCTGGTCGGTGGTCGAAGCCCTGCGCGCCGGCGCGGAGGTCCGGGGGACCGCTCGCTTGGTCTCGTTCCCCACGGCGGGCGGGGTACCCCGCGGAAGCCACAACTGCGGGAAGTGCGATCGGGGAGTCCTTGCGGCGATCGAGGAGGCCTCGCTCGGTCAGGAGTTCGGTCGATTGGAATCGCTCGACTGCGCCTGCCGGTCGGAGTGGGCCGCCGTAAAGGCGTTCGAGCCGATGGGTGCGGAGGCATGACGAGCCTCGTCCCGCGCCTTCCGAAGCACGCCGCGCGGACGATCGGCCAGTTCCTGCAAGGGCATTCCATGGTCGACGGACTGGACGGGATCGTGGTCGGCCTCTCCGGGGGGATCGACAGCGCGCTCACCGCTCTCCTGGCACGAGACGCACTGGGGGCGGAACACGTTCTGGGAGTGCTGCTCCCCGATGCCGACTACCCTGAAGCGCTCCGCGTCGAGACGGAGGAATACGGCCGGTCGCTCGGCATCGAGACCCGGACCGTACCGATCGAGGGAGTCGTTCGGGCGGCCGAGTCCGCCCTCCCCGAGCTCGCCGAGCGCGTCGCGCTCGGCAACGCGAAGGCGCGGGTCCGGATGATACTGCTCTACGCGATCGCCCGCGAGCGTCGCCGGTTGGTCGTCGGCACCGGCAACAAATCCGAAATTCTGCTCGGCTACTTCACCAAGTACGGGGACGGAGGCGCCGACCTCCTTCCGCTCGGCGACCTCTACAAGACCGAGGTCCGTGCCCTGGCCGCCGAGCTGAGCCTCCCGGCCGCGGTCCGCGAGCGGCCGCCGACCGCCGGGCTCTGGGAAGGGCAGACGGACGAGGAGGAGCTGGGGATGAGCTACGAAGTCGCGGACCAGATCCTCCGCGGGATGGAGGAGTTGAGGAGTCCGGAAGAGATCGCCCGATTGAGCGGAGCCCCGGTGGACCTTGTCCGTTCGGTCGAGGCCCGGGTGACGCTCTTCCGCCACAAGCGACGCCTCCCGCCGATTCCGAAGCTGGGACTCCGCACGGTCGGGATCGACTGGCGGGACTAGACCCCACGGAACGCCGTTCGGGCGCTCGACGAACGTTATCCGCGTCGAACGCTCGCCGAACCGTATTCGCCGGCGCAGGCGCCCCATGGACCGACCGACCTACCAACGCCTCTTCGATTCCCTCGCGACGTACGAGGACGTCCACCGGCTCGCCCACAGCGAGCACTGGGACGAGGAGCTCCTGTTCGTCATCCATACCCACCGGGTGACCCGGGACGCGACCCGCCGGTTCTACGTCGTGAAACGGCAGGTGCCGCGGTTGGTCGGGCAGTGGAAGCGGGGCCGCACGATCCTCGAGATCGCTCGTGAGTGGAACTTCCCGCCCGTGCTGATGGGCCAGCAGATGCTGGGCGAGCTCGGCATCCCTCGCAAGAAGGTCTGGCAGACGTTCCTCCACCCGGAGTCGGCGCCGGACGCGAGGATCCGTCGAGAGGTCGAGGACCTCCTCGGCGCGGACATGATCTACTCCCCGCGGGGCATGGAGCTCCAGCGCGAGCGCGGCCGCAAGGGGGAGGAACGCCTCCACCATTGGCTCGACAAGCACGGCATCGGCTACCGGACCGAGGTCGACCTGCGGGGGAAGTACGCGAAGACCCCGGACGCGCTCCTCGACCATCCGATCATCTTCTACGGGCAGAAGCTCACGTGGATCGAGTCGAAGGCGAACTTCGGGGACGACGTCGAGCTGAGGAAGAACCTGAAGCGCCAGCTGGCGCCCTACACCCAGATGTTCGGCGAGGGGGCGGTCGTCTACTGGTACGGCTACGTGGATGGGGCCGAGTCCCCACCGGGGGTCCTGCTCTGGGACGGCGACACGTTCGAGTCGATCACTCCGGTCGTGCCACCGCGTCCCGAGCGACCTCACGCTGCGCACCCGTCTCGAGATCACGCTCGACCACCGCACCCGGGGACGCCTCCTTCAGGCCCAGGATCAGCGCACGACGGCTCCGGCGGCGCGCGGCCTCCCTGAGCTGGCGGGACATCGAGCGCGCGAGGAGGTCGCAATCGGCCGACACGCCGACGCGGCGGAGCTCCTGGACGAGGGAGATCGCTTCTGGAACGAGGGCCGCGTCCGTGACCACCACGTAGGTGTCGAGCGCCGGCTCTCCCTCGGGCCAGCGGTCGGCCCCCTTGAGGAGCAGCTCGAGCGTTTGGTCGCCGATCGCGAGGCCGGCGGCGGGCGTCGGCGGTCCTCCGAACAGCTCGATGAGATGGTCGTAGCGGCCGCCCCCGAAGATGGCGCGCCCGTTGGTCGCCCGCGGGTACGCTTCGAAGACCGTCGAGGTGTAGTAGGCGAGGCCCCGCACGACGGTCGGGTCGAAGACCACGCGGTCGCCGATGCCGGCGCGGCCGGCCAGGTCGAGGAGGTGGTTCACGCGCTCGATTCCGCGACGGCCGGAGTCGTCGAGGCCCCGGGCCGCGAGCTTCTCGAGGAACGCCGGCGCGTCGGTCGGGGAGAGCCCGTAGCCGGCGGACGCGAACAGCTCGGAGAGCTCGGGAATCCGACGGAGTGGGATGCCCGCCGCCTCGAGTTCGCCCTCGAACTCCGCCGGCGGCACGTTGCGGTATCGATCGACCGCCCGGAAGAAGCGGGTCGTGTCGCGGGCGCCGAACAGGCGGCCCATCGCCTCGGCGATCTCCCGGTCGCTCAATCGGAAGGCGTACAGCCCCTGGCCGCCCACCTCGTCCATGATCAGGGCGGCGGTCGCGAGGAGGTCGGCCTCAGCCTCCACCCCCGGGACCCCGAGGATGTCGAGGTTGAACTGGACGAACTCGCGGGTCCGACCAGCTTGCGGTTCCTCGTACCGCCAGCTCTTCGAGACGGTGAACCATTTCACCGGCATCGGCTCGGACTTGGCGCGGTCGATGAAGATTCGGGCGAGGGAGGGGGTCTGCTCGGGGATGAGCGCGACCGGGCGGTTCCCCTTGTCGTTGAACTGCCAGGTCTGCGCGGCGATCTCTTCCCCGCTCTTCGTCTGGTAGAGTTCGAAGCTCTCGACGCACGGGAGCTCGAGCTCGAAATAGCCCGAGCGGCGCGCCGCCGCGCGCATCCGGCGGCGAATCTCGGAACGGGCGCCGCCCTCCGGCGGTGGGTAGTCGCGGAAGCCCCGAAGTGCGGAAGGGGTCACGGAGGCGAAACCGAGGACCGGCTTTTAACTTAATCCGCGCGGGTCGGCCGGACCGTCTCGGGGACGGGGGCCGGCTCCGACCCGTCCCCCACGGCAGGGCCTGCCCCCTCGCCGAACGCGCGGAGCCGCCGGAACGCGAACAGCATGCCGGCGAAGTTCCGCTGCCTCAGCTCGGTCGAAATCTCCTTCAAGTCCGTGAGTGCCGGGCCGATGTCGACGCCCGCCGCCCGCTGCTGCACGAGACGGTCCCGCTGCCGCCGGAGCTCATCGAAGAACGGGGGCTCGATGACGGCCCAGAGCGCCACCGCAGCGCGGGCGAGGAGGCGTTCCGCCTCCTGGCGTTTCCCCTTGGAGAAGCTCGACCGGCCCTCCTCGAAGGGCCCCAGGGCCGGCGCCGGGTCCACCCCCAGGTCGCGCGCGGTCTGCGTGAGGAGGTCACATTCGGTGAGCAGGATCCGCCCGGCCGCCCATTCCTCTTCGATCGTCCCCAGGGTGTCGCGCACGTGGGCGAGCCGCCGCTGGGCGCCGGCGAGGTCGCCGTCGGCCAGGGCCCGCCGCGTGGCGTCGAACTCGACGTCGGCGCTGGGAGTCGGAACGAGGGGGGCGAGCTCGTTGCGACGGGCGAGGGCCGAGTCGTACTCCTCCGCGAGCGAGCTCGCGAGATGGACGAACATCTCCCGGACGAGCGCGTCCAAGGAGGGTTCGTCGTCGGTCAGCTTGGCCGCGCCGTAGCGACGCTCGAATTCGGTGAAGTCGAGGTCCAGGCGGCGGCCCAGGGCAAAGTACTCTTCGATGCGGTGACGCATCGCCTCGACGCCCGTCGCGGGCGGCAGGCCGGGGAGCCCTCGAAGGGGGGCCACGGGTTCGGGCGTGCGGGATGGGGGCTCGGCCGCCGCTCGCGCCGAGAGCGCCGGGAACCGCGCGGGGCGCGCCAAGAGTCCCTGGACCGGTCCCTCCGGGACGGTAGCGGGCGCCGTGAGGTCCAGGGTCGAGATCAACTCCGCAATCGTGCGGAGGTAGGTCGGGTCCGCGCCTCGGGCGTTCCCCGCGGCCTCCACGACGGCACTGAAGAGCGAGGTCGCGAGGTGGCATCGGGGGCAGGCGGTAGCCTCCGCGGGGACGGGCGTGCCGCAGGCAGGACACGCGACCATCGTCCTCGCGCTCTAGCCTCCGAGGGGCCGGGAGGCGGGCCGAGTCCCCGGGCCGCGGACGACCGGTCGGTACCGGTAGTCGGCTCGCATGGCGCGGAGCCGACGAATCCGTTCCGGGGTGGGGGGGTGGGTGGAGAACACGCTCGCGAACGAGGCCCCGCGGAACGGGTTCACGATGTAGAGGCTCGACTGGGCCGGAGAGCCGACGTTGATCGGGTGTCGCTGGTTGGCCGCTTCGAGCTTCCCCAGGGCGCTCGCGAGCGCCTCGGGGTCCCCGAGGGTGTGGGCTCCGACCTCGTCGGCCCGGTACTCGCGCGACCGGGAGATCGCGAGCTGGATCAGGAGGGCCGCGATCGGAGCGGTGACGATGGCGACCAGGAGGAGGATCGGGTTCACGTTCCCGCGGCTGTTGCCCCCACCGAACAGCATCGAAAAGAAGACGATCTGGGCGGCGTAGCTGATCGCACCGGCGAGGGTCGCGGCGAACGTCATCACGAGCACGTCCCGGTCCCGTACGTGGGCGAGCTCGTGCGCGAGGACGCCCTTGAGCTCGCGGTCGTTGAGCATCGTCAGGATCCCCTCGGTCGCCGCCACGACGGCGTGCCGTTCGTCTCGCCCGGTCGCGAAGGCGTTCGGGGTCTGGGTCGGTACGATCGCAATGCGCGGGGCTACCAGGCCGAAGGTCGGCGCGAGCTCGTTCACGATCTTCGCGAGACGGGGGGCCTCGGCGGCGGTGACGATCTTCGCCTTGGTCGACCACAGGACGATCCGGTCGCAGAGGAGGTAGCTCACCAGGTTGAGGACGAGCGAGAGCGAGAGCGCGATGACGAGGCCGGCCAGCCAGGAGCCGAAGATGTACTCCCCGACCAGGCCGCCGACCAGCACGAACAGTGCGATGATGACCGCGAAAAGGGCCGCGGCTTTCAGACGGGGCCCCACCATGCGTCTCCTCGGTGATACCACCGGCCGTACGTTCAAAAGCTCTCGGGGAAGCCTGCTAAACCTCGGGGGCCCGGGGGTGGAGGTGGCGGCGCGCCGACGCCGTCGGGTGGTACTCCCCGGGGCCATAGCGCGGCAGTGCCCGTGACGGACGGGCCGCCTCGGGTGGATAGCGGGTGCGGCAGTCTGGGCAGCGGTACCCCCGAGCCGTGCCCATCGATCGGGTCCGCCCGCCGCACTTCCCGCAGGGCGGGGGCTCGAGCCTCCCCCGGCGCGGAACGAGATGGAGGACCCGGATTCCCTCCAGGCGGAAGGTCAGATCCTCGCCCGTTCCCCCCCAGACCCGGACGCGATCGCCCGCACGCAGCGTGCGAGCGACCCGCGGGAGGGTCTTGGTCGGCTCGAAGGCGATGCAGTCGACCGATTCCCCCACATCGTCCCGGATCGGGAACCGAACGTGACCGCCGCGAAGTGTCTCCGGCTCCCCCGCGACCCAGCCGTTGAGGACCGCCGACCCGTACGGCTCGAGAGCCCGAAAGGCGCGAGGGGAGAGGTGGTCACCGGTCCCTTGATTCGTCCAGAAGAGGACCCACCGCTCGACCGGCTCGCTGACGATCTCCCGACGGGCGCGGAGCGGCGCTCGGGGGTCGGTCCCCCGGAGGCCGAACAGGATGGGACAGTGAGTGTGCGGCGCGATGAGGACCCTTCGGGTCCGCGGGTCGTGGCACAGAAACAGCTGGGGATGGCGCGCCTGGGCGGCTCGCACGCTGCTCGCCTCCACGTAGCGGCCGCGTCCCCCGGCCGTCGGCTCGCGATAGGCGATCAGTTCCCAGGTTCCGTGACGGGCCGGCCAGGCCACGGAGGCGGCGGCTCCGACGATGCCGCGGTCGTCGCCCTCCGTCCGCACCACCGCTCCGGCCGCCCGGAGCAGACGCCGGGCGCGGCCGACCGGGACCACCTCCCGAACTGTTTGCCAGTAGAAGGCGGCCGGGAGCCGGCGGTGGACGGCGACCATCGCCGGGTCGGTGCCGGGATCCCCCGTTCGGGCTCGTGCGAGGACCCGCTCCCACGCGGCGTTGAGGAATTCCCGCGCCGACCTGCCGTCCAGCTCCCGTCCGCTGCGATACGACCAGAGCGGCCGTCCGTCGGCCTCACCGATGCGTCGTCGCGGCCCCCGTCCGCGGCCGAAGCGGGCCGAGAGCGCGGCGTTACCGCGGGTCTTCCAGGGGATGTTCGGGTTGAGACGCACCAACCGGGGGTCGCCGAGGAGGTCGACCCCCAGGTCCCGGGCCAGACGAAGGAGCTCGGTCAGCACCCATGTGGTGCAGCCGCCCTTCGGGCTATCGGTGTCGTCGATCCCGATCCAGATGGTGGACCCCCTCCGTGCGCGAGGGCGCGGGACGGCTTGAAGGCGTCCCGTCCTACGAGAGTCCGGCGATCAGCTTCTGGTACGCCGGAAGGTTCGGCTCGACCCGGATGTCGGCGCGCGCCGGGCCCTCGGGCCCCGGCACGAGCTTCATCTCGAGCCCGTCCTGGGCCGCGACCTTCGGTCGGTGCATGACTCCGATCGGGATCCGCCCCTCCTCGATCGCCTGCAAGCAGAGCAGGAACATTCGCTTGCGGTCGGTCGGGTCGTACTCGGGGAGCTTCGAGACGTCCACGATCTTCTCCCGCCATACCTTGTAGGTGTCGTTGTAGGTGACGCACGGCGAAAGGTCCTCGACGAAAGCAAACCCGCGCCCCTCGCGGTTGAAGCGGATCGCCTCGGTGAGGATCGCGGCCATCCCCTTGGGGTCTCCCGAGAACGTCCGCGCGATGAAGTTCGGGGCCGGGATCGAAAGCGCGGTCAAGATCGAATGGAACGGCGGCTCGACGTTCCCCTCGAAGCCCAGCTGGCTGGTCGGGGAGGGCTGGCCCTTCGTCAGCCCGTAGGTCTCGTTGTTCATCAGGATGTAGAGGACGGAGGCGTTCTTCTTGAACGCGTGGATGAAGTGGCCCATCCCGATCGCGAGGCCATCCCCGTCGCCCCCCGCGGCGACCACGGTCAGGGCCGGGTTGGCGAGCTTCACGCCGATCGCCTGCGCGAGGAGGCGCCCGTGGAGGGCGTGGATTCCGTTCACTTCGAGGAAGTTGTGGATCGAGCCCGAGCAGCCGATGCCCCCGACCAGCACGAGTTCGTGGACCGGGATCTGGAGCTCGGCCGACGCCCGCTTCACCGCGGCGAGCACGCCGAAGTCCCCGCAGCCCGGGCACCAGATGGGAGCGACCGGCTTCGCCGACTGCACCATCTACGGAGCCTCCCGAATCTCGGAAACGATCTCGGGTGCGCGGAAGGTGTGGCCGTCGTACTTGAGGATCGAGCGGAGCTTGCCGTGCTGCCACGGCATCGTCTCGCGGATCAACCGGGCGAACTGGCCGGTGTAGTTGTGTTCCACCACGTACGCGACGTCGACGCTCGTGAGGAACGGGTCGAGCTCATGGACCGGCACCGGGAAGAGCGTGCGGGCCTGGAAGTAGCGGGTCGGTAAGCCACGGGCGGTGAGGATCCGTTGCGTCTCGGCGATCGGTCCCGAGGTGCTGCCAAACCCGATGATGCCGACCTTCGCTTGGGCGGGTCCGAACACCTTCGAGGCGGGGAGCTCGCCCCGGGCCTTGACCATCTTCTCCATTCGCTTCTTCATCATGCGGACGCGGTTCGCGACGTTGACCGTCACGTGACCCCATTCGTCGTGCTCGTTGCCCGTGACCTCCGACCAGAGGCCGGGGGTCCCGGGAGGCGCGACGGGGGAGACCCCGTCGTCCGTGAATTCGTAGGCCTTGTACTGGCTGAGCTGGCTCGCCGTCTCGGCGGTGAGCCGCTTCCCGCGGTCGATGTGGACCTTGGTGAGGTCGAATCGCGGCGACGTCGTCGTGTTCTGGGAGAGCGCCTGGTCCATCAGCAGAATGACCGGCAGTCGCCAGCGCTCGGCCAGGTTGAGCGCCTCCACCGTCATCCCGAAGGCGTCCTCGGGGGTCGCGGGGGAGAGGATGAACCTCGGGAATTCGCCGTGGCCCAGGTGGGCGAGGTGGGAGAGGTCCGACTGTTCGTGTCGGGTCGGCTGACCGGTCGATGGTCCGACCCGTTGGCAATCCACCACGACGATCGGCACTTCGGCGGCGGCGGCATGGCCGATTCCCTCGGTCATGAGCGAGAGCCCCGGACCGCTGGTCGAGGTCATCGCCCGGGCGCCCGCGTAGGCCGCCCCGATGATCATGTTGACCGCGGCGAGCTCGTCCTCGGCCTGACGCACCACGCCGTGGAACGGGGGGAGGTATCGCTGGAGGTACTCGAGGACCTCGGTCGCCGGAGTGATCGGGTAGCCGGCGAAGAACCGTCCCCCGCCGACGACGAACCCCAGGGCGATCGCCTGGTTCCCGGTGGTGAGGACGAGGTCGTGGGCGTCCCCGTCCACGACCGTAAACCGGTGGTCGAGTCCGGCGGTCTCGTGCGCCGCCTTGACCCCGATCTCGAGGGCTTTCATGTTCTTCTCGAGGGCTGGGCCCCCGCGTCGCTTGAACCGCTCCTCGATGACCCCGCGGGTCATTTCCGAGTCGAAGCCGAGCAGGACGGACAGCGCGCCGAAGGCGGCCGTGTTCTTGAAGATCGGTTGGCCGAGGGGACCCCCCACCAGGGTCGCGAAGGGAAAGCCCGCGGAGTTCGGGAGGTCGACCTGGAACGAGGTCGAATCGTAGAGGATGTAGCCGTGCGGCTCGAGCTCGGCCCGGCCCAGTTCGAGCGCCTCTCGGTCGAACGCGACCAGCACGTCGACCCGGGACTTTACCGCGGCCGTGGGGTCGCGGCTCGCGCGGACGGAGGCGTCGGCGTGGCCCCCGCGGATGCGCGAGAGGACGTTCCGCGAGGTGTATACGTAGAGTCCACGCTTTCGGAAGTAGCGGCCGAGCATGTCCGAGACCGTCAGGGTCCCGTCGCCGCCTTGGCCTCCGATCATCACGCTCAGGTCGGTGAGCTCCTTCGAACGGACCGTGACTCCGGAACCGGACACTTCGGTTATCGGGACGGTCCTCGCGGCCGGTGTCGTCATCGCTCTTGCGAAAGCGTTTCCACGCGCTCCTTCTACTCGTTCGAACTCGGTGCTCTATTTAACGGGTGACCGGGCCCTCGGTGACGTACGCTATCGTCGCGCGCGCGCTCTTCAGATTTCTGTCGCGTCAGTTCGACAAACGTAAATCTACGACCGTGGGTGGGACGGGGGATGGCGGGACCCCGGTTGGTCGAGGACTACCATTCCGAGACCGCCCGCCTGCGCCGGCTGCCGCCGACCCTCGAGGTGTGGGACGAGACCCTCCGCGATGGGGAACAGGCCCCCGGGGTCCATTTCACTCCGGAGGAGAAGTTGCGGATCGCCGAGCTCCTCTCCGACGTGGGGGTCGGGGTCGTCAACGCAGGCATCCCGGTCGTCTCCGATGAGGAGGCCCGGGCCGTTCACTTGCTGGCGCACGCCGGCCTCAAGGCCCGAATCTTGGCCGCGGCGCGGACGGTGCCGCGGGACGTGGAGGCGGTCATCGATAGCGGGGTGAGCGACATCGCGATCTTCGTTGCCGCGAGCCGCGTCCACCTGAAGTACAAACTCAAGATGACACCCGCTGAGGTCCTCCGGGCGTCGGTCCAGTCGGTGCGACGGGCGAAGGAAGCCGGTCTCCGCGTCGCGTACGTGACCGAGGACACCGTCCGAGCCCCGTTCCCGTTCATCGAGCGGCTCTACCGGGCCGTCCAGGAGGCCGGGGCCGACCGGCTCGTGGTCGCCGACACGGTCGGGATCATGACGCCGCTCACCTTCCGCTGGTTCCTCAAGGAGTTCCTCCTCCGGGTCCGGCCGAAGGACCTCTCGGTGCACTGCCACAACGACTTCGGCCTCGCCAGCGCGAACACCCTGACCGCGGTCGAGATGGGGGCCCGAGCCCCTCAGGTCTGCGTGAACGGCCTCGGGGAGCGCGCGGGAAACGCCTCCTTCGAGGAGGTCGTGCTCTCGCTCGAATCGCTCTACGGTGTGCGCACCGGTATTCGGACCGAGCGCCTCCACGAGCTCTCCCGGCTGGTCGAGGAGCTGTCGGGGGTTCCGGTCGCGGCCAACAAAGCGCTGGTCGGGTACAACGCCTTCTCGCACGAAGCCGGGATCCATACCCACGGGATCCTGGCCCACACGCTGACGTACGAGCCGATCCAGCCCGAGGTCGTCGGACGCCGCCGCCAGATGATCCTTGGAAAGCACACCGGCAAGACGGCGATCGCGGAGAAGCTCAAGGAGCGAGGAATCACCGCGCCGGACGCGCTTCTCCTCGACCTCCTGGGCCGGGTGAAGAGCGAGACGGAGGGTCGTTCCAAGGTGGAGCTCCAGCGTTTCCTCCAGCAGTACCGAGCTCTCTTCGAGCGCCCGGGGCTTTCCGATGAGGAGTTCTGGACCCTGGTCGAGGCCGCCGGGATTCGGACGGTGGGGGCATGACCGGGTCGGATGGACACGGGGCGACCCTGGCCGAGAAGATCCTCGCGCGAGCCGCAGGACTCGAGCGGGTCGTGCCCGGGCAGATCGTCGAAGGCCGGGTCGACCTCGCCATGATGCACGAGCAGGGCGCCCAGACGGTCGGACCGTTCCACCAGATGGGCGCCGAGGCCGTCTGGGATCCGGACCGGGTCGTCATCGCCATCGACCACTGGGTGCCCGCCTCGACCGAAGGGGCGGCCGTCCTACACCGGATCCTGAGGAAGTTCGCGGCCGAAACCGGGCTGCCGCACTTCTACGATGTCGGCCGCCACGGCATCTGCCATCAGATCCTCGCCGAAAACGGCTGGGTCGTTCCGGGCGACCTCGCCGTCGGGACCGACTCGCATACCAACATGCTGGGCGCGATGGGGGCGGTCGCGACCGGGGTCGGTCCGACCGAGATGGCCGCGGTCCTGGCGCTCGGCCGCCTCTGGCTCAAGGTGCCCTCGACCGTCCGGATCGAGGTGAACGGGACGCTGGGAACGGGGGTTACGGCCAAGGACCTCGTGCTCCGCCTCCTGGGAGAGGTGCGGACCACCGGCGCCACCTACCGCGCGGTGGAGTTCGGCGGGTCGACGGTCGATCGGCTCTCGATGCCGGAACGGTTCACCATATGCAACATGACGACCGAGATGGGCGCGAAGACCGGTATGGTTGCCCCGGACGGGACCACCACCGACTACCTCGCCTCCATCGCGAAGCACCCGATGCACCCGATGCGACCCGACGACGACGCAGCGTACGAGCGGACGATCTCGGTGAACGTCGATGGGATGCCGCCCATGGTCGCGTGCCCGTACTCGCCGGACAACGTTCGGCCGCTCCCGGAGGTGGCCCGCGAGCACGTCCGCATCGACCAGGCGTTCCTCGGTTCCTGCACGAACGCCCGCATCGAGGACCTCCGAGAGGGGGCCGCGCTCATGAAGGGCCACAAGGTCGCGAGCGGAGTACGGTTCATCGTCTCGCCGGCTTCGACCCCGATCTACGAGCAGTGCCTGCGGGAGGGTCTCATCGAGGTCTTCACCGAGGCGGGAGCGGTCTTCACGAACTCGAGCTGTTCGGCGTGCTTCGGTGGCAACATGGGCATCCTCGCGCCGGACGAGACCTGCGCCTCTTCCTCCAACCGCAACTTCCCCGGGCGGATGGGCGCGAAGGAGGCCCGGATCTACCTCATGTCCCCCGCGGCGGTGGTCGCGAGCGCCATCCGCGGCGAGGTCGCCGACCCCCGAGAGTTCCTGTAGGAGGACCGAATGCAGGACGTGATCGAGGGACGGGTGTGGACCCTCGGGCGGGACGTCGACACGGACCAGATCATCTCGGGGAAGTACCTCACGATCATCGACCCCGAGGAACTCAAGAAGCACGTGTTCGAGATCGCGCTCCCCGCGTTCGCGAAGGAGGCCCGGGCGGGGGACATTCTCGTGGCGGACGAGAACTTCGGGTGCGGTTCGAGCCGAGAGCACGCGCCACAGGCGATGCGCGCGATCGGGGTCGGCGCGGTCGTCGCGGACTCGTTCGCCCGGATCTTCTTCCGCAACTCGATCAACCTCGGTATCCCGACGATCGAGGCCCGGGGCGTGCGCGCCGTCTTCGAGACGGGCGACCGCGCGCGCATCGAGATGCTCGCCGGGCGAGTCACGAACCTGAGGAGCGGTCGGTCGGTCTCCTTCCCACCGCTGCCTCCGCACCTCCTCGAGCTTCTCGAGGCGGGGGGGCTGGTCGAGAAGGTGCGACGCGAGCTCGAAGGGCGAAAGGCCGCCCGAGGGGCCCCACGATGAAGGAGGCGGGGTATGAGATCGCCGCCTTCGGCGGCGATGGGACCGGCCCGGAAGTGGTCCGCGAGGGACTCAAGATCCTGGCCGCGCTCGCCGAGGGGGCTCCGGGCCGATGGCATGTGACCGAGTACCCCGGCGGGGGCGAGTACTTCCTTCGGACGGGGCGAGAGTGGGAACCGGAAGCGGAGGCGGCGGCCCATCGGGCCGACGCCATCCTGCTCGGGGCGGTGGGCTGGCCCGGAGCGACGCTGCCGAACGGAGACCTCGCCGGTCGCGCCCTCGTGCTCGGTCTTCGGGAGCGCCTCGACCTGTTCGCGAACGTGCGCCCGTGCCGGCTCTATCCGGGGGTGACCCACCGGATCAGCGGAGAGTACCGCGAGGTCTGGGCACCGAAGAACGTCGACCTCGTCATCGTCCGGGAGAACACGGAGGACCTCTACACGCCGGTGCGTGGTCGCCTCACCCGAGCGGGGACGACGGAGGTCGCCGTCGACACTCGACTCATCACTCAAAAGGGCGCGGAGCGGGTGATCCGGTACGCCTTTGAGCTCGCCCGGCAGCGATCGCGCGGGGCCCCCGAGGACGGGGTCCGGCGCCTCACCTGTGTCGACAAGTCGAACGTCCTCGAAGGATGCCGCTTCTTTAGGGAGACGTTCGACCGGGTGGGCGGGGAGTTTCCCGAGATCGAGCGCGACTATGCCTACGTGGACGCCTTCACCCAGTGGCTCGTCCGCTCTCCCGAGCACTACAACGTCGTGGTTGCGCCGAACATGATGGGCGACATCATCACCGACCTCGCGGCCGTCCTGCAGGGAGGGATGGGGTTCGCCTCCGGTGGGAACATCGGCGCGGAGCACGCGATGTTCGAGCCGGTCCACGGGAGCGCCCCGAAGTACGCTGGCAAGAACCAGGTGAACCCGTTCGCGACGTTCTTCGCGGTGGAGCAGATGCTGCGATGGCTGGGCGACCACCACTCGGACCGCGCGCTCACCCTCCAAGCGGACCGCCTCGAAGCGGCGATCGCACGGACCCTCGCCGGGGGAAGGGTCCGAACCTACGACCAGGGCGGTCAGGTCACGACGAGCGAGGCGGGCGACCGGCTCGCGGCCGCCGTGCGCGCGGAGGCCCGGTGAGCGGACGGGCCGTCGCCGTGGTGGGTGGCGTGACGCCCCGCTGGGGCGTACGCTCCGCCACCTGGTCCGAGCTCGCCCAAGAGGTCGGCGCCGCCCTCTTCCGTGCCGTCCCCGAGCTCCGGAGCGAGGACGTCGATTCGCTGTTCGTCGGCGCGGCCGAGCCCGAACGGTTCGCGTTCCAGTCGCACGTGGCACCCCTGGTCGCCGAGCAGATGGGGCTCCGTCCCCACCGGATCGTCCAGCGGACCGAGCTCGCCTGTGCCTCCGGGCAATCGGCGATCCGGTCGGCCTACGCGGCGATCGCGGCGGGACTCTCGGACGTCGCGGTCGCGGTGGGAGTCGAGAAGATGAACCTCCCCTCGATGGCGGAGGCGAACACCGCGATGGCCTGCGTGATGGACCGGCCCTGGGACGGGCCGGCCGGCGCCACGGCCCCTCCGTTCTTCGCGATGGTTGCCCAGCGCCACATGCTCGAGTACGGTACCACCGAGGAGCAGCTCGCGGCGGTCTCGGAGAAGAACCACCGCTTCGCGAACACGAATCCGAGCGCGCAGTTCTATGAGAAGAGCTTCCCGCGCGACAAGCTCCTCCGCCTCCCCCTCATCGCCCCACCGCTTCGCCTCGGCGACTGCGCCTCGATGACGGACGGCGCGGCCGCGGTCGTCCTTGCCGGCGAGGAGCACGTGCGGCGGTTCACCGACACCCCGGCGTGGGTCCGCGGGTCGGGGCAGTACTCCGACTTTCACAACCTCGCGAACGCGGGGTCGCTCACCGACTGGGTCGGCCTCAAGCAAGCCGTGCGACAGGCGCTCGGCCAGGCGAAGATCTCGATTGGGGATGTCGACGTCGCGGAAGTGCACGATTGCTTCACGATCTCGGAAATCATCGAATACGAGTCCCTCGGGCTCTGCCCCGCCGGCGAGGGGGGGCGGTTCGCGGCCGACGGGCGGGGAGACGTCGGGGGCGACCTCCTCGTCAATCCCCGAGGTGGCCTGCTCGGGTGCGGTCACCCTCTGGGCGCGACCGGCATCGGCCAGGCGGTCGAGGTCTACCAGCAGTTCGCCGGACGCGTCCCGCCCGCGCGTCAGTCGCCGGACCCCGAGTGGGCCCTCGTCCACAACCTTTCTGGGAGCGCGAACGTCCATTCCGTGATGGTCTACCAGGGAGGCGGCGCCGCGTGAGCGAGCGGCCGAGGCGCCGGCGGCCCCAGAGCCGTCTCATCCCCCCATCCCCGTCTCCGCCGCCGGAGGCCGCGCCCGAGCCCCCGAAGAATATTCCCGAGCGGAAGCCGACGAATTCCCGTCCGTTCCTCCTGGATTTCTTCCCGCTCGAGAGCGAGAAGGAGACCCGCCTTTCCCGGTTCTACGACCGGTTACGGACGGGCCGCCTCTCCACGACTCGGTGCCCGAAGGACGACCTCCTCCACTGGCCGCCGAGGACGGCCTGCCCCCGTTGCCACACCGAGGAGCTCGAATGGGTCGACCTTCCCGAGCAAGGGCGCCTCTATGCGTTCAGTGCGGTCCTCGCCGGAGCGCCGCTCGGTATGGAGTCCGAAGTGCCGTTCTCGGTCGGTCTGGTCGACCTGGACGGGGTACCGCTCCGGCTCTTCGGGCGCATCGAGGGGAAACCATGGACCGAGCTGACGATCGGGCTGACCGTGAGGGTGGAACCGTTCGAGGTCGGCGACGGCCGGGTCTTCTACCGGTTCCGCGTGGCCGACTGATGCACCAAAGCCCCCCGACGGGGCCGTTCGAACGTCGTTCCGGCCGCCGAGAAGAGCCGCTGATGGCAGGCTATTTATAGACCCCCTAGGTCTCGCGCGCCGCCGGTTCGAGGAGATCCGGCAGCCGATGGACCCAGAGAGTTCGGGATGGTGGCACCGTCACGGGTGGACCATCGCCCTCCTCCTCACGGCCTTTGGTCTCGCGTTCCTGATCCGGACCGTCTTCGCCTATCCGGTGATCGCCCAGTGGGGACCCCTGTTCACCTACGCGGGCGGCTCCGACTCGTACTATCACTCGCGCGTGATGGCCTACATCATCACGACCCACCAGAACCTGATCCACGACCCGATGCTCCGGTTCCCGGTGGGGTCGACCAACCCGCGGGAACCGCTGTTCGACTGGATGAACGCCGTCCTCGGGATCGTCTTCGCCCCGTTCTTCGGCGGGAACGCGATCGTCGCGGGCGCATGGTTCCTCGACCTTCAGGCCCCGCTCTGGTCCGCGCTCTCGGTCTTCCCGATCTACCTCATCGGCCGTGAGGTGAGCGGTCGCCGGACCGGGTTGATCGCCGCGCTCATCTTTCCGTTCTTGAGCGCGAGCATCGACTCCTCGATCTTCGGCTACGCGAACTACCTCTCCTTCTACACGTGCCTCATCCTCATTCTCGTCTACTCGTTCCTGCGGACGGTGAAGGCGGCGGGGACCCGTCGCTGGGTCGAGAGCTACCGAGACCCGAAGCAGTACGTGCCCGCGCTCCGTGCGTTCTTCCGTACCGAGCGGGCGGCGGTCAAGTGGGCCGTCTTCACCGGCGTCTGCTTGGGAGCGCTCGCGCTGGCCTGGCAGGGGTACACGTACGGGGTCGTCGTGATCATCTTCTCGGTCGTCATCCTGCTCCTGGTCGAGCGAATCCGCCACGTCGACTCTTTCGGGCTGTACATCGCGACCTGGATCATCGGGCTGGTCGGCCTCCCGATGGAGATGCCGTACTATCTCACCCAGTACGGCTCGCTCACCGCCTCGGGGTTCACGACGTTCTTCGTCCTGCAAGCGATCCTCTTCTTCGGCGTCCTCCTCCTGCTGCTGCCGTTCCTCCTGCTCCGGGATGTGCCGTGGGTCTTCTCGATCCCGCTCATGGGGGGGCTCATCGCGGCCGGCGCTGTCGGGCTCGCGCTCCTGCGCCCGAGCCTCTTCCAGATCATCGTGACCGGCCAGGGGTACTTCGTCAAGAACCTGATCTACTCGACCGTCGCGGAGGCGCAGGCTCCGTCGATCGACCAGCTGATCATCGGCTACGGAGTTCTCACCTTCTTCCTCGCCTTCGTCGGGGTAGCGCTGTTCGTCTACCTGCTCATTCGCCAGCGGTTCCGCCGGGCCCACGTGGTGTTCCTCGTCTTCGCCGTCCTCTCGATCTACCTTCCGATCTCCGCGGCGAAGTTCTTCCTCCTCGGCTCACCGGCCTTCGCCCTCCTCCCCGCCGAGGCGATCCGTCGCGCGCTCGAGCTGGGAGGATACCCGGAGCTCCGCCGTAACGTGAGCCAGCTCTCCGACCGTCGGGGCCAGTTCGCCGCGTTCCGCAAGGCGTTCAAGGTGCGTCATGTCGTCATCCTCGCGCTGGTGGTCGGGCTCATCCTCCCGAACATCTGGATCTCGATCGATGCGGGCATCCCCGGGAACTCGAAGCAGCAGTTCGCCGAGCAGGTCGTCCAGACGATCCCGCCCTGGCTCAACCTCAACCGTTCCGCCCCCGCCTCGAGCTACTTCGGGGCGGCGGGGACCACCCTCGATACACCGAATCAGTACGATAGTGCCGGCTACAACTGGCTCGCTCAACAGGACACGAACGTCCCGCCGGCTGACCGTCCGGCGTTCATCAGCTGGTGGGACTACGGATTCCAGGCGATCGCCCAGGGCAACCACCCGAGCGTCGCCGACAACTTCCAGAACGGCATCGACCCCGCCGGTCAGTTCCTGCTCTCCCAGAACGAGTCCCAGGCGATCGCGGTACTCGCGGTCACTCTCCTCCAGGCCGAGGAACGGGCCTCCCACCTTCCCTACCTGCCCGCGACTCTGAACGAGCGCCTTACCCTCGACGGGCTCAACGTCACGGAGCTCCACACCCTGCTCGTCAACACGAGCCGGGACTACACGCTGGTCGTGAACAATCCGGCGAAGTACCTCCCGGTGAACCCGGACACCCTGACGCTCGACAACGCGATGTATCTCGCGACGACCGGCTACATCGCGAGCGCGCTTCCGCTCTCGGGCGTCGCGAACGTCTACGACGACCTCCAGCTCTACACCGGTTGGTCGATCCGCTACGCGATGGCCGACACCCGTCTCTTCCCGTTCAGCGGCACCAACACCGGGATCTTCTACGCCCCGGCCGACCTCACCGGCCGAATCATCGACCAGGCCGGTCTGCCTTCGACCTTCTTCAACGTGACCGTGCTGGGCTCGGACGGTAACGTCTACCCGGCGGGGCAGCTGCCCGCGGGTGTCGGCGCGGTCCAGTATTACATCAACTATTTCGCACCGTTCTACCGCTCGATGATCTACCACATCTACATCGGGTACAACGGGACCGAAGTCGGCCAGGCGAACGGTATCCCGGGGCTCCTCGGGGACGGCGTGTCGGACCCGATCGAGCCGGGCTGGATGCTCCAGCACTTCATGGTCGTCTACCAGACCGCCTACTACTGTCCCGGTCAGCGCAACGCGACCTCCGGCGCGAGCTGCTTCATGGCGGCCAACAAACCGACCGCCCAGGCCCTCGCCCACTCGACCAACGGCACCGTCGACACCTCCGCGCTCGCCTACTTCCAGGGCGGAGAGTCGATGCTCGCCTACTATCCGGGAGAGACGCTCCTCGGGTCGCTCACCCTCCCCGACGGGACTCCCGTTCCGGGGGTGCGCGTCACCGTCGACGACCAGTGGGGGATCCCCCACATGACGACCCTTACCGGTTCGGACGGGTCGTTCTCGATCGTTCTGCCGCCGGGCAACGACACGCTGAACTTCACGGCGGGAACCCTCCAGGGGCGGACCCAGCAGGACAACATCGTCCTCAAGACGGTCTCCCTGTCCGTGCCGTCCGCGATCGGCTACAACCCCCAGACCCTGCCGGTCAGCGAGGGGTTCACCCTCCAGCCCTCCTCGGTCGCGGGCTACGTCTACTGGAACACCGCCAACAACTCGAGCTACGTGCACTCGGTCGACGCGGTCATCCCCGGCGCGCACGTCGTCCTCTGGGGACCCAACAACACCACGCGCCTGACCACGGTCGTGGACAACGGAGGTTCGTTCGAGATCACGAACGTGCCCCCGGGGGTCTACCACGCCGCGGTCCTCTACGGAGCTCACAACTTCACCGCCCTCGACGTGATCGCCACTCCGGGGACGACCGTGAACGCCTCGACCGGGCTCTCTCCCGGGCAGCTCTCGGGCACCGTCCTGGGGCCCGACGGGTCGCCGTACTCCCTCGCCCTAGTTTCGGTCGGGAACGCGAACGGGACGGTGGCGACCGCGGAGTCGAACTTCACCGGCGCCTACACCGTGACCAACCTCGGACCGGGGAACTACTCGGTGACGGCGTCGGTCCCCGGCACGACGTACCGGTCGGCCGGCCTCCCGACGTCGATCTCGACGCCCGGGGCGCACGTCGTCCTCAACCTCACGATGGCCTCGCGCACGGTCGTGACGTACTCCGTCCAGGCGAACGGTCAGCCCGTCGCGAACCTCCCGGTGCGGTTCGTCCCGGTGGCGACCTTCGAGAACGGCTCGGCCGCGCCCGTGGGTGAGGTCGAGGCGAGTCTCTCGAACGCGACCCTCGCGACCAGCGATGCGCGGGGGAGCGTCTCGGTCGCCCTCCCGGCCGGGCAGTACGCGGTCTACGCCGCCGGTTACGTCGGTTCGCAACTCTACGCGGGTCTCTCCGAGGTGACCACGCCCTCGGGCCTCTCGCCGGTCGTCCCGACGCTCACGCTCTCCCCCGCTCTCTCCCTTTCCGGCACGATCCCGAGCGTCGGTAGCTCCTCGGCCAACCATTCCGTGGTGATCGCGTACGCCTCGAGCGGTGGAGTGGCCGCCGCGATCGCCTCGAGCTCGGGCGCCTTCTCCCTCCTTCTACCCGCCGGGACCTACAGCCTCCTCGCGCTCCAGGGCAGCACGACGGCGTCCCTCACCGTCTACGCGGCGGTGGCTTCGGTCACGCTCTCCGCCTCCACTCGCGTTACGCTCGACCCGAGCAGCGCGGTGGCGACCCGGTTCACGGTCGGCACGGTGTTGCCGAACGGGAAGTTCTTCGCCGCGGGGAACGCGACCGTCACGATCTCTGCCGGACCCACCGGACCTTCCCTGTCGTTGGTCGCCGACGCGAACGGTTCGGTCGCGGCGTACCTTCCCTCCATCCTCCCGCTCTCCGCGCCGTCCTACTGCATCTCCGCGTCCGCGGTCGGGTTCTCGCCGTCCACGACCTGCGGCATCTCTCCGTATGGCCTCTCCGTGATGACCACCTTCGACCTTACCCTCCGCGCTGTCCCGGTCGACCTCACGGTGGTCGGGCTCCCCTCCGGGACCCCCATCCGAGTGAACTTCACCGCGGAGAGCCCAACCGCGGTCAGCCGCAACCTGACCGGTGGCCCGACGTTCTCGCTCAGTCTTCCGCCCGGGGTGTACGGCGTCGGCGCGTGGGCCGTCATCGGGAACGGCACGCGGGTCTACCTGCCGGCGACCATCCTCAACACGACCATCCCCTTCGGGGCCGTCCACACGACCCTCACACTGATCGTCATCGCCCAGGTCAACTCGACCGGCAAACTCTCGCTGCCGGCCGCCGTCGCGGCGGCCAACGTCACGGTCGCCCTCTCCTCTCCCCTCCTCTTCGTGTCGGTGAACGGCACCGCATACACCAAGGGGTTCCACGCCGCACCGGGGACCTACACCGCCTCGGTGAAAGCGACCGCGGGATCGCTGGTCTATGAGAACCTGACCCGGGTCACCGTGTCGGCGAGCGGCGTCGTCAGCCCGACACTCGTGCTCAACCGGGCCGGCGTCTCCGTTACCGGGACGCTCACCGACCCGAAGGGGACCGCGCTCTCGGTCAACACGACCGTCACGCTCATCGGGCCCGGTCCGACGCGGGTGATCTCGAGCGCGGTCGGCGGCAGCTTCTCCGCCGTCCTGCCGCCGAATTCGACCTTCCAAGAGTTCGCGAACGCCACCGGCTCGTCCACCGGGCCCAACGGGAGCTACTTCGTCCAGTGGTCCGGCGAGGCGGGACAGACCTGTGTCGTCGGGAACTCGGCCTCCCAGTGCGCGCTCGCGATGCGGGGCGTGCCCGTGGGGGTCTGGCTCAACGGGAGCCTGACGAGCCCCGGCGTTCCCGGGAACGTCTCCGGGACCGTACGCCTCCTCGGTCCCTACCCCTCCAACAACGTCACGACCGTCTCCGCGGCCAACGGCTCGTTCTCCGTGCTGCTGAGCCCGGGAGCCTACTCCGTCTACGCCTCCGGAGGCGGAGGCTCGGAACCGCTCGCCGGGTTCTCCTCGGTCCTGGCGCTCCCCTCGGCCGCCGGCCCGGTCTCGTTCGTCCTCTCGCCGACCTGGATCGACACGATCTCGGTCGCGGCCCCGAACGCGACCGGGGCGACCGCCGGCCCGGCGACGGTCGTCGTCACCGACCCGTTCGGTCAACGGGTGCTCTTCGCCCAGGTGAGCCCGGGCTCGTCGGTACCGGTCGCACTGCCCCTCGGGACGTACTCCGTGACGGCGCAGGCCAACGGGACGCTCAACGGGATTGCGAGCGTGGCGACTGCCCGGACCACAGTCGTGGTCGCGCACGGGAACCTCGGGACGGTCCTTTACCTCACGGTTCCGGCCGTCAGTGCCGTCACGGGTTCGCTGGTGGGACCGACCGGCGCGACGGTGACCGCGGGCGGAGTCGTGACGTTCTCGTTCTCGGTCCGGGACGTGGGAAATGTCCCCGTCTCCGTCACCCCCGTCGGTTCTCCGAAGTTCTGGAGCTTCAACTTCACGACCACGAGCTACAATCTGACGCCCGGCGGACCCTCCGCCTCGGGCGAGGTCCGGATCGGCGTCCCCACCGGAACCGACGTCGACCACGGGTCGGTGCTCCTCCAGTTCGCGCTCTCGAACGGCACCGTGGTGGGCGCGGTCGTGCCCGGGCCTCGGGTGAACGTGGTGGGATACTATGGCGTCGCGGTCGGCTCGACGGCGACCGCGCCGACGGTCGGCGCCGAGGCCGTGGTCGTACCGTTCTACGTCGCCGACACCGGTAACCAGGGCGAGACCGTGCGGCTCACGGTCGCGGACGCCGCGCGCCTCGCCGCGCTCGGCTGGAACGCGACCTTGGAGGGCGCCGCCGGCGGCTACCTCACCGTCGCGATGTCGGCCGGTGCCAACCTCTCGGAGCACGCGAACCTGACCGCCCTCACCTCCGCGTTCGCCGCCCCCCTCTCGATCACGGTCGCGGCCACCGTGCTGAACGCCTCCGGCGCGGTCCAGTCCTCGACCACGCTCGCCGTCCCGCTGGCGGTGGTGAAGCTCCCGTCCACGAACGGGCAGAACCCGCTCAAGCTCACCGGCCCCTCGATCGCAGCGCCCTCGGCGCCGCTTCCCGTCTGGCTGGTGCCGCTCCTCTCCTTCGTCCCGGCGATCGCCCTGGCGGTCGCCATCGTCACCTACCGTTGGTGGCGCACTCGGAGGTGGACGCGACGTTGAACCGAACGCTCGGGTCCGTGGCCGGCGTGGCGCTGCTCCTCGTGCTGTTCCTCTCGGCGGTCCCGTTCCCGTCGGCGGCGGCCGCGACCGGGCGCTCTCTACCGGCCGCGATCGCCTCGTCGCCCGTCACCGGGAACATCTCGGGCCCGACCCTCCTCGCCCTGCGGGCCACCGGGGCGGTCTACGAGATCCGCGGGAGCGGCGGTCCGGCCTACGCGGCCAACGGCTCCTTGGTCGGCAACGTGACCTACCACGCCACGGTCACGGGGCCGAACTTGACCGGCGTCTCCTTCACGCCGGAGGAGGCCGCCCTCTTCAACAACTCCCCCGACCGGGGAAGCCTCGACGTGGGGAACACGAGCGAGGTCCTCACCATCGTGGTCGAGGTCAGCTCGGCCTACAAGACCGAGAACCAGTCGATCAACGTCACGTGGACCGTCCACGTCGTTCAGCCGTACATCGTCCGGGCGACTCTGGTCGCGGGGCCGAACGCGACCGTCTCCCCGTTCACCGTCCTGGTCGACCTGGACGGAGTCCTGGTCGGCAACGTCTCGATCCCCACCCTGCTCCCGAACGAATCCTACCAGTTCAGCTACTCCTACGCGACCCTTGGGCTGTCGCCGGGGGAGCACACGTTCACCCTCTACCTCCAGGACCCGCACGGCCTCGTGGTCTTCGCGGGTGGGGCGACCATCTATTCCGTCACGTTCAACGTCCCGGGGGCATCCCCGAACTACACCCTGTGGTACGTCGCGGGTGCGGTGGCGTTCTTCGGGACCACCTTTATATTCGTCACCCGGCTCGCCGCGCGCCGGCGCGGCCAAGGCCGGCGCTAAGGGACAGGGAAGGGCGACGGTGATCGCGCGCGAGGAGCTCAAGTGCACGTCGTGCGGCCGGGCCGTGCCGGCGAAAGGCGCCACCCAGTTCCCGTGTCCCTCGTGCGGCGAGGTCCCGATCGGACGATGCGCGCGCTGCCGCGACCAGAGCGTCACCTACCGCTGCCCGAAGTGCGGGTTCGAGGGACCGTAGGGGGTTCCGATGGGCCGGGTCGCTGTCCTCTTCCGCATCATGCCGCAGGGTGTCGACACCGACATGAGCGAGGTCGCGAAGGGGGTGCGGGGATCGCTCCCGAACGGCGTCACGATCCGCGGCCTCCAAGTGAAGGACATCGCGTTCGGCCTCAAAGCGCTCCTCGTGTCGGTCGTGATGGACGACACCGGCGGGGTGCTGGACGCGACCGAGCATGCGTTCGCGAAGGTGCCCCAGGTCGAGTCGGTCGAAGTGATGGAGGAGGGGCTCCTGTAGACGGGTCCCCGTCACACGAGCCGTGGACCTCCTCACCCACGTCCTGGTCGCCTACCTCGTCACGTTCGGCCTGGTCGGGCCCCAACCCCAGTACCTCGCCGCCGGCGCGCTCGCGGGCGGACTTCCGGACGCGGACGCCCTGTTCTTCCCGATCGCGCGTCGCTTCCCGATCCTCCGCCACCACGGGATCACCCACTCGATCCTCGGGGTGTCGGTCATCGCCGGGGCCGGCTCGATCCTCGCGCCGCTCATCCTTCCCGGCGTACCGTGGGTCTACTTCCTCGTGATGGAGGCCGGGGGGCTCGCCCACGTCCTCCAGGACGCCTTCACGAACTTCTCCGTCCCTCCGCTCCTCCCGTTCTCGGAGCGCCGACTCGCGCTGGACGCCGACCGGGCGATCAACTTCGTGACGCTCGTCGTCTCCGCGGTCGCGTTCTACCTCCTCCTCGGCGTCGAGCGGAACCGCGTTCCGGGGTCGGTCTACCTGTTCACCGTCTACCTCCTGATGGCGTTCTTCGCGGCCTACTTCGCGATCCGGCTCGCCGGTCGGATCTCCATCGGACGTCAGATCCGGTCACGGCCCGAGTTCGACCACGTCGTGCCGACCGGTAACCCGTTCGCCTGGGTGGTGCTGTCCGAGCGGGTCGAGAACGGTCGCTCCACCACGACCTGGGGCCGCTACGTCCTCGGGAAGGGGCTCGTCGAGGGGCCTTTGATGGTGGACGGTCCACTCGAACCGGTCCCGCACGTCGGGAGCCCCCGCTCGGAGAAGGAGGCGCTCGAGTGGTCGTACCCCCTCGCACGGAAGGCGAGCAGCGTCATCGAAGGGACCTACCACTTCGGAGAGGCGTTCGAGGACCCGGTGAAGGGCTGGGTCGCGGTGTGGTACTCCCTCGAGTTCACGGCCTTCGGCCGCTCCTCCGGTGTGCGCGTCCGGTTCCCGAAGGACGGCGCGCCGGTGGAAGTCCGCTCGACGTTCTACCGCCCCCTCCGGCACGCGCTGTAGCCCGCGGGTCGCAAGGCGATCGAGGGCGGGCCGCCCGTCCCCAGCCTACTTGTAGGTCGACTTGTGGACGGTGCCCTCGTCGTCGACGATCGTGATGCATTCCCCTTCGCACTCGAAGAGGCACGCCTCGCACATGATGCAGTCCGGTCCGTGGATGACCGCGGATTTCTCCGCGCGGAACTGGAACTTCGCGGCGACCGCCGGGTCGTCGACGACGTTCGGCCAATTCTCCCGCGGCTGCATCTCAAAGACGGTCACCGGGCAGACGTCCCGGCAGTGACTGCAACCGGTACACTTCTCGTGGGCCACCTCGACGCTGACCATGGTCAACCCGTTCGTTCACCGAGGATGGGTATATTAGGTGAGCCGGGTGCCCCGAGCGACAACCGCGCTCCGATGACCTCTTTTTCCCTTCACGGGATGTCGGCCGGGTCCCAGGCCCCGACGCGGCCCCCACCGGCCAGGGCATCCAACCGGGCCATCTCGTCCCGCGTGAGCTCGAAGGCGAAGACCTGAGCGTTCTCACGAATCCGCTCGCGGTGGACCGACTTCGGGAGCTCGACCACGCCGTGCTGGAGGCCCCAGCGGATCAGGACCTGGGCCGGAGTACGCGAGTGGGCGGCCGCCACCGCGCGCACGGTCGGCTCGTCGAGGCGGTGGCCGCGGGTGAGCGGCGACCATGCCTCGAGCCGGATGCCGTGGTCCGCGCAGTACCCCACCAGATGGGGGTCGAAGACGAACGGATGGAACTCGACCTGGTCGACCACGGGCGTGACCTCCGAGTGGGCCGCGAGCTCCTGGAGGTGGCGGACCGTGTAGTTGCTCACCCCGATCGCCCGGCAGGTTCCCTCGTGCTGGAGCTGTTCGAAGGCCCGCCAGGTGCCGAGGCGGTCCTCCGGTGACCGGGCGCGGGGCCAATGAATGAGGTAGAGGTCGATGTATCCCAGCCCGAGCTTCTCCAAGCTCCGGGCCGCGGCAGCCCGCGCCGCGTCGAACCCGTGGTCGGTGTACCAGAGCTTGGTCGTCACGTAGACCTCCTCGCGCGGAAGGCCCGAACGTCGCACCGCCTCCCCGACGTCGGCCTCGTTGCCGTACATCGCCGCGGTGTCGACGAGGCGATAGCCCTCCTCGAGGGCCCAGGCCACGGACTGACGGGTCACCGGACCGGGCTCGGTCTGGAACACGCCGATCCCGAGACAGGGGATCGCCGGGCCGCTCGAGAGCGGGAAGCGGCTGGCGATCGTGAGGCGAGCGGTCACCGGCGCTCCCGACGAGGGGGGTCGCGAGGGTCAGACACTCTCGGCATCTTCTAGCGACCTCCCGGACCGGCGACCGCCGAACGGAAGCGGGAGCTGACTCCCGCCTCTCCAAGACGGCGCTCGTGGTGCCGGAGCTGCGTCTCGTGCTCCGGGCAGAGCGAAAAACGCTGCCACTCCGCGGACGGCGACCGGGGGTCGGCTCGCGCCGCCCACAGATCGACCGGATGGGGCCGGTCGTCGCATGGACCCCCGCTCCCCAGGTCCGCGTCGCCGATCACGGGCCGGAACGCGAAGTCGTACGCCCGACCCATGTCGCAGAGAGGGCGCTGGAAGATGGCGCTCACGGCGGAACGCCTCCGCGCCGTTTCCTCGGAGCTTTCGGACGAGGCGGCCGAACTCCGTCTCGGCCTTTTTTCTCAGGAAAGTGGTCCAAACGACTTGCCTCGCCCCCATGCGCAAGGCGGCCTATTCCGTCATGTCGACCGTAGGCCCTTCGGGGAAGACCCAAGGTCGTGAGCTCCCATCGGACAGAAGAACCGAGGCCGCTTGCGTCCGGCGGGCCGGGCCGGTTCACGACATCCTCCCAACGCTCCGGCGCCTCCGGCACGATTCGTGCCCTTCCGCCGTTCGAGCGCTCTCGTAATGCGTCCGCCGGCCCCACCCACCGCGGGGAGAGCCAGCGCGATTCCCTAAAATCCTTCCGATTCGGGGTCCTTCACGGCTATCTAGTCCTTCCGGGTAGGGAGATGGGCGGAGGCGTAACCCACGCGCCTCCACATTCGATGGCGACCGCTCGGGTCGGTGACTCCCAGCTCTTCTATCGGGTCGAGGGCCGGCATGGCGACCCGGTCGTCCTGATCCACGGCTCGCTCTCCGACCATCACACCTTCGACCGCGCGCGGCGATCGCTCGCGGTGTCGCTCCAGGTCCTGGTCTACGACCGGCGGGGATACGGCGAGAGCACCGGCCCCGCGAAGGCCCACGCGGTGGCCGACGACGCGGCGGACCTCGCGGGACTTCTCGAGGCCGCGAACCTCTATCCGGCGCACCTGGTAGCCCACTCCTACGGTGGCGCGGTGGCGATTCGCCTCGCGGTCGACCGCCCCGAACTCGTCCGCAGCCTCGCGCTGCACGAGCCTCCGTTCATCGGCCTCCTCCGGGACGACCCCGAGACGGCGGCGGAGGGGGAACGTCTCGAGCGCGGAGCCCAGGGGATTCGGGCGTTGATCGGTGCCGGCCGCATCGAAGAAGCGAGTCGGCTCCTGGTCGACGAGTTCTCCGGCGAGCCCGGGTCGTGGGACCGGCTCCCCGCCCCGACGCGGCAGGTACAGATGGGCTACGCGACGCGGTGGGACGAAGAGTTTCGCGACCCCGAGGCCGCGCGGCCCCGGGCCACCGAGGTTCGGGAGCTCCTGCTCCCGGTGCTGCTCACGGTTGGGGGGAAGAGCCCCCCGTTCCTCCACCGTATTGTTGACCGTCTGGGCGACCTCTTTAGGAACGCTTCCGTGGAGAACCTGCGGGATGTGGGTCACGTTCCCCAGCTCGCGCAGCCGGAAGAGTATGCCGGGGTAATCGGGACGTTCCTTCTCGAACGGGACGTGCCCACGACCTAACGACGACGC
>Ga0187770_10000186_pt1 | contig 29656 bp, 26 predicted proteins | sample 0116_SJ02_MP02_2_FD_133154 | JGI IMG/M metagenome (GOLD analysis project Ga0187770, IMG submission 133154) | Tropical peat soil microbial communities from peatlands in Department of Meta, Colombia - 0116_SJ02_MP02_20_MG | ecosystem: Environmental > Terrestrial > Soil > Wetlands > Peat | place...
ACAAAGAAACCAGCCGCGTCAACCGTGAGGCACTGTTCAGCCTGTTTTCAACATCGTTTGTCACAATGCAACATTACAACTAACCTCACAATCGCAGAGCCGGGGGTCGAAACGCAACATCGCCGTTTACGCTGCAACATTACGCTGCAACATTACAACGGACGCAAAGAAAAAAAGGGGGGAGGCACCCTTCACCATTGAAACCGTGTACTCCAACATAATGTTTTAGACCTAAACTCCAGAGCGGGAGGTGTGACTTTAACGCGCGCCAAGGCATTTTCTTAACCACTTTCGAAACACACACGTGCCTTACCAACATGAAAATCTCACAACGCAACATTACAACGGACGAAAAAACAAAACAGGGGGGCCGATGACACGAGTCACAGGCTTCTCCCGCATAGCCCCTCGCGAACCATAGCCTCGAACGCGGGCTGAAAGCCGACGCAAAACAGTGCGTCCCCAGAATCATGGAACAGGACATGCGCGTCAACCTACGGTGTGAGCCTGAACTTGTCTCTCGGGTACAGCGTGGTTTCTCTAATGTTCTTCTTGCCCGTCAAAACCATCGTCAACCGTTCGAGGCCTATGGCCCAGCCAGCGTGCGGAGGCATTCCATAGTCAAACGCCTGCAGATGATGCTTAAACGACTCAGGGTTCAAACCCTTCTCTCTAAGCCGCTCAGTCAGAAGCTCCTTCGAGGCTATCCTCGTCCCGCCTGAAACCAGCTCTATCCACCTCCACATCAGGTCGAAGCCCTCAGAAATCTCAGGCTTATCCTCACGCGGCTTTATGTAGAAAGCCTTCGCCTCCGTCGGCCACTCAACAATGAAGTAAAAGCCCGGATGAAGCTTCCCCACAGCCCTGAAAGCCGGCGTCGGAATGTCTTCACCCCACCTTATTTCTACTCCTTCTTTCTTCAGTTCCTCAAGAATCTCCGAATAAGTTATCCGCTTAAACGGGAGTTCAGGCACTTTCAAACTGTATTTGAGCGTCGCCAACTCCCTCGCGCACTTTTCAACAACGCTCCTGCAGGTGTGCTGTATAAGCTGCTCAAGTAGTTGCATCACGTCTTCCGCGTTTGCAAACGCCTCTTCAATGTCTATCGACGTAAACTCGCTCAAGTGCCGGCGCGTGTGCGACATTTCAGCCCTGAAAAACGGGCCGATCTCGAACACCTTTTCAAGGCTCATCACGAGCTCTTCCTTGTACAGCTGCGGGCTCTGAGCAAGGAACGCTTTCCTGTCGAAGAAATCTATGGAAAAAAGTGCCGCCCCACCTTCCGTGGCTGAAGCGATTATGCGCGGCGTGTGCACTTCCAGAAAGCCTCTCTCGAACAGAAAGCTTCGAATTGCCTCCGTTGCGGCGTGCTGAATCTTGAAGACAGCGATGTTTCTCTCTTGACAGAGGTCCAACGCACGCGCGTCCAAACAGACCTCCAGGTTCGCAGGCGTTTTTCCGCCTATATCTATGGGCAACTGTTTCGCCGTGTTGAAAACTCTGATGTCCTTCGGCAGCACTTCGACGCCCCTCGGCGTCATCTGCGTCTTCTTCACCGTTCCCCTGACGCCTATGCTGAACCGCTTCTGCAAGGCCTCCGACTTCGAAAGAACTTCGCTGCTTGCTTTCTTGCGCAACACCGTGACTTGAATCGTGCCCTCCCTGTCCTGCAGTATCACGAACCGAATTCCGCCCAGGTCCCTGATTTCCTGGACCCAACCAAAAAGCGTGACTTCTTCACCGTCCATCTCAGGCTTAACGTCGACAGAATAGTGTGTTCTACGCCAGCCATTGATTGAGTCCAACTTCATCAAAAGTTGCCACCCGTAAAGCCTAGTCTGCGTACTCCACCCGCAAAGTTATGTTGCGAACTTTACTGGCAATCTCCTTCAAAGCCTTCACATCAAGCGAAGAGCGAGCACCGCGCTTTCTACCCAGTATAACCCTGGTCTCCGTGGTTCCATCTGGCAGCCAAATCGTGTTAATCGTCAAGATGCTCAACGGAGCAAACAAGTCTTCCAGGAACTTTCTGTTGTCAACCCCATTCTCCAAAATACGAATACTCTTGCCCGTTTCTTCACCCAGAGTCTTAACGATTTTTCCTCCATATCCCAGAAGACGAGGAACATCCCCAGGACCGACCACAATCGCCAACGTTCTCCCCGTTTCAATGGTTTTATGAAAATAGACGTTTTGAAGCGAGGGAAACTTTTCTTCCATAGACAGGAGCAAACGGGCCACTCGCAAGTCTGTTTCGCTCACCTCTCCAGACTTCAGTTTAGCTGAACACTTTTGGCACAGTATACCGCTCTTTAGGCAGAAACTGCAAAGACCCATCTTCAACTATGGAATGGCCCTCCATGAACAAAGGAGGGGGCGGCGGAGCATTGCTTCCCGACTGACGGCGTTCTATCGTTCAAGCGAAATCTCGATGGTGCTAACGTTTGAAGGCTGGCCACCCTCTTCTCTGGGTGCCATCTGCTGAGTTCCAATGCTAATTCTTTTGATCTTCACGTCTGGCAAGAATCGGCGTCTGACAACTTCGACGATGTCAACCGCTCGACTTATGGATCTCCCTCGCGCCTTAACACTCACTTCCTTGGCTCCGCCATGAAAGAGGGTTATGCATGCCAGTACATAGTTCATTACCGGCTTGTTTCCGATCAACACTGCATTGCTTTCTGACATTCTTTACCGCCTCGCTCCTAGTTTCCTTTTTTTTGTAGATTTCTTAACCTTCTTTCTCGGCGAATAAATACATTACGGTATAAATCCTCAGGTTATCAAAAGCGTGATTTTGAAAAGAATCTGTTTTATTCCTGCTTATTGCTAAACATTTAAATAAACGATACTATCGTAAACAACAATCTTCACAAAACACAACCATCGAGGAGCCAAAATGGAGAATCTTACAAGACGTTCAAGGCAACTCTTGCAGTTGCTCTGCGACAAGGGCAAATCGACGAACGCGTACACTCTACACTTGAAGCAAGATGAATTGGCAAGACAGTTGAACATAAGCAGACAAGCCTTGAACGTTCACTTGCGAAAGCTCAGAGACTTGAACTACATAAGAACAGGAAGAGGCTTCATCGACGTGACCGAAGACGGGTTGACCGCGCTCGGTATTTCCACGACTCCCGCCTTCATATTCATCAAGGTCTCGCCTCTCAAAAGAAGCTACGTCTACGACAAGATCAAGGAGCTTGCCGTTCAAAAGGCGTTCAGAATCGCGGGCGACGTGGATGCTCTAGTCATGACGGAAAGAGAAAAGCTCGACGAAATTTTAAAGAGACTATCCTCCATTGACGGTATACAGGACACAAAGTCCTACATTGCGATAGAAACCATACGATAAGGAGAATAAATCAGATTGAAACTGTTCGAGTACGAAGCGAAAAACATACTCGCGAAGTACAGCGTTCCGGTGCCTCAAGGCGGACTGGCGTCAGATCCTCGCCAATCACGCGAAGCTGCTGCGAAGCTGAAAATGCCCGTTGTGGTAAAAGCGCAGGTCTTGGTCGCGGGAAGAGGCAAAGCAGGCGGCATTCAGTTCGCCAGTTCTGTTGAAGAAGTTGAGAGAACCGCGGAAAAACTGTTGAACATGCAGATAAAGGGCATACCCGTAAAAAGCGTGTGGATTGAAGAGAAGATTCAGGTGAAAAGAGAACTGTACTTCGGCCTAACCACCGACAGGTTGAGACAGCAATACGTTACGATTGCCTCGGGCGTCGGGGGAATGGACATAGAGGAAGTGGCCTCCAAAACCCCCGAGAGAGTGATAACAACTCCGATAAACCCTAACTTCGGATTTCACCCATTCCAAGCACGGCAGATTGCGAAGAAAATAGGGTATTCGGGCACCCAAATCTCAGACCTTGGAAGAATATTCGAAAAGCTCTACCTGATCGGCATTGACTACGATACAGAACTCATCGAGATGAACCCGTTGGTGGAAGCCGCGGACGGAAAATTCCTGGCTGCAGACGCGCGCATGATAATCGACGACAATGCCCTTTTCCGTCATCAGGAATACAGAAAGAAGCTTCTCGGAGGAGAGAGTGAACTCAGTCCTCAGGAGGTTGAGGCCGTCAAGAACGATTTGGCATACGTGAAGCTCGATGGAAACATCGGTGTCATAGGCAATGGGGCAGGCTTGGTGATGGCCACACTGGACACGATCCAATACTTCGGCGGAAAACCGGCGAACTTTCTGGACGTCGGAGGAGGAGCCCCTTCAGAAAAAACGGCGCTTGCCCTCAAGATAGTACTTTCAGACGCGAAGGTCAAAGTGCTGTTCATAAACATTCTAGGGGGAATCACCCGTTGCGACGAGGTTGCAAAAGGAATCCTAGAAGCCAAGGAGAAGGTCAGAGTAACGAAGCCAATGGTGATCCGACTGATGGGCACGAACGAACAGGAGGGAAAAAGAATACTAACAGAGGCCGGAATTGACGTACTGGAAAGCATGGAAGAGGCCGCGCAACGAGCTGTCGAAATCTCCAAGAAGGGAGGCTCATAAGCTTGGGGATAATAGTCGGCAAAGACACACGCGCGATCGTTTGGGGAATAACCGGGACTCAGGGAAGTTTCCACACGAGGCTCATGCTGGAATACGGCACAAAAATAGTCGCGGGCGTGACGCCGGGAAAAGGAGGAATTCGGGTCGAAGACGTGGCGGTCTACGACTCAGGCCAGGAGGCGCAAGAGAAGCATCATGCTAACGCTGCAATAATCTTTGTGCCCGCTCCCTTCGCTGCAGATGCAGCTCTGGAAGCCATGGAAAACGGAATGAAAACTATTGTCATAATAACTGAACACATTCCCATCAAAGACGCCATCAACGTCATGGCCTACGCAAAACAGGTTAGCGCAACCGTAATCGGGCCTAACACTCCTGGCATAATATCACCTGAAGCATGCAAACTAGGCATAATGCCCTCACACATCTTCAAACCTGGCGGTGTAGGCATGGTTTCACGTAGCGGAACGCTCACGTACGAAATAGCCGCAGGATTGACGCGAAAACAGTTGGGCCAGTCCACATGCCTCGGGTTGGGAGGAGACCCAATAACAGGACTGAATTTCGTAGATGCCCTGAAAATGTTCAAGACCGACCCTCAGACTAAAGCCATCGTCCTGATAGGCGAGATCGGAGGCAACCTTGAAGAACTCGCGGCAAAATACGTTTCAGAGGAAGCGTATCCAAAACCCATCGTTGCCTTCATAGCCGGGCTTTCAGCTCCTCCTGGGAAACGCATGGGACACGCCGGTGCAATCGTGATGGGCAAAGCCGGAACGGCCGAAAACAAGATTGAAGCTTTCAGGAATGCCGGAGTGAAAGTAGCTGAGAAACCCAACGATGTGGCAGAGCTTTTGGCCAAACTGATTAAAACTTGAAAGGCCCACGTGACACGGAGCGAACTGGCAAAAAGTATATTTGACACTGGAATGTCTCACTCTTAACCACATAAGAGAGAATGAACAATGCCGATACTTGATCCTCTCAAGAAAACTCTTGCTCAAGAACACCGGCTTCGCATGAAGATATGCCGACAGTGTGGGGCAAGAAACGCTGCTACCGCCGTGAAATGCAGGAAATGTCACAGCAAGAACTTACGATGGAAGAAACGGGAAATCGTTAAGTAGCTTCCAGTTTTTGTTCTTTCCTCAAAGAATTCTTGAAAGGTTTTCGATGTTGAAAGCGGTGTTTGCACAGCCGTTTTTTATTAAAGGAACGGTCTGGCCGCTTATGTTCATGGCTTTCAGTGTTTCTCCTCCGGTTCTTACCTCTTCACCGCAGGCTACTCCGATGATGCCTTCATAGTGGTTCGCGCTCAATATCTTTGGAATGCAGGAGCCGCCTGGTAAAATGTAAACATCGTAGCCTTTTTTCTTTGCCAGAAGTTCAGCTCTTCCAACTTGACAGTCAGGAGAACAGTGAGCGCAGATGTAAGATGGGAGGGCGGGGTCGAAGGTTGCCTTGCATCGGCTGTCCATGAATTTTCTGGAGCAGTGAGGCAGAAGCAACGCTCTTTTCTTCGTTTGAATGAATCTCTCCCTTTCCATGAGGTTTCTAGCCTGCACATCTATGAGGTCCTCGAGGAGAGTTACGGCGTCAGACAAGTTGAGGCCTGTTGCCTCTTGAATCTTAAACTTCTTTATCATTTCTTGGGCGGTTTTGCCGACCTTTCTGGGCATGTCCCTTTGGTAGGCAGCCGTAGCAACTTCAGTGAAGAAGAACCGCGATATCCTTGAAAGGTCGAACGTAAACCTGTATGGCATATGCACCTAATGGAAGAACAAACCTTTAAAATTACCTATTATTATACTAGGGTTAAACCCAGTATATTTACGAGAAAGAGATGATTTAATTGGCAAAAACGTCTGAAAAAGGAAAGGAGAAAGGCAAAGCGAGCGCAGTGACAGCAACAGATTTGACAACACTCGAACAAATTTGCGGAAGCGACAAGGAGACGTATCAAGCCTTGTCCTACATGTTCCTTGATCCTAGGAAAATCGACCTTTCGATGAAAGAGGCCTTTGACAATGCCAAAAAAGCTGAGAAGGAAAAAGACCTTACGAGCGCCAGAATGTGGTATGAGGTTGCCGGCGGACTAGCCCTCTACCAGGACGACACAGAGAAAGTCGTGGAGTATTACGGTGATGCAGAAAGGGTTACTGGTGAAAAATATCTCATCGTGAATAATTCTGATAAAGCCGTGGCCAAGGCGCAAGAATACTATAAGAAGTATTTAGTCTCCTAATTGTGGCAAGGAGAAGACCTGTTCTATCCAAAAAATAGCGCGCGCGACTATTTAACACCTGCAGAAATATACCTGAAAACCGAAGAGTGTAACCCTATTTTTGGATAGAACAGGCAAGGAGAAGACCCAAAACAGTTAAAAACAAGACTGCCAAACAGCGTCTCTATTGTTTTTCCTCTTCCTTATAACCCAAGAGGTCCCTCAGAGATTTTACTTCGCTTCGCAGCATGCCTACCTCGTTCTCAAGAGCGTCGACTCTTGATGCTGCGACTTTTCTCAGGTTCTCAATTTCAACTATTAAACTTCCACGTTCCGTTTCTAGAGTGCTTATTTTTTCGCGAAGATTCGTCAGTGTCTGCATGAGTTCCCCTTTTATGCCCTTAACTCTTTCAACCATGTTCTTAATGTTTGCTGTCTCTCCGAGTCCAATTTCAGTCTCCACAGCAGACCTAAACCTAGCCTTGCAGTTTGGGCACTCGTATATGCCGATCTGTCTGAGTTTCTCACCCTCTTTCGAAGGTTCTCTTAAAACAAAAGGCCAGGTCTTAACTGGCGTCTTCACGTCATTCCCGCAGTTTGGACAGTTAACCAAATTGCTCGACTCCTTTCCCCGAGGTAAACATCATACGTTTAGTCTAAAATGCTTTTGCAAGAAAACCAAACCTGCAAGGTCAAGTTCTGTTGCTCACAATCTGAAATCTATGCTTGGTTCTTGGCGAAAACGTTTGGAACAACGGGCCAAGATGATGGCGTTTGACACTGAGAAAAAGGGAAGATGGTTAGAGTGTCATTTGAAATGTCAATCGTTCAACAAGCTCTTTGTAACGGTTTCGGATGGTGACCTCAGTGACTTGTGCTATCTCGGCTATCTCTCTTTGTGTCTTTCTTTCTCCGGTTAGAACTGAGGCGATATAGCTTGCTGCGGCTGCGATGCCAGTTGGGCCTCGACCTGAGGTTAGCTTCAGTTCTTTTGCGGCTGCCAAGATTTTGTGGGCGATTTCTTCAACTTTTCCTTGCATTGTCAGCTGGTTTGAGAACTTGGTGATGTACTGGCTTGGTCTGAGCGGTGGAATAGAATAGTTGAGTTCCTTGATTAGGAAGCGGTAACTGCGGCCTACTTCCTTTTTGTTGACGGTTGACGCTTGTGCTATCTCTTCAAGTGTTCTTGCTAGTCCGCATTGTCTGCAGGCCAGATAGATGGCTGCAGCGGTCACGCCTTGAATCGATCTTCCTCGTATCAGCCGTTCTTTGACGGCTTTTCGGTAAATCACTGATGCTGTTTCAAGGATGCTTTTTGGTAGATTCAGGTTGTTAGCGATTTTTGTAATTTCGGACAATGCAAAGGCGAGGTTCCGTTCTGTTGCGTCTGAGACTCTTATTCGACGCTGCCATTTTCGGAGACGGTATACCTGCGCTTTTTGTCCAGGTGACAGGCTCTTGCCGTAAATGTCTCTGTCGTGCCAGTCAATCATCGTTGATAGGCCTTTATCATGAATTGTGTACGTTAACGGCGCGCCAACCCTTGTCCTCTTGGTCCTCTGTTCGTCGTCGAAAGCTCTCCATTCTGGTCCTCTGTCGGTTATCTTGGCGGCCAGCACGAAACCACAGTTCATACAGACCAGTTCGGCACATTCGTAATCACGCATAATTCTGGTACTGCCGCACTCTGGACAGCTTTGAACCTTCACATGTTCAGGACTCTGCGTTGGAGTCGCAGAAGCTGAATCCGCGCGTACTTCTTCACTATCGTCCATACCTGTTTTTCTCCTTTCTCCTCTTTGAGGGGAGTACATAAACGGTCTTGTTAGCAAGTTTTTCAGGGTCCCGAATCATAGGAGCTATAGTTGCGTAAGGCGAAGAAACTGGACCAAGAATGTCAAGAACCTTTCCAACAGGCTTCAGGTTCTCATCCACGACTGTTTCGCCAATTCTGGGAATGTTTTCAATCTTTGCTATTACGTTGCGGGATGGGGTTACATGAAGGATTAGGCCTAATCTCTGCAAATTTTTGATATCCCCTCACGAAAAGCAAAATCCTTCAACCACGCAGCCTATTTAAACCTTTCTGCGTCCCAACGTTCACCCACCTCAGGTTCAACCCCCAAAACGGCTCGATTTCACATCCTGAGCCTAATTCTGCTCGATTTGATATCTGAACCTCGGGAACCTTGCTATGCAGATTACAGAGCAAACAACCGTGTAAGAGTAAACAAAAACGACCGAGATAATGATAGCGCGCACGATGAGAAAGAGACAAAATATGTCGAAAAATATGTCGAAAAAGAATGTGCCGAACCTGTTTTGTCAGGGTCGAAACCTTCATAAACAGGGAGTGTTGATTAGACTGTGCATTTGAAAGGGTGAGGCTTATGTCCAAGCCATTCTATGTGAAGTTTGAAGTTTCAAAGGAGCTGGCAGATGCCGCCTATGAAGCCCTGCAAATAGTAGCCAAGACAGGTGCCGTCAGGAAAGGCACGAATGAGACGACCAAGGCCATTGAAAGAGCTCAAGCCAAACTTGTGGTAATAGCTGAAGATGTACAGCCGCCGGAGGTCGTTGCCCATTTGCCTTTGCTGTGCGAAGAGAGGAAAATTCCATACATATTCGTCCCGAGCAAGGAAAAGATTGGCAGTGCTATAGGTATTGACGTTCCTGCTGGAGCAGCGTGCATCGTCAAAGAAGGAGACGCCGCGGGATTAGTAAAAGAGATCGTCACAAGACTTGAACAGTTGAGAAGAGGAACGACCTAATGAGCAAAGAGGAGAGAGAGGCTGAGCAAGCAGAGCTTACGCCGGCAGAAGTGCTTCAGGTAATTGCGCGCACTGGTGTCACGGGAGAAATCTCGCAGGTCAGAATACGCATCCTTGAAGGCAAAGACAAGGGCCGCATTATCACGCGCAACGTGAAAGGGCCAGTGCGAATCCAGGACCTTTTGATGCTCAGGGAAACCGAGCGAGAAGCAAAGAAGATTAACAGATAAGCGAGCATCCAGATTATCCGGAGAGATGGCTGATGCCGAGGCCCAGGAAATGTTCATTCTGTGGCAGCGAATTCCCAGCGGGCACTGGCATGATGTTCATTAAGAATGACGGATCGATATTGTGGTTCTGTTCAAGCAAGTGCAGAAAGAGTTCCCTGTTCCTGAGGAGAGACGCACGCAAACTCAAATGGACCACGTATTTCGGAAAGGAAGAGAAAGGAAAGGCCTGAGTTCGTCAACTGTTGGCACAAATCCTGGTTCTTCAAGCTATCTCTTTGAGTTAGATACTCTTTCCCACAGCGGCTCATTGTGAATGCAGCCGACATCCGGCATCTTCACGTTGCCATCAAAGTAGCTGTAGGCTCTGGCCCTGCAGCCTCCACATATGTACTTGTCCGGGCATTCGCCGCAGCCCACTCTCTTTCCGTCTATTGAGCAGTCTTCAAGATCTTCTCTTGTGCGGAGTTTCCACAGCAGCGGGTTTGTGTCCCATATTTCTTCAAAGCTGTCCTTTAACATGTTTCCTAGAACTGTTTCTTTGGACGTTTGGAAGAAGACACAGGGCTTTATGTCTCCGTTTGGTTCGAGGCAGCAGTACAGCCGTCCTGCGCCGCATCCGCCTAGGAAGTTGGCCACGTTCTCAACACCCTGCTTCGCTGCATAGTGAGCTTCTACCATAAACTTTCCACCCTGCCTTTGTGATAGCTCTTTTGTAACGCTCGCGTACTGGGGGCATGTACTGAAGAATTTGTCAACCTTGATGTCCGATTTTCCGCCTTTGATTTCCTCTTCTTTTTTTTGCATGTAAAGCCCTATTATTTCTTTGCCGATGGTTTCGAGGACTTCGTATCTCTGGGCGGGAGTCAGGTCCAGTTCTGCGTGAGCTTTTGCCCTTCCGGTGGGAATGTAGTTGAAATGCATGAATCTCGTGTCCAATTGTTTCGATAGTCCAATAAGTTTGTTCAGCTCATTTACGTTGTCTCTGTGCAAGACGGTTGCGATGCAAGTGTCCAATCCCGCTTCGAGAGAATTTTTCACGCCGTCTATCGTCTTTTCGAACGCGCCTGGGATGCCTCTGAACGAGTCATGAACCCCTGGCGTTGCTCCATCGATGCTTATCTCTACGTAGTCGACTCCAACGTCTTTGATTCTCTTTGCATTGTCGCGCGTAATCAACGTGCCATTTGAAGCGATGCTCAAGTAACCCACACGTTTTCTAGCATAGGCTGCAATTTCAAAAAAGTCCTTTCTCGCAAGTGGTTCACCACCGCTGAAGGACAGTGCCGGTAGGCCGATGCCCGACAGCTTTGCGATTTTATCCAACACTTGTTTGGCTTCATCCCTAGAGAGTTCTGGGCGTTTCTGGCCAGCGTTCTCGTAGCAATGTTTGCACCTGAGATTGCATTGATAGGTGACGTTCCATACGATTTCGAAGGGTCCTGCTGGGGTGAAAGGTATGTGTGCGCCATATTTCTCCGCACCCTTCATCATGAGGCCGAACCCTCTAAACCAAGCCTCTCCGAATTTGTCCTTCAGAAACTGATTTCGCATGAAGTCCTTGTCTACTCGAAGGAACCTGCTTCCCAGTCCGTAAAAGTGTTTCGCAAGCCTCGTGCTTACGTTCTTACACGTTGGACATAGAGAAATCGGTTCGCCCAAAAAGTCCCTTAGCGAGTTTAAGAGAAGACTGCCGTCCGTCGGGCAATCCTTGTCTATAAGGCTGATTATCCGCTTGAGCAAAGGATTAACCGTGGCTTGAAGCAAAGAATTTTCTATGGCATCAATCTGCAAAGTAATCCATATTAGCGTTTGGAACCACGATATATTAATACTTTTAATTTTTTGTGATGTCTAGTAAGGCATCGAACTCTTTAGGAAGTGACAGGATCAATCTTCAGGAGTGAAGCGTTCTGAAGCCTAAGAGCGAGAAGAGGACTTGGACATATGTGAATAGAAGTTCCATGCGGGCTTTGGTAGCGGGGAGTAGGTTTACACTTACGTTTAAACTCAGAAATCCCGTTTTGACGGTTTTATGTCGATTTGCCTGATGAGGTTCTAATGTGTGGTGCAGTGGACTAGCTTGATACTCTCATTTTAGCCGTCGTTTCAGGGCCATAATAGGGATGGCATACAAGGATTGTCGGAATCTAGATTGCGCCTACATTCTGCTGAGCCAATTATTGAATCAGTGATTTTTCCACAAGCAATAAGAACGCAGAATCTAATAGGATTCTATTGATGGGCTAACGTAGGGGAAGATTGTTTGGCATCTCTTGAGCATGGTCGCATTCCAACTCCTCGTACAGTTGCGGCAAGGGAGGTTCCGCTCGTCGATAGGACCGAGGAGATGGAGGTTCTAAAGGAGGCTGTCTATAGTGCAGTTCATGGCGAGGGTGGTCTTGTTTTTGTTCATGGTGAGGCTGGGATTGGCAAGACGAGGCTGCTCAGAGAGGTCGGCGCGTATGCCAAATCGCGTGGAGTGAAGGTTTTGCATGGCAGATGTCCTGCGCTGTTCAGGATGGATGGTGTTCCGCCGTACGTTATCTGGAAGGAAGTCATCAAGGATTATCTTGAAACGTGCACTCCTGAGCAGTTGTACCGGGTTGTGGGCTATTATCCCGCTGAAGTCGCCAAGCTGGTCCTAGAGCTCCGCCAGAAGCTTGGAACTATCCCTGAGTCTTTTCCCATACGCCCCGAGCAGGAGCAGAACAGGCTCTTCGAAGCGGTCTCGCAGTTTATAACCAACATTTCGAGAGAGGCGCCGTTGCTCGTGGTTCTTGACGATCTGCAGTGGACCGACACGTCTTCGCTGTTGCTCTTGCACTACCTGGCACGCGACGTACAGAAAAGGCCCATGCTCCTCCTTGGGGCATACCGTAGCACCGATCTTGATGCTGGACATCCGCTGACTTCAGTCCTGGCGGAGTTGAACAGGGAACGCTTGACGCAATCTGTTTCTCTGAAGCGAATGTCACTGAGCGATACTTCAGAAATGATCAAACAGATGTTGGAGCAGGACGACGTTCCAGAAGAGTTTTGCCGAATTGTTTACGAGAAGACAAGGGGCAACCCGTTCTTCGCAGAAGAAGTGATAAAGTCTCTGGAAGAGGAAGAAGTCATCTATCGGGAGAAGAAGTGGAAGATTAAGGAAGTTTCAAGGATCCAGTTTCCCGAGACAGTCAAAAGTGTCGTTAAGGCAAGAATAAGCCGGTTAAACGATGAATGCCAAAACGTCTTGACCATGGCCTCTCTCATAGGGAATGACTTCACTCTTGAGGCTTTGCAGGGAGTTTTCGAGTTAGATGAAGATAAACTGCGCAAGATAGTGGATGAACTGCTTAAAACTGGTCTACTCAAACACAGAGCTATCCATGGAGAAGACGTGTGTTCCTTCGCCGACATCATCGTAAGGGACGTCATGTACGAGGAAGTCGGAACATTCGAGCGCAAGAAACTTCATGGCAATGCAGGAGCAGCCTTAGAGAAGGTGTACGCCCGAAAGATTGATGAGCATTTCGGCGAGCTTGCTTATCATTTCCTGGAAGCTGGAGACAAAGACAAAGCGCTTGACTACTTCCTGAAGGCCGGAGAGAAGGCGCAGAAGATCTATGCCAACAGTGAGGCTGCTTCCTACTATAAATCTTCTTTTAGACTTCTTGAAGAGAAGGAGGAGGAACCTAGGAAACGGGCGAAAGTTCTAGAAAGACTTGGCGACGTCACGCGCGCAGGGGATGAGTATGACGCAGGCGTTAATTTTTGGGGTCAAGCGTTGTTACTATGGGAACAATTAGGTGAAAAAGAAAAGGTTGCAGAGTTGCACCGTAGGATGTCATTCGTCCTTTGGATTCATATGGGAGAAACGGGCAAAGCTAGGGAACACCAGCAAATGGCCCTGGGCATCTTGGAAAAAGAGCCCGAAAGCGTCGAACTAGCACAGCTCTACGCCCACATCTCGCAATTTTCATGGGTTATGGAAGGAAACATGGAGAAAGCTCGTTCATACGCGGAGAAAGCACTAGAACTTGCTAATAAAATGAACGCTTCTGAAGTCATTGCAGAGGCATATAACACTCTGGCATTGGTGTGCTATAGCTTCGGAGAAAGGAGGAGAGCCATCGAATTCTTGGAGAGGGCTTTGAAAATCGCACTTTGCAATTCCGACATGCAGAGTGCAATGCGCACTTACGAAAACCTCGGAAATATCCTGACAGGTGAAGAAATGGAAACAAGTTTGGAGTATTACGAGAAGGGGTTTGAGCTGGCAAAAAAGGTGGGACGCACTGACTGGATCCCTTGGCTTGGTTCGCGTCTGGCAGGCATGCATATCGGCAGTGGAAACACAAACAAAGCGCTTCAGTTAGCAGAACAATCCGTTACACTAGCCAGAAAGACCTACATCCCTGGCAATCTTAAAGCTTCTCTCATTACTCTTGGATACGTTTACATGGTAACTGGAGAATGGAATAAGAGCGAACAGCTCTTTATGGAAGCCCTAGACATTTCCGGTGTCCAGCGGCACCTGGGCGCACTCGGTTACAACAGGCTTGGAGATTTTTTCTTATACGCCAAAGAAGAACCCGTTAAAGCAAAAGAATTCTATGAAAAAGCGTACCGCGAAAAAGCAGGAGCCAAATTTGATTTGGATGGGTCAGCCCAAACAATGAGTCCTTACTCTGAAGGTCTCATTGCTTCTTGCATCGAACTTGGAGAAATCGACAAAGCCAGCAGTATGCTCGACGATTATCAAAAGTATGGACTCGAAGTAAACGCTACATACCTGATTTCTGCTGCACATCTGCTCAGGGCCAGGCTATTGCGGGCTCAGAAGAGATGGGAGGAGTCCATCGAGTATTTCAACAAAGGCCTCAGAGAATGGAAGGCGCTAAACTACGGGCGACGAAATGTCTACAATTTCGCTAGGCTTGGTCTTTATGAATATGCTCGAGTGTACTTGGAAAGATGCCAGGAAGGCGATAAAGAAAAGGGCCGTGATCTCCTCAACCAAGCCCTAGAAATCTATCAAAGACTAGGCGCCAAGAAAGACATAGAAAAGGTAGAGGCCAAGATTGCCTTCATAGAAACGGGCAAAGCAGTTACGAAGCTCAGACCCCCAGATTATGTCTCCACGGGACATGCGGATCTTGATAAGCTGCTCTGTGGTGGAATATCTCCAAACTATGCAGCGGTTCTCACTTCGCCTTCATGTGACGAGAGAGACGTGCTAATCAAAAGCTTTCTTGAGACCGGAGCTAAGAAAGGTGAAGTCACATTCTTCGTCACTATCGACCCTATTGCCGGGAAGACTCTCGCAGAAGAGTTCCAGTCAAACTTTTACCTCTTCCTCTGCAACCCTGAGGCAGATGCGATCATCAAAAGCTCGCCTAACGTATTTACGCTGAAAGGGGTTGAAAACCTCACCGAGATAAGCATCGCCTTGACCTCAACCATTCGCAAACTCGACCCTTCGAAGAAAGGGGCGAGGAGAATCTGCATAGGCCTGGTTTCGGATGTTCTGCTTCAGCATCAGGCGGTTGAAACCAGAAGATGGCTTACCGCTCTCCTCACAAAACTGAAATCAGAAAACTTCACCACACTGGCAGTAATGGATCCTGAAATGCACCCTTCCCAAGAGGTTCGGGCGGTTTTGGATCTTTTCAACGGAGAGATTAGCATCTATAAGAAGAAAGCACAGAAAGGCCCTGGAAAATTCTTGAAGATTCAGAAGATGAGCGGCCAGAAGTATATAGAAGACGAACTCCCCTTGAAGAAAGAACAACTGTAGCGTGGGCATTTCTCATAATAGTGAAGCTCTATTTACTGACGAGTATATCCCTTTTCAGTGAAAAGACGTACGTTATCTGCATCCATTATGCATGGCCGCTATGTCTATCTGAGAAGGACTTGCCGCGCGGTTGGGCGCGCGCGCTTATCACAACACGGTTCAAATCGCAAAGTGAAATCAAAAGGAACAGAAAATAAAAACTCATAGTTTTGGAGTTGAAATTCGAAAGGATGGGTAGAATAAGCCTTATTTTGGAAAAGGGGAATGTAGCGGGGAGTAGATTTGAACTACTGATCTCTGGGTTTCTCAAAGCAACTGAGCTTTTATGAGCCCAGCGGGTTAATCCTGGCTACCCCACCCCGCTTCGTCAGGTTAACGGCCCATGATTCGCCTTTAGAAGTTTACAGCAGACTTCAATTTAAGCCTGAATGTGAACTCAGACACTTAAACAAAGCCGTGCTTCCTTAGGCGTTGCGGAACAAGTGTAAAGAGTTCGAGCATTTTAAGCTTTGCTCAACTTGACGCGCACTCGGCTATTTCCGAGCCACAAAGGTGGCTCACGGGCCCACTTCACTCCCTACGCGCTCGAGCCTATCCGGAACAAGTAGGGGAACGCTGAAGACAGTTTGATGCAAACGTTGAAGACAGTTTGGTGCACCACTGGAAGAAGCTCGGCGAGGGCGCGTTGGGGATTCGTGTTTATGCGTGAACGATTGCTACTGAACTGCCATGCATAAACATGGAGTACGATTTCTCGTTTTTCTATGTTTTATTGACAAAAAGGGTAAGGACTGTTTTAGCTGTTTGCCTAGGCGTGCAGCCACGAGTAATTGATGGCAAGAGTGACGAGGTCCGTCAGGCTTATTATGCCAAATGGGGCAGCGAAGTCGCACTGGGGGTTCCAGTTAGGACTGCTAGGAGTCGCATACCACGCGTTCGCAAGAAGGGTCAAGTCTGCCAACGAAACGACGCCGTCATGGTTCAAGTCCCATATTAAGCCGAAGGTTGCGGTCACGTTTACATTCCCGTTCATCGTTACGCTTGTCGTGTTCTGTGTGCCGGTCACGTCACCGCTCCAACCCCAGAATGTCCAGTTGAGGCCAGGAACCTCGGCTAGATCGACGACGGTGCCGCCGGGGTAGCTCGATGCGTTAGGATTCGCCGTGACCGAAGCGTTTTCCACGAGTTGGCCGGATTGAACATACGATGTATAATTGGTCGCGAAGACTATGTTGATGGTTAGGTTGTAATACTGTATGCCCTGCAAGAACGTTGCCGTGATGTTTTTGTTCCCGTTCATTGTGACGTTGGCGGGACTCTGTGAGCCGCTCAGGTCACCTGTCCAGCCTGTGAATGTCCAGTTGAAACTTGCGACAGCTGTCAGAGTGACGACGGTGCCGCTGACGTAGGTGGCGTTGAGGGGACTCTGCGTGACCGTGCCGTTTCCGACGACGTTAACGGTTAGATTGTAGTACACTCCAGGCTGTGTAAACGTCGCCGTCACGGTCTTGTTGCCGTTCATGGTGACGTTCACGGGGTTCTGCGCTCCTGTCACGTCACCGCTCCAACCGAAGAATGACCAGCTAGCACTCGGAGCAGCAGTCAAAGAGACTATGGTGCCGCTGGCATAAGTCGCCTGGGACGGGGTCTCGGTCACTGTTCCATTTCCGACGACATTCACATTGAGAGTGTACTGTGCGCCTGGGGGAGCTGCCGTCGCGTCAATTGTCAGCGTTCCCTGAACCATGCCGTGGGGTATAGAATTTGCATTCGGATCTGTGAGATCTGTGAAGTCGCATGCGAGCGGCAGGTTTACTGTTGTTTCGCCGTTACTGCCCATGGGTTGCTTGATTATTTGGAACGTAACGTTTGCGACTAGGCCGTCAGCCCCGTTCCACGGTGTTCCGGTCGCGGCAGCCGCAACTTCATAGTACGTAGCGCCCGTGTAAGGCGGGCCAGAAATCGAGTTACTATTATTGTCGTAGAATCCCGAGCTGATGCCGTACAAGAGCTTGGTTTGGGGGCCTGTGAGCACGCCGCCCACCATGCCAAGATCGTCAGTGTACCCTGTCGGGACAGCGTACGTTAGGATGTTGCCAAAGTAGAAGTGAACCTCAACACCCGAAACGTTAGCGACGGAAGCCGTTGCGCCAATCAGATGTATTTCAACCGTGAAGTTTTGGCCTACCGGGGAGGGTGTAGCCGGCGTTTCCAACCCGTTGACACTAGAGTTAGTGTTTGTCAAGGGCGGGGTCGCTACGGGTTCTACACTGTAGTACGGCTGAGAGCTCTGGGCCCTTGCCAGGTTTATGACGACTAATGGTGAAACAAGCAGGATGAGAGTTAAAAATAATGTTGCTACCCCAAACTTTTTCATTTTTCTAACTTCCCTTCTCTCCGTTTCAAGATTCGAATGCTTATGAGAACATGATATTGTTCTGTGTCATTTCTTAAATACCTTCTGGAACAAGGTTCTAGCCTGCAAAGAACGTATCTCGGCCTGTCTAAGAAGCTTTTTCTGGACTAAGCGCGCCGTGAACGATACACGCGAAGAGCCAAAGCCACCTTTCCGGGGGAACCTCGAGAATTTGCGTTTAGCCTGCGGGGAAAATCTCATTAATGAAGTCTTCGCGAGTAAGCACCCGGTTAATCTCAGACCTGAACATCATCTGCCCCTTTAAACAGAGTGTTGAAAGAGGAGAAAGCGTTACGAAGCACGCGCGCATTGACCTTGCAAATCGGCGAACCATGTTGACTCTGAAGAATGTGTCAACCATTCTGAACAGGGTTGTACAATTCAACATTACAACGGAACAATTCTGGAGCTGATACGTTGATTTTGAGGGATGCAGGGCTGTTTTTCAACGTGGTTTGTTACAAAGCAACATTACAAGGGAGATTACAATCGCAGACTGGGAGTCGAAAACATCGCAGTTTTATAATTTAGCATTGCGATGCAGTATAGCGTGCGCCAAAAAAGACGGGGGCGACAGCACAACAAAAATCCCATAGGCAACGTATATTCCGCTGACAGTACGGCTCTGTTACACACAACCCCTTAAAAGAAAAAAGGAGTCATTTCCCTTATTGGCGAACTTCTTGAAGGCCAAAGACGTCATGGTCAAAGAAGTGGTTAAAGTAAACTCCTGCACCCTAGTTGACAATGCAGTTAAAATGATGAACAAAAACGGCATAGGATGCTTGATTATCGAGGACAACGGAGAAGCAAGAGGGATAATCACTCAGAGAGACCTTCTGGAGAAAGTCTTGGAGAAAGCAAAGGATCCCAGGAAACTGGTCGTTTCTGATATAATGACAAAAAAACTTGTCGTCGGAAACCCCGACATGGAAATCCACGAAGCTGCCAGACTCATGTTCAAGAGGAAGATCAAGAAGCTCCCCATCGTCGAGAACGGAAAGCTGATAGGGTTGATTACCCTAACTAACATCGCCCGAACCGTCAGTTTTGATCAAGAAATGATTGAGATAGTCGAAAAACTCTCCAACATGCGCGCAATTTAACGTAATCAACTTAGGGACTTTCAACTCTTAAGGCTTCCCATCAAGACCAGATTGCGCATAGGATCTACTATTTTGCAGTTTTCATCAAACCAAGGCCTAAATGCGACTGAAAAGACACGATGCATCTTGCCCGGGGGCTGCCAACCCTGAGCTTCAAGTTGCGCCTAGAGTCGCAATGTAACGAGACCGGGATTCAAGGATCACAAGCGAGCCAGAACTCAAGTCTGTAAGCCTGGTCCAAACCGGTCGGCAGCCCTTCGCTATCATATATATGTAGTATTGATATTTAATAAACCTATCGGACAAGCATACGGCAGGCCAACCTCTGTGCCTAGTCAGGTCTTTCTGTAAAGAACGCTCCACGTCTGCGTGGCATGTACCACTTGGAGAACGCGTGCAAAGTCACTTTCATGTTCTTCTCAGTTTCTCGACCAAATCGACCAGTTTGAATTCCTCATGTCCACGCGGATGTTCCACCATATCATATATTCGAAGTGTCTGTTCTGCGGCTTCTCGCCACGTGAAGTATTGAAGGACTCTTTTTCTGCCGTTTATTCCCCATTTTTTGGCTCTGTCAGTATCAGATAGGGTTTCTTTGATGCCCCATGCGATATCGGATGGGTCGCCACCGTTCACGTGGACACCGTTCTGGTCTGGTCCGCTAGGAATTACCTGTTCCCTGAATCCAACTGTGCCTTGGGCTCCCACGATTATGGGTTTTTCCATTGACATGGCTTCTAAGCTTACTATTCCGAATGGTTCGTAAGTGGATGGGAAAATGCAAGCGTCTGCCGCTGCATAATGCAAAATGCGCTCTTTTTCCGGCACGAATTCAAACCTGCACGCAACTTTCTCGCTTATTCCGAGTCTGTTTGCAGTCTCAACTATATCATTCTGTTGCTCACCCTTTCCAAGAATGACCAACTTAGTGTTGGGATAGTCCACCAACACCGTGGGCATCGCCTGAACAAGATCAGTGACACCCTTAACCCAAGTGAGCCTTCCGAGGAACAAAACCATTTTTTCCTCAGGTTTTATTCCATACCTGTTACGGATTGCAGCTACTTCCTCGTGTTTGCTGTTTCTCGGGTTATAATACTCAGGGTCCACGCCATTCCAGACCACGCTTATTTTGGATTTCGGCCATCCATGCCTGACCAAGTCTTCTTGCATGGCATGACTGACAGTGATGATCTTGTCCACGTTTTGGGATGTTGACCATTCGAGGTGTGAGACGACTTCTGATCCCTGTCCTCCTGCCCTACCCCACTCGGTGCTGTGAACGTGAAAGACCACCGGTGTCTTCGTCTCATTCTTGACCATGAGACCGGATATGCTGCTCAGCCAGTCGTGCACACAAACGACGTCGAAGTTGCAGCCCTCCTTTTTCAACATGCTGTTTATGAATTTCGAGGCGCTGAGAATATTATAGATGAATATATCATTGAACATGCGTATGTTCGTTCCCCATTTTTTCAGATCGTCGATGACGAACATCGGGAAAACATTGCTTGCGTCGGCAATCAGGGGTCTGTGAACCTCCACACCCTTTAGAATTTCCCGGGTCTTGAGGTTTCCAGGGTTAAGCGTGAACACTGTCACGTCGTTTCCCATAGCAACGAATTGACGCGTTATATACTCCGCATACGTCCCTAAACCGCCAACGAGTGCTGGTGGATATTCCCAGACGAAAAACCCAATCCTCAAGAAACATCACCAGAGAACACATCTTCTTTCTGGCAGAATCCACTATGTTTGTTGATTGACAATTAGGTCTCCTCTTTTTATAGGAAAGGTGCCTTTGTGCGAATAAATAAGTTATGAATTCAAGATTAAAATGCAAGCTGAGCTTTCTGAATACTCGTTTTGGCTGTTGGGTTCAGTGCTTCTGTTCCATTTACCTGCACCCAGCCTGCGTTATCTCGCTCGAGATTTCTAGAACAAAGTTAGACAACATACTCTCGGAAACTGTCTCTGCATGAATGCTGTCTGAGCCAGCTTTCGCTTGCAAAACCCCATTTGAAATCGGTGCCCTCAACCTGCAGGACGAGTATGAGGTCTGGATTGTTCAGGTTTGCATACTTAAGCAGGGTTTCGTACAGGTTTTGGGGTATTTCCATTGTTAGGTCCTCTGAGGGACTGCCATTGCCTTCTCGGGCATGGAAGATTGCTCTGTGCTTTTCGCTTCCTTTGCAAAAGTTTACGCGAACCATGGATACGTAAAATATCTTTCCATTGTAGCTCAGAATTACTTGACGCGCGTTTTCCGACCGTGTTTCAGCTTTTTCCATTAATTCAACCAGCCTGTTTAGGATGTCTTCAGATAGAAGAGTTACTGGCAAGGCAATTAAACCATCCTTCTGACGTTGAAATATGCCCAAAATCGATTCATGGACATTTTCAAATCTTTTCAATGTAGACAAAGGATTGATTTGAATTTTCACTGTCTTTCTAAACCTAGGAACTGGCAGTGTTCTCAATCGAAATTGACTAGAAGAACAAAGAAACGCCCAAAGATCCTTGGTCCTTGTTTTCTCTCGCTTTAACTGGCAGGATCAGATTCTGTTTTTAAACAACGCTCTGGCCAGACGTGTCTTCCTTCAGGGATCTCCGAAGTCTGCTCGGTTGGCTCCGGGGTGTCCTCGATCAGATTCCCTCTTTCTCCGTATTTCTTCTCTTGGCTTCTTGTCGTATATGAGACTCTGGTGAAAGCCAGGGCTAAACAGTTGCTTGACAAAGGAAAAGCTAAAATGGAAAAAGCAGCTTTGGGCTCGGACTCATCTTTGATTCTTCCTATTTTTCTTGCTCGTCTTGAATGAATCACTTCCGTAAGAGACTCCAAGATGTTTATTTCCAGACCTTGGTAAATCTCAACAATGGCCTTCCCGATATCTTTGTCAAAATCTAATCCCATAATCGTTGCTGCAGCTGAATTGGCAGCAATCAGTTTGATGACACAACGATCGTCGTCATTTTCGAAATGCAAGACAGCTAGGCCGCTGCGCATGCAACCAACGAATTTCTCGTAAATTTTCATACGTGCACGTCTAACATAGTCAATTAACGATAATTCCTCAGGCTTTTCCAATTGCCACGGTATCGCAATATTTTCAAACAGGCGTTTCACGACATTGACCTCGACGATGCCAGCATCTTGGCCCAAGGTTTCACTAAGACATCTTGCAAAGGCCTCAATTTTGTAGGGAATTTCTGATCTCTGAATATTGATTTTTTCCAAGTTCTCGTATATTGCGTTCTCAGCTTTTTCGTCAAGCGAAGATAACGTCTCGTTTATGGCTTGGCGCAGGACGTCATCGAAATTTCTCTGCAATCATGAGTCTCCGATCGAAAAGCGGCAAAACATCAGATAAATCATTTACGGATTTTCCATCCTGATCATAGATTCGCTGAACTCACTTTTTGGTTGTAAATATCTAGCTGAGACCTTTGGTTTCGTTTGATGGAAACGTCCAGTTGGTGTTTGGGCTAACGCCTTAGCGTGTTTTTCTCAATTACCACATTGTTCTTGTCGGAGCGAGAGTCTTTGAATGGTGAATTTCTGATTCAGATTTCAGGTTCATAAGTATAAAGTATATCCTTCGTTAGAATTGGCCGTCAAGCTCGGATCGCGACAAGCTAGGAGAATGGCTATGGAACTGGCAATGGAAAAAATCGATGATTTGATCAAAGTATACGATGACAAGAATGAATCATGGAAGTTCGTCAAGAGAGACAAGGGACTTGGCAAGCAGCTGATGATGATTGAGGACACTCTGTCCAGGTTCGGACTGCTGAAGAACGAGATAAGAGTCTACGTCTATCTTGCAAGGGCAGGGGAGAGAAAAGCCGCTGAAGTCGCAGAGGCAATATCGCTCCATAGAACGGAGACGTACAGAATTCTGCGCGATCTGGAGAAGAAGGGTATCGTTTTTTCGGTCTTCGAAAAGCCGCTTAAGTTCACGGCGGTACCCGTGGAGAAGGCGGTAGACCTGCTGATAGAAGCGCAGAAAATGAGAATCAGACTCTTGGAGAAGGAAAAAGCCGGCTTGGTCGAGCTTTGGTCATCTATGCCGCAGGCGAAACTTGAAAGCAATAAGAAAGAGATATTTCAGATACTCGAAGGCGGTCAGCAGATGCTTCTCAAAGCAAATGAGCTTCTTGAACGGGCAAGAGGAGAAATCCAGATATTTGCTCCAGGCGAATATTTGGGTCAACTGTACCATAGCGATTTCATAGACAACCTGAAAGTGTGCTCGAAGAAGCTGGACATCGCGTTGTTGACGGAAAACTCTTTGAAAGGCAGATTCTTCTTGGACAAAATGAGCTGGGCAGGCCACAAGCACCGGCTCGTGGACGTCAAAAACATACCATGCTTTATAATATCTGACAGAAAAGAACTGCTAATCGCCATTCAACAAAACGAAGAAGAAGAGGATGACATCGACAAAAAGAAATCCAAAACAGTGGCTCTTTGGACGAACTACAATGCCTTCATCGAAACACTTGAAATGCTGTTCTCCAAACTCAATGAAACAGCAAAAACAGTTCAAGAAATCTGCTCAAGGCACTGAATTCTCAAATCGTTTTCTAAGACTTCCGCACCCAACACTTTTGTATGGTGAAGCCGCAACAAACCGCACGTTCTGAACCGATAGCCACGTCAAACAGTTGAAGACTATGCCCGTCTGCACCCGGGAAGTCTGCCATTAGAGGTTTACAATTAGAGTCAATATCGATCAGCCTATCGTCAATTTGATATTCTCATGTGGGTTTTATGAATGTACAGTGTGTCTCAAGCCGCTTTTCATAGATTCGCGAAAGATCCTTCGCCATTTTCCGAATTCTTGAATTGAGAGCAGTTTCACGCAAACGATGCACAGCATGATGCTCTGAAAGAGAAATCTGCCTGGAGATAGGGTCAAAATTTTGCAGAAAATCGTTGTCTGTGAGGTCTGCGACATACAGAAGATTATATCTAAATATTCTGAATACTGAGCACAGCTACAGGTGAAGGCTTCAATGAATATTAGGAAAACTTCGAAGAAATCTTTGAGAAAGAATCGCGGTATGGTAGGTATTGAAGCTGCAATCGTGCTCATCGCCTTTGTCATCGTTGCTGCTGCTTTCGCGTTTATGGTTGTAAACATGGGTCTTTTCGCGACGCAGAACGCGAAAAATACAATTCAACAAGGTATATCAGAGGCTAGTAGCCCACTTATTACAGATGGAGACATCTATCTGAGAGCAAATTCGCAGAGGGTGGATGCCATGGTCATCCCACTGACGACTATGGGGATGGCATATGTTTCAATGGCGCAAAACTCGACTATAGTTACATTGACCGTGCAAAATAGTACGGCGTACGCAAACGTCTATGAGGGCATAAATGACACCAATCCCTACACGGCATCTTTTGACTCGCTTGTGACCGCTTTAGGCAACAGTACAGGTGCGCAGCTCTTCATAGGAAACAGTGATGGCTCTTCGACCCTAGATTACGGTGAGACAGGCTTCTTGGTGTTCTATTTCAGCACGGCTGACCAACCGACCGTTGGCCAAAATGTCCTCATCGACATACGACCACAGGGTGGGGCTCCTTTGTCCGTCGAAATCTTCGTTCCACCCAATCTTAGCAATGGATGGCTAACCTTGGGAGGTTAAACACGCAATCTTTGATATCCTCTATTCTTCCGAATCATGAATCTGAATGAGACTATGGCCCCGCCATATGTAGGGTTGGGATGGAGCTGAGAGCAAGGTGCGAGCCAGCGATGCAGAGGGAAATGTTGGACTGACTGTCAAGCTATCGGATTATTGACAATGGTCAGAGGAGCATAGCTCCTGTTTTGAGACGTTGTTTGTTGATGTTGCGACGCACAGAGTATTATATCGCAACAGTCAATACTCTAAGGCTCAGGTGAAAAAGAAAATGAAAATAAAACAAAGCCTTAGAAAACTACTGAAACAAAATCGCGGTATGGTAGGTATTGAAGCTGCAATCGTTCTCATCGCTTTCGTCATCGTTGCTGCTGCCTTCGCCTTCATGGTCGTCAACATGGGTCTGTTCGCCACACAAAGCGGCAAACAGACAATCCAGACGGGCTTATCAGAAGCAAGCAGCCCTCTATGCGTCGACGGAGACATCATGGTACACGCCAACACTACTTCTCCGTACTATGTTGACGCCATTATGGTCCCGCTGCAAGTAATCGGAGTCAGATACGTTCCAATGGATGCAAATTCAACCCAAATCACTGTGACGGTCTCTGGCCAAACAGCAATCGCTAACTGCTACGTTGGAGTCAACTCCACGACCTCAAACAACGTCGATCCATATAATACTACAATGGACACTTTGGTCGCCGATGTTATGCAGACCACATTGTCCAATAACGGCACGTCAACTACGTCGGAACTGTTCATAGGCAATGGTAACAACAATACTTCGCTCGCCAGCAACGAAAAAGGATTTCTAGTGTTTTCCTTCGCACCACAGGACCGCGCAATTCATGGCCAAACCATTTACCTCCAGATTAGGCCTGAGCAAGACACACCGCTCTCTCTGAGTTTCGTGGTTTCGCCACAGCTACTCCCAGGATGGAGCATCGTAGGCAGTTAGGTGAACTGTAATGAACACCTTAATGCGTTGCATTCGTCGAAAGAATAAGCAGGGCATCGTCGGCATTGAAGCTGCAATCGTTTTGATTGCCTTCGTAGTGATTGCCGCGGCCCTGGCCTACGTGGTCATCAACATGGGTTTCTACTCGGCTCAAGAGGCGAAGTCAACGATTAACAAGGGCATCAACGAAGCAACAAGCGCTCTCGAACTTGACGGCTACATAACAGGGTTTACAAACAACAGCCAAGTGGAAGCACTTGCTATCCCATTGAAACTAGCGGTGGCCCAGCAACAAGTAGACATGTCTGGCAACACCGTAGTAGTTGCCGTGGAAGGTGCGAACTTCTCACTTGCCAACATATACAATGGTTCAACAACTTCAAACCAGATAGACGTCCTGCAACTCGTTAACACTACAAATTCCAATACATGGACCGGCACTACGCCAAATGCGACAGCCTTCCTATACAACGCTCCAGTTCAGAATGAAACGGTTCTGCAGCAAAATGGCAAGGCTTACATGGTCATCTGGCTGGGATCGACATATGCACTACAGTCGTACAGTTCGGTCACAGTTGAGATTAGAACCAGTGTAGGCGCAGCTTTGATGATACAAAGAGACATACCCGGCGGACTACCCACGAATGCGCTTATCGATCTCGGTTAGAAACTTCTTCAGATCGAGATCATAGCCGCCCCTTTTCTTTTATTTTTTTGGAGATTTATCCGAGTTCCTCAGAGGAAGATTTCGCGTGCGTTGCTCGATTTTTCAATTTAGCACGGAAGAAATGTTATGACATAAGTGGTGTTACAATGCTCTAAAGACCTGTTCAATATATCCATTGAGTACTCAACTGTCTCGTGTCGCATAACATTCTTGCAAGAACACTGTTGTCCGTTGATTTCTTTGCGCTAACATCCCTTGATGATTATGTTCCACTGTGATGAAGAGCCAAGACTGGTTCTTGGTCGTTTTCGAAACTCATGTGTGTCGATCAGCGCGCGCTATCGTCAACGGAGACATCGAGGTAAGGACCAATAATCCTGCTCCATACTTCGTTGACGCTTTGGTAGTCCCGCTGCAAGTAGTCGGAGTTGGATACGTTCCAATTGACGTGAATTCAACGGAGTTCACCCTGACAGTCTCTAACCAAACAGCAATCGCAAACTATTACGAAGGGGTTAACGCCACTGTCGATCCATCCAACAGTACATTGGACAACTTGGTCAACGCTGAAATGGACTGGATTGTCCATTGGAGATACCCCACGACTGCAGCGCGTGCTTCCTTTTCAACAGTCCACTCACAACTGACACAGTCAGGGCGCGCTGACACTGTTTCCCAACAAAACGCAAAAGCATGCATAGTGATTTGCCTGGACTCCAGCTTCCAGTTGGAACCTTACACCATTGTGATGGTTGAAATCAGGACCAGTGTCGGCGCAACTTTGATGATAGCACGCGCCTTGTAGGAACGTCGATATGCTAAAAAGAAGGTCTTTGACCTGAAACCTAGCACTCGCGTGGTGAATCTCAGAGAGAACAGTTTCTGGAAAGTTGAACGCGTGCTCCACGGTTCAAGGATTAAGAGGCTGTGGGAGAGTTGTTCGATTGTGCTCGCTCGAGGAAATCGCGTAGCTTTGAAGCACTATGGCTAGAACCTGAACGTGCATGCTATTCGCTGCTTCTGGCAAAGTTGTCCGTATTAAAGTATCCATCAGCACCATTTTCTACGACTCTATATTTTCGCTTCTTCTCTTTGAGGAAGGATTCGGTGAGGTTTTATCTTGCCAGTTTCAGGCTTATCGCATCTCGCCAGTTCAAAGATGGTCAATTCTTGTTTGGGTGAAATCAGAAGTCTTCTACCATTCTTCTTCTGCTGCTGGTGTGCGGCCACGCCATTTTTTGAGATAGAGCATCAGGATTGCTGAGCCTGCTGCCGCTGCTCCGACTCCTAAACCTATGTAGAGAGCGTACTGTGCCAAAAAGGATGGTCCCTCAACGGTTGCCACCAATTGTTGGCTCATGCTTCCGAAAGTAGAAGCATCTTCAAAGAATACGGCTTGAACGTTCCAAGTTCCCGTGGCATTCGACGGGAGGCTTGCCGTGAAGGAACCGTCTGCAAGCGTGAAACACACTATGTTTACACTCTCGTTTTCATAGTCAAAATAGACAGTGATGGGCATGCCCCCTATCTGTGGAGTCATGTAGCCTTCGACTGTTATGTTGTCACCAAGTGCCACATTTGGACGGACCAAAGTTATGTTAAGCATCGAGAGGTTCTTGACAATGTAGCTTCCGTTGGCAACAAGAATATCTGTCAGCAAATCTGTAGCTTCGACTCCGTATACCACGTTTGTTCCACCAACTTGGCCCGGAATAGTTGCACTACACGTATTATTGTCCAAGATTTCCATCGGGATGGTAGTAGAGTTTGACCAGTTGTTAGTTGAGTACTGCAGCGTTGCGTTAACCAAGTCTGTTGAAGTGGAAACGTAAGCGACTGTGCCGGTGTCGTTGGGATACAAGTTGCCCGGTGTGATTGACGCCTGCAGAGTGGCGTTGAAAACTGTTTTGACTAAAAAATCCACTGTTCCGCTGCCTTCTCCGCCTATTAGTACCAGTTGATAAAGGGTTTGCCCTGCGTGTGGTGACGTACAGTTTATGAGCATGTCCTGACCCGCGTATTCGCAGCTTGCATAGGCTACTCCTCGATAGCCATCTGCGTCCAAGTTGTAGCCGCCTATCGTGACGCTTGTTCCGGCTATTGTTGTGCTTGTTGTGTTGCCGTAGAGTCCTGGTTCCCATGCTAGTGGTACACCGTCTAAGATTGTCTCGTTTGGGACTGTCGGATCAGCCATCGTGTAAAGCCTAGCCTCATACATGGTCAACGTGTCTGGAACGCTGATGAGAACCTGTACGTTCTGGCTGTCGGTTACAAACTCGTAACTCCAGCTCGTGTTAAGAGTCTGGGTACCGTTGTTCGTCCCTTCTATGTAACACTGATTCCAAGTGTTGAGCTCAACGTCTTCGATTATCATGAAAGTTGCCGGCTGAGCTGCAACGCTTCCCTCTGCACTGTTTACTATTTGGAAAGTATAGTTACCACTGTATTCTGGAGTGAAGAAGGGCGCATCCGAATTGTCACCCAAGTGTTGAAGCAGCCCTGCAGACGCGGTGTGGTTGCTCACAGAATTGCCGTAGGGATCGTAAACGTAGACGTCGTAGTCTGTCTCCGGGTTTGATCCATTGTTCACAAACGCGCCGTAAAGGTAGATATGGTAGGTGTGGCCTGCTTCTAGTGGGCACGTGACGTTCCAGCTTCGGCCTATCTCAATTTGAGAGTCCTCGAAATATACGGGTGACGCCGGCTTTTCAAGGTAGGTCGAGCTTTGTATCACGGTATAATTTCCGTAAGCAGTAAGCCTGTTATCCATAAAGTCGTAGGCTTCGACTCCAAAAACGACGAATGTGCCTGCGGCCTGTGTTGGAATGACGGCCGTGCATGTTCTGTTGTCGCTTGAGATTTCCATCGGAATTGTCGTTGTGGTTGTCCAATTGTCGGTAGAGTATTGCAGGGTTGAGTTAACCAGGTCCGTCGAATTTGAAACATAGGCCACTGTTGCATCAGTGTCTGGATACACTTTGTCTGGAATTGATGACGGCACTAAGGCAGGGTCAAACACTGTCTTGACTCGAAACTGTACTGTTCCTGTTCCGTATTCGCCTATAAGTACTAGGTGGTACAGGGTTTGTCCTGGGTGTGGTGAGGTGTAGTTTATGAGCATGTTTTGGCCTGGGTATTCGCAGCTTGCGTAGGCTACTCCTCGATATCCTTCAGCGTCTAGGTTGTAGCCGCCTATCGTGACGCTTGTGCCTGCCGCCCCTGTTTCTGTTGTGGTGGTTGTGTTGCCGTAGAGTCCTGGTTCCCATGCTAGTGGTACTCCGTCTAGGATTGTCTCGTTTGGGACTGTAGGGTCCGCCAT
>Ga0187770_10000187_pt1 | contig 29579 bp, 28 predicted proteins | sample 0116_SJ02_MP02_2_FD_133154 | JGI IMG/M metagenome (GOLD analysis project Ga0187770, IMG submission 133154) | Tropical peat soil microbial communities from peatlands in Department of Meta, Colombia - 0116_SJ02_MP02_20_MG | ecosystem: Environmental > Terrestrial > Soil > Wetlands > Peat | place...
GCCGAGGGTCATATGGAGGCTATGGTCCCAGGCCGCACCCGCGAGTTCGGCGATACTGACGACCCAGAACAAGGCGATCTCGTCCACACGATCCAGTCGATTTGCGTACCACTTGACGATGACGTTGTTTGTTCCCGGATCCGATCCCATTCCTGTCAAGACGGTTATTCCTGCTTCTTTGGCGGCATTATCGATATCGGAAGAAAAAAGAATTTCAGTCGCCTCATAGTCATCGCAAATATCTATATAATTGACCTTCGCTTCAACGGCTGCCCTGGCGACTGCCACAGCCGTCTTGTAGAAGGGCCCTGCGCAGTTGACGACCACGTTGGCCTCCCGGATTGCCCTGACCAAGCCGGTGTGATCGTTTACATCGATTCTACTGAGCGATACCTTTCCACTGGCGCGCAATTTATCTTGGACTCTACTTGGGTCTGTATTGATGTCCCCTAAAATGACTTTCTTAATCTGTTCTTGCTTGATGAGGTCGCGGGCAACTCCCTGACCCATACCCCCTGTTCCTCCCAATACCAATGCCTGCATTCTTCTTCCCTCCTTATCAGTTATGATCCTTTGGATAGGAACTCGCTCTTGGACAACTTAAACGTACGAGAAGTCGAGTTGCACTTCTACCAAGGTCTGCGAACTTCGTTTTATCGGAGTATTTATCGGCGAAGCATGAAGCACTCATGGCAGGGGATTTGCCGGAATGGAGGTTCATGTGTCAGACTTCTTCTCCTCCAGCATGCGCAGCACCACCTCGGGTGTGACAGGAAGTTCCTTGGGCATAGCGCCGATGGCATTCTGCACGGCATTGGCCACAGCTCCGGTCATGGCCACGGCGATGGACAAACCTCCCTCCTTGGCGCCAAACGGCCCAAAGGGATCGTTGGAGGTCACAACGATCGGGTCAATGTTGGGCACATCCGTGGAGAGCGGGAACCAGTAGTCGGCGAAGTTCGCATTAAGATTCTGTCCTCTGCTCGTCCACAGATGTTTCTCCATGAGGATACCCTGCGGCCCGGCCTCCATGGCGGAGCGTTGGATCTGTTGTTCGACAGCCATAGGGTTAATGGGATAACCGCAGTCATGGGCCGCAACCATGTTGAGCAGCTTCAGTTTGCCCGTTTCGGGATCCACCTCCACCTCGGCCACTGCCGTGCCAAAGGAGAATGCGGACGCGATCTGCCCACGGGGGTTTTTGATCCAGTCCCGCTTGGGATCGGCATCAGGCCAACGGTCGCCGCGGCCTAAGATCGCGCGATTCTGCGCCAGGGCAGTTCTGGCTACTTTAGTGATATCGACGGATCTCTCCGGTGCTCCCTTGATGAAAATGCGGCCATCACGGCCTACCAGGTCATTTTTGTTGACCTCCAGCATTTGGGCGGCGACCTCGAAGAGTTGTTCCTTGGCATCGGCGGCCGCGGCTTTGACTGCGCCGCCGGAAATGAGTGTAGAGGCCTGGGAATAAGCTCCTTGATCAGAAGGAGTCACACTGGTATCACCCGTAACGACTTTGATTCGGTCCAGAGGGATTCCCAGCTCCTCGGCAGCGATCTGAGAGATCATACTGTCGTTGCCTTGCCCGTTATCTATCACTCCAGAAATCACGGTGACGTCGCCGTCTTCATTGAACCGCACAAAGGCTGCGGACCCTCCGCGGATGCCCATTGGGAATCCGCTGATCATCGCGCCGCAGCCCATGCCGATGCCACGATAGGGGGGTAAATGGCCTCGCTTCTCTTTCCAACCAGCCTTCTCCGTGGCCAAGCGCATGGTTTCGGCTTCGGCACAGGAGGTGATCACCGTCCTAGTAGGAGTAACATAGCCCTCGTGGACGGCGTTCCGGATTCTGAATTCGAGGGGGTCTATTCCAAGTTTCTCGGCAAGGGCATCGAGCTGCAGCTCCAATCCAGCATAGGCTGTGCGGGGGTGATGCGGGTACATTCCGCGAGGGGGTTTGTTGGTATAAGACCGGATAGCCTCATAACGCAGATTGGCGAACTTGTAGGCCTCTTCAATCATAATGTAGGCGACAGAGGCAGCGATCGGGCCGGTGCTGGCGTAAGCTCCGCCGTCCATGATGACCTTCATATCAACGGCGGTAATTTTTCCCTCGGCGTCAACCCCCACTCTGGAGTGCGTAATACTGCTGTGCACCTGCCGTACGCAGTTAAAGTTCTCCTCACGGGTGTAAGTCAATTTAACAGGACGGCAAGCTTTCTTCGAGAGAAGCGCGGCCATAAAATCGGCAGGTGAAACTTCGGACCTACCGCCGAAATGTCCACCGATGGCGATCTTGTGGACACGCACGTCTGAGGTCGCTATGCGCAGAGCGTTGCTGAGGGGTCTCGCCTTCATATGCGGCCCCGCGTTGGGACACCATATGTCTAATCCGGTACTGTCGAAGCTGGCCACGGCAGTGTAATTTTCTAACTGGCAATAGCTTTCTTCTGGAGACGAGAAGCGGCCCTCCTCTACGAGATAAGACTGGGCGAGAGCCCGCTCAACATTCCCTTCATTCACGAAAATGCGAACACTGACGTTTCCGGGTTTGTCATCATGAAGCTGAGGAGCGTCCTCACGCAAAGCCTCTTCAGGATCGAGAACATGCGGTAAAGGCTCCCACTCCACCTTGATCAGATCCACGGCCTCTTGTGCGGTTTCTTCGTCAGTGGCAGCCACAGCAGCAACCTCTTGGCCGAAGAAACGGGCCTTGTCCGTAGGAAGGAACTGCATATCCCGGGTGTATGCGAATACGCCCCACCGATAGGGTATGGCGTCTTTGCCGGTGATGATTGCCCTTACTCCGGGAAGCTTCTCGGCTCGACTTGTGTCGATGTTCAGTATCCTGGCATGGGCATAAGGGCTGCGGAGCACTTTAGCATAAAGCATGCCTGGTAAATACAGATCGGCGGAGAACTTGGTTTCACCCTTCGCTTTGGGGACAGAGTCGGTTCGAGATGTTCGCTTACCTACTACTGAATAGTCTGGATTGACATCTTCCTTTTGCAAGGACGGGGCTCGTTGATCGGAGAGAGCCATCACGGATTCGACAATCTTGGTATAGCCGGTGCACCGGCACAGATTGCCAGAGATAGCCTGCCGAATTTCCCTTTCCGTGGGAGAAGGGTTCTTGTCCAATAGCGCCTTGGCCGAAAGTATCATGCCCGGGCTGCAGAACCCGCATTGAATGCCACCGTATTTGACGAATGCCTCTTGGATCGGGTGCAGCTTCTCTCCGTCGGACAATCCTTCTATGGTGACAATCTCTTGCCCCTCAACTTCCGCTGCGAGAAGTAAACAAGAACGCACGGGTGCCCCATTTAGCAAGATCGTGCACGCACCGCAAGTTCCATCCTCACACCCGCACTTCGTCCCGGTAAGTTGCAGATCATCGCGGATGACCTCCAAAAGGGTGCTGTGAGGAGTGATTTCAAGCTTTTCAAGTCGCCCATTTATATTTAGTGAAACTGGAATCCTTCCCATGGTTCTCCTTTATGCCGAGTAGGATGCCGACTCTAAGGTTCAATGGTTCATTGAGACCTATTCTCCGGGGCCACCGCCAGTGCTCGGCGCAGTGCCCGGATTACAAGCACTCCCGCCATCTTCCGGCGATAGCCGGCATCCATAGCCAAGTTTCCTATCGGCTGCGCTCTATCCATCACTTCTCGGGACACACCCTGGAGTAGATCCTCTGTAGGCTTGTGACCCTCCAGAAGTCCCGTGGCCTTGGGCACCTCTATTGGGGAAGGCCCCACCGCCCCCAGTACTATTTTGGCCTGTTCCATGGTGCCACTCCGGTTCCCCTTCACCATAACGGCTACTCCGGCCATAGGAAAATCCATGCCTTCGCGCACACGGAGTTTCTCGTAAGCCCCAACAGTCCCGCGGCCAGGAGTTGGGAGTCGGACTTCTGTCAGCACTTCGTCGGGCTTCAGGACGTTGGGCTTCCCACCTCTGCCGGTGTAGAACTTGGCTAAAGGGATGATTTTCTCGCCCTTCGCCGAGGCGATTTTTATCTCAGCTCCCAGCGCGATCAGAACTGGGCCAAGATCACCCTGATAAACCGCCTGGCAACGCCCGGCTTTCTCGACGGCGTTACAGATGTCTCCTCCCAGCTTGAAGCAAGCCTTCAGCCCGCTTCTCCAGAACTCAGACTGATTATAGTAGATACACCGGGTGTCAAGACAAAGGTTTCCTCCAATGGTGGCTCCATGGCGGATAGAAGGAATGGCCACAAGTTGGACAGCCTGGGCCAGAAAGGCGTACTCCTTTGAGACAAGGGGAGATTTCTCCAGGGCCTCCAAGGTGACCATAGAGCCAATAACAAGTCCACCCCGCTTGTTTCGGCGCACACAATTCAGCGCGGTCAATCCCTTCAGGCCAATCACAACGGCGGGTTTGCTGAGTCTGTAACGAAGGCCAACCATGAGCGCAGTGCCTCCGGCCAGAAGCACTGCCTTCCGGTGATGCTCTTGGAGGATGGCGCAAGTCTCTTGCAGTGAGCGCGGTTGGATAAACTCGAACTTAGGCAACTTCATTTCATTCCTCCCGCTCTACTTCTCCTCCAAGATGTTTCCCTGGGTCTTTCCCACTCCGTGCTGACGATCAGCTAACATACTTACCTATATAGGGGGGCAAACCTCTTTTGTCAAGACAACACCTAAAAGGAGAATCAGACAAAAAGCCCGACCCCAAAGCCCGCCGTTCGAAGAAAGGAACTGATCCCCGAAAGCTTCCCGTAAAGTCCCCCAACAATAACGGTTTAGAAAAACAATTTCTGTGAAGAGAAGGTGGAGAATTACCTATCGGTTACTCATTAAGAACCTTTTTCAGTTCTTCGGTTAATGCTGGCACAATCTGGAAAAGGTCTCCGACGATCCCATAGTCTGCATAGCTAAAGATGAGGGCATTCGGGTCTGTATCCACAGCCACGACCGTTTTACACGTACCAATTCCCAGCACATGATGGACAGCGCCTGAGATGCCGAATGCCATGTAGAGTTTGGCGGAGATATTCTTGCCGCTCTTTCCAATCTGATCCTTTTGATCTCTCCACCCTTCGTCGACCACAGCACGGGTTGTTCCTACGGAAGCATTGAGCACATCAGCTAACGCTTCAATCATTTTAAAATTGTCAGATCCTTTAATCCCTCGACCTGCGGCTACCACGACATCGGCCTCTGTAATATCCAACTTCGTCCCGGCCGCTTTCTCCACTCCAATGACCTTCTTTTTCAATGAAGAAGGATTAATGTGGGATGAAATCGAAAGGACCTGGGCTGATTTGCCGAGGGCTTCGTCGATAAGGAATGTATTGTTCCTCACCGTCGCCATCTGAGGTCTCGCTTCAGAAAAGGTCATCTCTGCAAAGACCTTTCCTCCGTAAAAAGGGCGTTTAGCTATAAGCTTTCCATTCTCTTCCACGGCCAGACCCGTGCAGTCGGGGGCATAACCTGTTTGTAAGTGCATGGCCAGCCTTGGAAAAAGATCCTTTCCCGTGGAGGTGGCTCCTCCCAAAAGAATAGAGGGTTGATGTTCCTTAATGAGAGGTGTCAGATCGATCAAATAGGCATCGGAAGTGTATGAAGCAAGGGCCGGGTCATCAATAAGATAAATTTTGTCCGCATAAGGAATGAGACCCTTCACGGTTTCTTGAAGACCGCTTCCCAGAAGGATCGCTCCCACCGCCTGGTTGGTCTTTTTTGAAAACTCTGCCACGGCGGTGAGGAGCTCGAAGGTCACTTTTCTGACCTTTCCCTCTTGTTGTTCGGCAAAGACCCATATCTCATCAGGCATGATGCTTCCTTTCGGAATAGTTCGGAGTAATCTTGTTCGGAGTTCGATGTTTTCTTTTTCTCGCTACGAACTCAGAACTCTATTATCAGATCACTTTGGCTTCTTCTTTTAGAAGTTTAACCAGTGTCTTCACATTCTTCGGAAAATCTTCTTCGATCATTTTCACGTGCGGTCTCTTAGGAGGCGGCAAATATTTCCGAACTTTTATTTTAGCGGCTTGGCCACCTGCATCGGTTGCGGTCAATCCCAAAGCAGCAAGATCTAACTTTTTAATCTGAGCCTTGATGGCCTTCATCACATTCATCACCTTAGGAATGCGAGGATTATAGAGACCCTTCTGGCAAGTGAAGAGTGCAGGGAGGGAACAGGAGAGAATTTCTTTCCCAGCCTCTACTTCTCGGATCACCTTCACCCCCTTTTGGGGGTCATCCACCTCGAGGCCGATGATCGCATTGACGTGTGGAATCCCCAATAGCTCAGCGACAGCAGGTCCGACGATTCCTGCATCATCGTCCATGGCCTGCCTTCCCGCCAAAATCAGATCAAAGGGTTTATCTTTGAGATAAGCGGCCAAGGCTTTGGCGATAGCAAACTGATCCGAACCCTCTAAGGCAGGGTCAGTGATCTGAACCGCATCATCTGCGCCCATAGCAATTCCTCTTCTCAGGGCATCCACTTTCTTATTATCGACGGTCAACACAGTGACCTTGGCACCAAACGTTTCTTTCAGTTTTAGACCTGCTTCGACGGCAATTTCATCGAAAAAGTTGGTGAAATATTTATTTTCGATCTCCAGTTCAGAGTCCGATTTGACTTTTATGATCGCTTCCGGATCAGGAACCTGTTTCACCAGGACGTAGATTTCCATCATCAGGTCTCCTCATAGCAAAAAATGATAAAACATCTCTCACCTGGCGAGAGGGGAGAATTCTTACGGTACCGCCCCAACCTCTCGTTCCCCATCAAGGGCGAGAGAACAAGTGGAAGTTAATCTTTACAAAAGATCCTTCCTAAATAATCGCAAAGAACTTCATGGGTGCCGCCGCCATAAAGTAAGAACTTGGCGTCCCTCCAATAACGTTGCGGAGGATATTCCGTGCAGAAGGCATTCCCGCCATAGATTCTCATCGCCTCCTCCACGGCGTACATACACATCTCGGTGGCATGATACTTAGCCAGCATGCATTCGTTAGTGCAGGTAATTTTGTTTTGAATCATCCAGGCACATTTGTAAGCGTAATTCCAGGAGGCCTCATACCAGGCCCAATATTTTGCAAACTTTTCCCGGATCAACTGATACTTACTGATGGGATTTCCAAAAGCAACCCGGTTTTTGGCATACTCCTTTGCATCCTCCATGGCTCCTTTGGCGATGGCTAAGGCACACATCGCCGTCATGATGCGAACTTCGTTAAGAATATCGCCAGCATACTGAACGCCTTTGCCAATCTCTTCACCCAGAAAGTTTTCATCAGGGACAAAGACGTTATCAAAAACCAATTCACCTGTAACGGAGCAACGGGACCCGAGCTTATGGAGTCTCTGGCCGGGCACGAACCCATCGCGATCTGCCGTCTTCTTTTCGACCAAGTAGAAATTGAGACCTTTCAGCCCCATTTTTGGATCGATCGTTGCCATGCAGGTGCAAAACTCAGCGATCGGTCCATTCGTGATCCATTGCTTTCTCCCGTTGATCCTCCATCCTCCATCTACTTTTGTCGCTAAGGTTCTCGTTCCACCCAGGTCAGAACCGGATTGGTCTTCCGTAAAGCAGATGGTTCCGATTTTTTGGCCATTTATTGCGGGTATGAGGACCCTTTGTTTGATGTTCTCGTTTCCAAACCGGGCAATGAAGTAAGTTCCCATGAGAATTTGCATGATCGTCGCCATGGCAAACCCACAGGATCCCCTTGCCAGCTCCTCATAGAAGATCATCTGGGAGATGGTATCCGTAGCCATTCCACCATACTTCTCTTCGTGCCTCAGTCCCAGATACCCCAGAGCGGCAAACTCTTTCCAAACATCCCAGGGGAATTCTTCTTTTTCGTCCAGTTCGGCCACCCTCGGCATAATCAAACGGTTTACCGCGTCCCGAACCGTTTGCCTGAAAAACTCCTGTTCCTCGGTAAAAGTGAAGTCAAGCGCTATGGACCACTCCTTTCGTCGTAGCAGTTCGGAGAATTCCATTTCAATAAACTCCGATCTCCGAACTCAAATAATATTTTTCTCCTTAAACTCCTTCAGCTGGCCAGTATTATATCCCAACAGGCCAACGTAAATTTCCTCATTGTGTTCCCCAAACCGGGGAGGGAAGCTCATCATCCGGTTGATCGATTTGAGATAGGGGTTACTAACAGGAGGAGGGGCAATGGCGATCTCCATCCCGGTCTTAGGATCCTTGCTCCAGATGAGGTTCGGTTTGACGAGCGGATCCTCTATCACTTCTTCGATCGCGTTCACTTTGGATATCGCAATCGTCGCTTTATTGAAAATGTCGATCAATTGTTTCGTCGTAAACTTCTTGGTGACCGCATTGATCCCGTTATTCAAGTTGTCCACATCTGCGATGCGGCCAGCATTTCTTTCATATTCTTTCTTGTAAAGGGATTCAAACCCTGGAATTTTTGTCATGGTCTCCCACTGTTTATCATTTCCTACTGCAATATAAGCATAGCCGTCTTTGGTCTCGTACACAGAAACGGGAGCAAAGAATTCGTGAGTATTCCCCCTGCGGGTCACCTTCTTCTTGAACGTCACCGTATGGGTGATGGCCTGCGTTAGCCACGAGACCGTGCTTTCGAACATCGACAGGTCGATGCGGCTCCCTTGACCGGTCACTGCTCTCTTGTAAAGGGCTTTCATCAAAAGGCCATACCCGTGTTCGCTGGCCCCCATGTCGGGAAGTGGGATTCCCATGACCTGCGGGGTCCCTCCTTTTTCTCCGGTGAGCTCCATCAGCCCGCCTCTGGCTTGAAGAACGGGATCATAAGCTGCCTCATTGCTTTGGGGGCCAAAACCGGTCATTCCCAGCCAGATGATATCTTCTTTTATCTTTTTGAGCATCTCATATTCGATTCCGAGCTTGGCATAGTTTCTGGGCAGTTGGTTGGTGGAAAAAATATCCACCTTCAATTTAATAATGAGTTTTTTGAGAATCTCCTGTCCCTCAGGGGTTCCTATGTCCAGGGTGAGAGCCTTCTTCCCTGCATTGATGGAGAGGTAATAGGAGAACATCCTGTCTTCCTTTAGCACGTCATCGCCTACGCGTCGGTTGGGATCCCCATAGATCGGATGTTCCATGCGAATCACATTGGCCCCGTCCTCAGCCAAACGGAGGGTTAAATAAGGGAGGACGGTTGCCTGTTCCAGGCTTAGAACAGTTATATTTCTAAATACTTGAGCGTCTTCCATGAACGTCCACCTCCTCATTGTGATTTTGGATACTGTATACAAAAATCCTATATACCCAAAACAGGAAGCGTGTCAAGTCTTTTCCAAGGTTTTTTTGTCCATCGAGGCAAAAACCGGGTGTGGGCAAGCGCCAAAAAACCCTTGACAATCCAAAACCCTTAGCATATAAGGAAAATGTCGTTCTGGATACAGTATACAGAATTTTCTATGAAGAAGGAGGGTTTTGTGGAGACGACATTGGGGGGCCTTCGGGTCCGCAAAAAAAAGTCCCTGCGGGAAGAAGTCTATGAGTCATTAAAAAGATCTATTCTTCACGGAAAATTGAAGGGCGGGCAGCGTCTCATTGAAGAGCAATTGGCCGATCAGGTGGGAATCAGCCGTACCCCGGTCAGAGAGGCTTTCCACAAACTGGAAAGGGATGAATTGGTCACCCGACTTCCCAAAGGGGGTTTTGCAGTGAGGGAATTCACTAAAGAGGACGTAGAGGAAATCTTTGGGATTCGGAGTGCCCTCGAAAGTTATGCTGCTTATTTGGCCACCCTTCATATTGCTCCGGATAAAATCTCCAGTTTGGAAAACAAATTGAAGGAATCGGAAGATGCCTTAGAGAAAAGAGACGATGATAAGGTCGTCCAGCTTCACACTGAATTCCATGATCTCCTTTACAAATCCTGTAAGAGCAAAAAACTGGTCGAGATGATCAATACCTTCCGCGACTATTTTTATCGGTATCGGTCTGCCTTGCTCCATATAGAAAATGGCATCAGCTACTCCAATAAAGACCATCGTCAGATGTTGGAAGCAATGAAGAAGAAGAACCCAAGATTGGCAGAAAGGCTTGTCCGAAAGCATTTGGCGAGAGGCAAGGAACTCGTTTTAAGAGAAATTGATGAGGGAAGAATGGTCCCTTAAAGGAGTAAAACGGTGGAGAAAAAAATTCGCATCTTAGTCGCAAAACCTGGTTTGGACGGTCATGATCGAGGAGCGAAAGTGGTGGCACAAGCCCTCCGCGATGCAGGGATGGAGGTCATTTACACCGGTCTTCATCAGACCATCGACCAGATCACCCACACAGCCATTCAGGAGGGTGTCGATGTCATCGGTCTATCCATTATGTCCGGAGCCCACCTGCCGATCTGTGAAAAACTGATGAAGGAAATGAAAAGAAAGAAGATCGATGACATCTTGGTCGTCATCGGCGGCGTCATCCCCAAACGGGATATCCCTCCTCTCCAAGAGATTGGGATTCAGGGCATTTTCCCCGGAGGGACTTCTTTCGACAAATCGATCCAATGGATCAAAGAACACGTTAAGCAAAGAGTGTGATTCGCGCTGGTGATTCGTGATCGGCGGTTTTATACTCTCCCAGTTCACGAATCACGATTCATCCTTCACGCGGGAGTTTACTATGGGCGTAGCAAGATATATCAAGAATGAGAAGGACGAAGTTCAGGATGTCGTTCTCCAGTCGGGCATCCATGTCAAACCCCTTTATACACAAAAGGATTTAGAGGAAATCGGTTTTAAGCCTGCGCAAGATTTAGCTCTTCCTGGAGAATATCCTTTTACCCGTGGGATCCATCCATTGGGTTATCGAAGCCGGGAGTGGACCACTCGACAGTATACAGGTTTCGGAACGCCCAAGGAAACCAATGAGCGTTTCAAACTTATGATTTCTCATGGCCAGACAGGACTCAATGTGGCGTTCGATCTCCCTACCCAGATGGGGCTTGATTCCGATGACCCATTGGCTGAGGGTGAGGTGGGAAGAGTCGGTATGGCAGTCGACTCGCTGCGTGACTTTGAAGTAGCCTTCCAGGGAATCCCACTTGACCGAATCGGTGCCGGGCTCACCATCAATGCTGTGGCAAGCATCATGCTGGCGATGTTCCAGGCGACGGCCGAAAAATATGGATTTAGAAAAGATCGGGTGAGCGCTACTCCTCAAAACGATATTCTCAAAGAAATGATCGGGCGGGGAGCATGGATTTTTCCAGCAAAACCAGCCGTACGGCTCATCGGTGATACGATCGAATATTCGATGAAGGAACTTCCCCGAACCAACCCTGTCAGCGTTTGTGGTTATCACATTCGCGAATCGGGTTGTTCTCCTGTTCAGGAAATCGCTTACGCCTTCCAGATTGCCAATACGTATATTGAGGAAGTCTTGCGCCGTGGCCATCCCATTGACGATTTTGTCAGGGGTTTCACTTTCAACCTCAATGTCTTTGGAAACCTCTGGGAACAAGTAGCCAAATTCCGTGCTGCAAGAAAACTCTGGGCAAAAAACCTGAAGGAGCGTTACGGGGCCAAGGATAATCGGTCCCTTCTCTTGCGGGGACTCTTCGGTGGCGGTGGATATGGGATGACTAAAGCCCAGCCCGAAAACAATATCATTCGAGGTGCATACTATGCCCTGGCAGCGGCTTTAGGTGGAGCTCAGACGACGGCGCTCTGTTCCTTTGACGAAGCTTATACCATCCCAACGCCCCGAGCAGCCCTCCTCTCCCTCAGGACATTCCAGATTCTGATGGAAGAGATCGGTTTGAGAGATACGGTAGATCCCCTGGCGGGTTCCTATTTTATTGAAACCTTGACCAAAGAGATGGAGGAAAAAATTATTGAGGAGATGAAGCGGGTCGATGAAATGGGGGGGATGATCAAGGCGGTTGAGACCGGCTACGTTCAGAAAGAAGTCGCAAGGCAGGCCTACGAGTTTGAGAAAGGGGTTCAGATGGGAGAGTTGATCAAGGTGGGAGTAAATAAATATACGGAAGGGGAAGAGATGGAGGTTGAACTCCATGAATACCGGTTGGAATCTGCAGAAGAACAGGTCCAGCGGCTTCGGGAGGTGAAGCGCGAAAGAGACAATCGAAAGGTTTCAGAATTGCTGAAAGATCTCGAAAGGGCTGCAAGGGCTGAGAAGAATGTCATGCCCTATCTTCTGGAATGCTGCAAGGCTTATGCCACTGTGGGTGAGATGACAAAGGTCTTTAAAGAGGTTTACGGAGAATTCAAAGAACCATCCATTTTCTGAAGATAAAAATTCCAAATCCGAAACACGACATTGGAGACAAACACCAAGACTGGATACAAGAAGGGAGTTTTCTTCAACCTCATAAGAAAGCCTTCATCTTTGAAGAGCTATCCAAGACGGGAAGGGGCAAAATCCAAAAGCTCCTGTTGAGCGAAGGGCGTCTTACTAAATCGTAAATTGCAAATGGCTGATTGTAACATTTGAAATTGAAGCGACCAAAGAGACTCCATGACTAAAAAAGTTTATCGGTTAGGCTGTGACATTGGTGGCACGTTCACCGACTTTGTCCTGTTGAACGATCGAACAGGGGAGATAAAGATCCATAAGTGTCTGACCACTCCTAAGGATCCTTCGGATGCCGTGGAGTATGGCATCAGAGAAATGGAGAAAAATACACCGGGCTTTGTGGAGAGATTGGACGAAGTGATCCATGGAACAACCCTGGTCATCAATTCCATTATAGAAAGAAAGGGAGCCAAAACAGGCCTGATCACCACGAAGGGCTTCAGGGATGTTTTGGAAATCGGAAGGGGGATCCGATATGCTCCTTATGATGTTTTCGCCGAATTCCCCAAGCCCTTGATCCCGAGACAGTTCCGCATGGAAGTGGATGAAAGGATTCGGAGCGATGGGACCGTCCTAAAGCCCTTAGACCCTGATGAAGCAAGGCAGGTGGTCCGTATTCTCCTCAAAATGGGCGTAGAATCCATTGCCGTCTGTCTCATTAATTCTTTTGAGAATCCGACCCATGAGCTGATGCTCAATGAGATCATTGAAAAGGAAGCTCCGGGGATATCGGTCTCCATCTCGTTCCGGGTTTTACCGCAAATTAAGGAATATGAGAGGACCAGCACCACAGCGACCAACGCCTACGTCAAGCCTCTGACGGCAAGATACCTTTCGAGGTTAGCGGGAAGGTTGGAGTCCATTGGCTCTAAGGGAAAGCTTTTCATCATGCTTTCAAGTGGGGGCGTTACCTCTGTCAAGACAGCAGCTGAATTTCCGGTGAGAATCATCGAATCCGGTCCAACTGCAGCGGTCATTGCGGGTCAATACTATGGCAAACTCTTCAACATTTCAGAAATGTTCTGTTTTGATATGGGGGGGACAACTGCCAAGTCGTGCCTGATTCAAAAAGGGGTTGCCGGTGTTGTACCGACCTTTGAGGTCGGCCGTGTTCAGAGGTTCATGAAAGGCAGCGGTCTCACGATTCAGGTCCCTGTTGTGGACTTGATGGAGATTGGAGCAGGGGGTGGCAGTATTGCAAAGGTCAGTAGGATGGGAACGCTTCAGGTGGGGCCGGAAAGCTCGGGGGCGGATCCTGGACCGATCTGCTATGGAATAGGGGGCACGGACCCGTGTGTCACCGATGCCGATCTCTTATTGGGCTATCTCGATGAGAACTACTTCTTGGGCGGTGAAATGAAGCTTGACAAGGAGGGAGCCAGGCGTGGCGTCGAGGAAAAGGTTGCCAAGCCTTTGGGAGTTTCATTCATACATGCCGTGTGGGGAATTCATGATCTCATCAACGAGACCATGGCCGCGGCAGCAAAGACACATATTGCCGAAAAGGGAGGAAACCCCAAGATCGTAACGATTGTTGCCTTCGGAGGAGCAGGTCCAGTTCATGCGTATGGTTTGTGCAAAAAATTAGGAGCCCCTCGCCTGCTTGTTCCGCCGAATGCCGGAGTAGGTTCGGCTCTCGGCTTCTTCACTGCCCCACGAGCCTTTGACCTTCTCAGGAGCCACAAGGTCTCCCTGGGTGCTGCCAATTTTAACGAAATGGAAAAGATTTTTAAGGAGCTGGAGGCAGAGGCAACAAGCATCTTAAGAAAAGAGACCGCAGAAAAAGACATCAAAATCGAAAGGTCGCTGGATATGCGCTTTGTCGGCCAGGGATCGGAGACCAATGTCCCGCTCGCCGGAAGAGACTTCACGAAGATGAAGAAGGAGGGGGTTCGGCGACGATTTGATGAAGTCTACGAGAAGTTATATGGGAGGACCTATCCTGACTCCGAAGTGGAGTTTATTAATTTCAAAGTCAAGGCGAGTCTCCCTGAACATCTGATTCAATTTCCAAGACTTGGAAAAAGGGGGAAATCTCCTGATCAGGCGGTTAAGGGGAAGCGAAAGGCCTACTCCCCCATGGCAAGGGATTTTATTCCCTACACGGTCTATGATCGATACGAACTTTTTCCGAAGGCGAAGTTTAAAGGCCCTGCTATCATTGAGGAGAAGGAGTCGACTGTCGTTGTCGGCGAGGACGCCTCGGTTTCAGTAGATGAATTTGGATTCCTTTGGATTGATATTTCGAAAACACCAGGGCCTGCTCCTTTGCGGCGAGTTCGAAAAAGTCGCTTCGTACCCATGAGCATCAAACCCAGGACCTCAGCGCGAGGAAAATCGAAGCGTTGATTTGTAGGGAACACAGATCTGCGTTCCCTATGTTGCGATTTTATACACAATGACATTAATCTTTTCCTTTTTGTCATTCCGGGCTTGACCCGGAATCCCACTATTTTCGTGGATTCCCGCTTTCGCGGGAATGACGTGTTGTGTTGCGATTAACGACGCTGTCTATACATTGCGAATTTTGGATTGAAAATTCCGAAATCCGAATTTCGAAATCCGCACTGAATAATGGGAGGCATAAGATGGGACGAAGAGGCCGCATATTTGACCCCATCACGTTAGAAATACTCTGGCGACGATTGATCTCCATTGTGGATGAATCAGACAGCTCCGTGGCCCGGACGGCCTTTTCAAGCTTGTTAAGAGATGCCCATGATTATACCTGTATGTTCACGGACCAAAAAGGTCGGGAACTGGCACAAGGGTCGTTTGCAACACCCGGCCAATCTGGCGCGATGGCGTTGGGGGTCAAAAATCTCGTGACCAAACTTCCTTTGGAAACTTACAAACTCGGCGATATCTTCATCACCAATGACCCCTGGGCCCTGGCAGGCCATCTGAACGATGTCTGCGTGATGAGTCCTATCTTCTATAAGAATAAAGTGGTGGCTTTCACGGCCTGCGTTTTTCATCACTCGGATATCGGCGGTCGCGTCTCCTCAGACAACCATGATGTCTTCGAGGAAGGACTTTTCATTCCCCTCGTGAAGCTCTACGAGGGAGGGGTACTCAATCAGTCCGTGATGGATATGATCCGTTGGAATGTCCGGACACCCGATGAGGTGGTCGGAGATATCCGCTCCCAGATTGCAGCCAATCACGTCTGCTCGGAGAAGGTATGCCAGATGCTTAGCGAAAACGATTTGGAGAATCTGGATGACCTTGCGGATCAGATTATCAGCCGTACAGAGAAAAGTATGAGAGAGGAGATTGAGAAAATCCCCGACGGTATCTACCACGCGGAAGGCGCGATCGAACAGATGAAGGGGCAACAGGATGTGGTGATTAAAGCGGCCGTTGAGATAAAAGGAAGCGAGATCACGGTGGATCTCGACGGGTCTTCCCCGCAGGTCAATTGGGGTGGCAACGTGGTCTATAACTTCACTTACGCCTATGTCTTTATGGCGATCAAGAGCATGTTCGGACCGGATATCCCGAACAATGATGGCTGCGCAAAATCCGTCAAACTGAAAGCCCCTGAGGGTACGGTGGTAAACTGTAAATTCCCCGCAGCCGTGGCAGCACGGCTCGTGATCGGGCATTACGTCACAGAGATCGTTTACAGAGCCCTCTCTGAAGTCGCGCCCCGCAAGGTGATTGCTGCAAGCGGAGGCACGCCCGCGCAGATGAACGTGTTCTACGGTAAAAGGAATGATGCGAGGCCGTGGCACTCCGTGATCATCAGGGGGGGTGGAATGGGAGCGAGTTCCGCCAAGGATGGTGATTATGTCTACATTTTCCCCGCGAATGGTGCAAATACCCCTATCGAGATTTTCGAAAGCGACACACCTCTCCTTGTCGAGAACAGGGAGCTCCTCGCCGATTCAGGTGGTCCTGGAAGAATGAAGGGAGGCCTCGGGCAGAGGGAAGTTTTCAGAGTACCTGATGATAAATATGCTCCTGTTCCCCCTGTGAATTTAGGGATACAGGCGGGACGGCACATCCATCCCCCGGAAGGACTCTTCGGCGGTAAACCCGGAGCCAAAGCCCAGTTTCTGGTGAACGGAGTATCTGGCAATCCGTTTGGGTTAACGCAGTTGAAACCGGGTGATGTGGTCACCATCGATGCAGCCGGTGGGGGAGGGTATGGGAATCCCGTAGAGCGTGAACCCGAAATGGTGGCGAGTGATGTTACGGAAGGATATGTCAGCGTTGGAAAAGCCAAAGAAGATTACGGGGCGATTATTAATCCCGAGACCATGACGGTCGACGAAGAGGCGACCAGGAAGCTAAGAGATACATTGAGGAAGGCTATTTGATTCTCAACGGATAGTCCTTCTCTTGAAACAAACGGTAGGATTTAAAACGAATCCAATTTATAATAGAGGGCTTTATGGGACGGACCTTCATGCCGAAAATCAGGACAGAGAGGGAATTGAAGCAAATTCAGTTGGAGAGGCTTCAATGGACAGTGAACCATGTCTATAAGAACTCCGAATTTTATCGGGACCGATTCGATGAAGCCGGAGTAAAGCCAAAGCATATCAAATCGCTGAAGGATATCTCGAAACTTCCCTTTACGACAGCAAAGGCTCTCCAGGAAAAATACCCCTTTCCTTTAAGATCAGCCCCTTTTGAAAAAATTGTCCGAATCCATGCTTCTTCGGGAACGACGGGAAAACGAAAAGTCCTCTGTTACACCCAGAGGGATATCAATGATTGGGCCAATATGTTCGCCCGCTGTTATGAAATGGCTGGTTTAACTACGAAAGACCGAGTCCAAATCGCCGTGGGGTATGGAGTTTGGACAGCCGGCGTGGGGTTTCAACTCGGATGCGAACGATTCGGTGCTTTGGCCATCCCGATCGGTCCTGGAAATATTGACATGCAGTGCCAGTTCTTAGTGGATTTTCAGGTCACCGTGCTTTGCGCTACGGCCTCAATGGCCATCCTGATGGGAGAAGAAGTTCAAAAGAGGGGTCTGAGGGATAAAATCGCTTTGGAAAAAGTCATCATGGGTTCTGAGCGTTCAAGCGATGCAATGCGAGCCAAGATGAAGGAACTCCTGGGCGTGGGACATGTTTTCGACATCCCCGGACTGACCGAGCTCTACGGCCCTGGCACGGGTCTTGATTGTGTCTATCACGAAGGCATTCACTACTGGGCGGACTACTACATCCTTGAACTGCTCGATCCCGATACCCTTCAACCCGTTCCTCCCGGAGAGATCGGCGAAATGGTGGTAACGACTCTTAGGAAAGAAGCTTCACCTCTTGTCCGCTACCGCACCAGAGACCTCTCCAAGCTGATTCCCAAACGATGCTCCTGCGGTTCTATTCTTCCGATGCATGACCGGCTCTTGGGCCGTTCGGACGATATGTTTATCATCAGGGCAGTCAACATCTACCCCGGCCAGATTGATCATATCCTTTCCAACACAAAGGGTGTGGGCAGCGAATACCAGATTCACCTTGACCGCATGGAAGATAGCAAGGACTATATGACCGTTCAGGTGGAAAGGGCGGAAGGTGGCAATCCGGGAGAAGACTCAACCTTGGCCAGTACCATTGAAGAACAGATTAAGAAACAGATTCTTGTGAGTGGGAAGGTAGAGATCGTTCACTATGGGACCCTTCCGAGATCGGAGCGAAAGAGCAAACGAGTTTTTGATCACCGGGAGGTATGAATCCGAGTCAGGCGTTAGTGAGAAGGGGGATGCTCGTCAATCGATGTGGTAGGGGAATATGGGGTGTACTGAAAGTTCATGTCCTATCGGTCAAGGGTTAAACGTCTAAGATTCTGCATTCTGGAGGTGAAGTATGAAAAAAAATTTATTCTTGGTTGCAATCTTCGTGATTTGGGGCTTTTCTTTGGGGGTCGTCTACGGCGCGGAGCCTATTAAGATTGGGGGAATATTTTCCTTGACCGGCCCCGGCGCCTATATTGGAGTTTCACAAAAAAATTCTGTCATGATCGCCCTTGATGATTTCAACAAAAAGGGAGGGGTCGGTGGCCGCCCCGTTGAAATGATCCTTGGTGATGACGAGAGTGATCCCACGAAGGCGGTGATGGTTCTCAAGAAGATGATCGAAACAGAACCCATTGTGGCCCTGATCGGTCCAACCCGAACCGATACAGGGATGGCACTGATTCCCATACTTGAAAAGGAGGGAATCCCTACTTTCATGCATGCCGGTGGAGATGTCATCATCACCCCGGTCAGAAAATGGATCTTTAAGTCACCCTATCGGGCAGCGGATGCGATGGAGCGAATTTTCCTGTACCTAAAGAAAAATCATCTTACGAAAATCGGGGTGCTTTCCTCATCTGACGGATTTGGAAAAGATGGAGCGTCCATTGCAGATAGGTTGGCACCAAAGTTTGGATTTGAAATCTTGGCAAAGGAGACCTTCGATGTCAAAGATGTGGATATGACACCCCAATTCACCCGTATTAATGCTAAGAACCCGCAGGCCATCATCGTCTGGACGATTGGTCCACCGATAGGAATCACCACCAAGAATGCCCGCGCCCTCGGCATAAAAGTTCCTCTGTTCCAGTGTCACGGTGCTGCGGAACCCACGTTCTTCAAACTGGCCGGTGAGGCGTCAGAAGGGGTGATGATGCCTTCCACGAAGATTGTCGTGGCCGATCAACTCTCCAATAAGGACCCTCAGAAGAAAAACCTTGTGGAATACGTGAAGGAGTATGAGGCCCGTTTCAAGGAAGTTCCAGGAACGATGGTAGCCTACGGGGCAGATGCGGCCTTCCTGCTTCTCGAAGCCATTAAAAAGGCTGGCCCGGACCGTGCAAAGATTCGAGATGCCCTCGAGGCAACGAAAGGGTATGTCGGACTGAGTGGCGTCTACAACCTCTCTCCCGAAGACCATGCTGGAACCACAGCGAAAGATATTGTTATGGTGAGGGCGGAAAAGGGAAGATTCAAATTGATTGAGTAACAAGACCTCTCGCTCCTCCCTCTCCTCCCAGAGACGGTGTCGCAATCACGATGGAGGGTAGACATGGGTGGGGTCTCCTCGTGCAACGGGGCTGGCACCGTCTCCCAAGGGAGAGGGAGGGGTGAAGGAAAATTCACAGAAATATGGGATTACGTGAACAGGTTTTCCAGTATATTATCTCAGGATTGACCCTTGGGGCCATTTATGCTTTGGTGGCCCTGGGATTTAATATCATCCACAATGCTACAGGGATTGTCAATTTCGTCCAAGCCGAATTTGTCACATTGGGCGGAATGCTGATGTATAGTTTTTACTCTTTTTTCAAAATTCCCCTTCCTTTCTCGTTTCTCCTCTCCACTGCTGCGGTGACAGTGATTGGCGCCCTGGTTGAAAGAGGCCCTATTCGGATGGCCAAGTCGAAAGCCATTATCATCTTGGTCTTCATCACGATCGGCATCTCCTCCACCCTTCGTGGGACTGCCCTGTTGGTGTGGGGTCCTGATAATATGCCTATTCCTTCCTTCTCCGGTGAGAAGGTGATCCGGATTTTTGGTGCCGCGATCCTTCCCCAACACCTCTGGGTCTTCGCCATCACGATTGGGGTCGTGATCTTTCTGCAATATTTTTTCTATCGAACCTTAACTGGAAAAGCGATGAGGGCAGTATCCGCCAACCGAAGAGCTGCCTCCCTGGCGGGAATCAATGTGAACGGGATGATCCTCCTTTCATTTGCCATGAGCGGCGGCCTCGGGGCCGTCGGAGGAATGATCATTGCTCCTATCAGTACGACTTCCTATGACACAGGAGTGATGTTGTCCCTGAAGGGGTTTGCCGCTGCCATCTTGGGCGGTTACGGAAACAGCACGGGAGCTATCTTAGGAGGGTTGATCTTGGGGGTGCTGGAATCCCTCGGCGCAGGTTTGATCTCCTCCAAGTTTAAGAATGCCTTTGCCTTCTTGATATTGCTCCTCGTTCTATTCCTCAAACCTTCAGGTCTTTTGGGCCATGGGGAGGCGGAGCGGGTGTAGCATGGTTCTCGGAGAGAGAAAGAATCTATTCTTAATCATCCTTGCCCTTCTGATCATCCTCATCCCTGTATTCGTAAAGAATAAATACTATTTCACCGTGATGAATGTCATCGGTCTCAACACCATTGTCGTGGTGGGCCTCAATCTGTTGATCGGCTTTGGGGGGCAGATCTCGCTCGGCCATGCCGCTTTCTATGGAATGGGAGCTTATCTGTCCGCCATTCTTACGATCACTCACCACTTTCCACCCTGGCCGACGATGGTCATCGCGATGCTCGCCACCGGAGTTGTGGCCTACTTTGTGGGATATCCCTCACTTAAATTGAGAGGACACTACTTAGTGATGGCCACTTTAGGTTTCAATATCATCGTCAACATCTTTATGGTGGAGCTGGACAACATCACGGGGGGTCCCTCCGGTTTTGCGGGGATTGCACCTCTTTCGATCGGCAAGCTGACCTTTGATAATGATTACAAAAACTTTTATCTCATCTGGGCTTTTGCATTCTTGTGCATCGTCGTTTCGCTGAATTTGGTCAACTCCCGCGTAGGGAGGGCCTTGAAGGCTATCCACGGCAGCGAGGTGGCGGCCAATACTCTGGGAATCAATACAGATCACTATAAAACAAAGGTCTTCGTCCTAAGCGCCATGTTTGCCTCTCTCTCGGGAAGCCTCTACGCTCACTACCTCAGTTTTATCAGCCCTCGAAGTTTCGACTTTTATTACTCGATCCAGGTGGTGACGATGGTCATTGTTGGAGGGATGGGAAGTATCTGGGGGGCCTTTTTCGGGGCCGGCCTTTTAACCGTTCTCTCAGAAATCCTTCATGTGGCCGAGAAGTACAATATCATTGCTTATGGGACACTCCTCACGCTGGTTCTTGTTTTTCTTCCAGAAGGTTTTCTGGTGGGTCTCTATCGTTTATATCAGAAACGAAAGATGAAGGCCCTCATTGGGGGGAACAAAGACTGATGTCATGAACAACCCTGAAACCATGCTCAGCGCGTACCGTCTCCGAAAGGCATTTGGCGGAGTTCTCGCTCTCAATGATGTCTCCTTTGATGTTAGGAGAAATCAAATCACTGGAATCATCGGTCCCAACGGCGCAGGGAAGACGACCATTCTTAACCTGATCACGGGTATCTATCCTCCGACCTCAGGAAATATCCTCTTCGAAGACAAGAGGATTTCCGGGTTTAAACCCTTTCAGGTCGCCTCTCAAGGGATCACGCGGACCTTTCAGAATCTCCAGGTCTTTCAAAATATGACGGTCCTTGAGAATGTCATGGTTGGACTTCATACACAGACCCGGTCCGAATTTTGCAGTTGCCTTCTCCATTTGCCAAAGGTTGGAAAAGAAGAGAAAATGGTCAGGGAGGAGGGCTACGACCTCCTCTGTTTCTTCAACCTCGGGAAAAAGGCAGACTGGTTGAGTTCGGACCTCCCTTATGGGGAACAAAAGCGTCTGGAGATTGCCCGGGCCCTGGCTGGGAAGCCCAAAATGATCCTTCTCGATGAGCCTGCGGCAGGTCTCAACACAAAGGAGACCGAAAAGATATCCGAGCTCATTTTGAAGATCAAGGAAAAGGGGCTCACAATCATTTTGGTTGAGCACGACATGAATCTTGTCATGGGAATCTCGGATAAAATCATGGTACTGAATTACGGGCAAAAGATCTCGGAGGGAACACCCAGAGTGGTCAGGATGGATCCAAATGTGATCCAAGCTTACCTGGGTAAGGAATGAGGAATGCTAACCGTTAAGGGTGTCAATACCTACTACGGTGGGATTCATGCTTTAAAAAGCGCTTCGCTCCAGGTCGAAGAAGGGGAGGTCGTAGCCCTCATTGGGTCGAATGGCGCTGGCAAATCCACGCTTCTGAACTGTATTTCAGGAGTCGTTCCCATCCATTCAGGGTTTGTCATTTTTGACGACTCTGAAATCACTCATCTGACTCCGGAGAAGATTGTTGGCCTGGGAGTGGTTCAGGTGCCGGAAGGAAGACAGCTCTTCAATCCTCTGACCGTCTTGGAAAACCTCGAATTGGGAGCCTACCTTCGATCCTCGAAAGGCGAGAAGAAAGAGATCAAAAAAGACCTGGACTCCGTCATGGAACTCTTTCCCATTCTCAAAGAAAGGAGAAATCAAAAGGCCGGAACCCTGAGCGGGGGAGAACAACAGATGCTCTCCATTGGCCGGGCCATCATGGACCGGCCTAAAATGATGCTCTTAGATGAACCCTCTTTAGGCCTTGCCCCCCTCATTGTGGTGGAGATCTTCGACGTGATTAGAAAGTTGCAGAAGGAGGGAACCACGATCCTGCTGGTTGAACAGAATGCGAGGGCCGCACTCAAAGTCGCCACTCGCGGGTATGTCATCGAGACTGGCAGAATTACCTTGGAGGGAGAGGCAAAGGCTTTGCTGGAAGACAAGGATGTCATGAAGGCATACTTAGGCAAGGACGACTGGGAGAAACCTAACCCTTAACCGAAACAAGAATCTTCACCGTCCCTTTAGACGAGGGGCTTTTGACGGAGGCTTCTATGAAAGCGTTTGAATATTTCAAACCAAAAACCCTCAAAGAGGCACTCACTCTTTTTGCGAAATACGGTGGAAAGGCAAAATGGATTGCGGGTGGAACAGATGTCATCGTCATGATCAAGCAGAAAACGATGGCTCCCGATGTCCTCATCTCTCTTCGAGGAATCCCAGGTCTGGACGAGATTAAGTTCAACGGTTCTTTGAACATTGGCGCCATGGTCACTCACCGGACGATCGAAAAGTCTGAAAGCATCAGAAAGAACTTCTCCGCCTTGACCGATGCCACCGATTACCTCGGCTCCATCCAGATCCGCAATGTGGCCACCATTGGAGGAAACATCTGTACGGCTGCCCCTTCAGCAGATACAGCTACTCCCCTCATGGTTTTGGGAACTCAGGTCAAGATCAAAAACCTCACGGGAGAGAGAACCCTTCCCATTGAGGAGTTCTTTAAAGGGCCGGGTGAGACCGTATTGAAGCCAGGGGAATTAGTTCAAGAACTATTGATTCCCAAGCTCTTACCCAATACTGGATCGGCCTATTATAAGCTACAGAGGCGCCTCGCGTTAGACCTTCCCATCTTAGGGGTCTCTGTCCTTCTTTCACTTGACAAGAATCAAGTCTCCTGCTCAGACATGCTTTGTACAGCCTCCCCTATTTCGTCCGTACTCCATAAGATGGAAGAGGATGGAATCGTTTGTAAGGAAGTGAGGATTGCTTTAGGTGTGGTAGCACCCACACCATTGAGAGCAGTGAAAGCAGAAGTCCTTCTGAGAGGGAAAAAATTAAGCGATGAACTCTTAGAGGAAGTGGCGGAAACCGCCGCCAAAGAAGCTCAGCCCAGGGATACCCTCCGAGGTGAGGCCTGGTACCGCAGAGACATGATCAAGATCTTAGTGAAACGGATGGCGATGAAATCGATTGAGAGAGTAGTCCAGCCCGAAGAGACGATTTTCCCTGAAAGGCTATGGTAATCCGAAATAAAAGCGCTAAGCGCTTAGCGCTATGCGCATAGCGTTGAAGGAGGAGATTCCGAAATGAGAGAAACAATCAATTTTATCCTAAACGGGGAGCCAATTGAGGTCGAGATCGAACCTCATCTCACCCTCTTGCAATTGCTGAGGGACAGAGTGGGACTGACAGGAACAAAAGAAGGGTGTGGCATGGGCGAATGCGGCGCCTGCACAGTTCTCTTAGACGGGAAAACGGTCAATTCCTGCATCTTTCCTGCCCCGGAGGTGGATGGAAAGAGTGTGACCACCATTGAGGGTTTGACTGATGCCCAAGGCAACCTTCATCCCATTCAGAAGGCTTTCATCGAATACGGGGCCATTCAATGCGGTTTCTGTACACCCGGAATGGTTCTTTCTGCCAAAGCCCTTCTGGATGAGAACCCAAAGCCAAGCGAGGAAGAGATCCGCCACGGTATTGCAGGGAATCTGTGCCGCTGCACGGGCTATATTCAGATCGTTCAAGCCATCAAAGCGGCTAGCGGACAGCTATAAATTCGAAGCACGAAATCCGAATTTCGAAACAATATCGAATGACCAAAAGTGAAAATGTAAGAATATATGACTTAGAGGATCGAACACTTAGCTTCGCTAAAAAGGTCAGGGCTTTTGTAGGAAAGTTGTCCAAAACGATAGCGAATATTGAGGATGGTAAACAGCTTATTAGAGCCTCTGGTTCCATTGGATCAAATTAGATTGAAGTTAATGAAGCCTTGAGCAAAAAAGATTTTGTCATGAGAATTAAGATATGTCGGAAGGAAGCCAAAGAGGGTCGATATTGGCTGAGGCTAATAGATGCCTATGATGATGAGGAACGGGAAAATGAGCGGAAGATTTTGGAAAATGAAGCTTCGGAGCTCATGAATATTTTCGGATCTATTTTAAGGAAGAGTGAATAATGTTTTGGGAATTTGGTCATTTGGGCTTGTTTCGGATTGGTCCGATACGGACGCTTCGCCCGATATTCGGATTTCGGATTTGAGAAACGGAGGTCATCATGGAAGAGTTTATCAATGTTGGGAAACGAATCCCAAAGTTGGACGCAGAGGAAAAAGTCACGGGGAAGGCGATCTATATTCACGATCTAAAGGTTCCGGGGATGCTTCATGGGAAAATCCTCTACAGCGCCCATCCCCATGCGAAGATCGTAAAAATTGATACCTCCAGGGCAGAGAAACTTCCTGGCGTGAGGGCTGTTTTAACAGGTTACAGCATCCCTCCCATCAAATTTGGCGTTTATAAAGACAATGCTCCGCTCAAGGCCAAAAAAGTCTGCTCCATGAGGGATGAGGTTGCTGCCGTGGCTGCCACAGACCCTGATATTGCTGAAGAAGCGCTTCAGCTCATCAAGGTTGAATATGAAATTCTTCCTGCCCTCTTCGACCCTGAAGAGGCCATGAAAGAAGGCGCTCCCCTCATCCATGAGGAACATGTAGGCGGTAAGGAGAAAAAACCGACCAATGTCCTCAATCTTCCCTGGAGACTTATTGCGGGAGATGTGGAGGAGGCAAGAAAAAACTCTGCCTATGTTGCGGAAGACCGTTTCAAGGTGACCTGGGTCGCTCACTGCTGTTTGGGAACGAGTGGATGTTTGGCTCAATTCGACTTGAAAAACAATCTCACGATATACAGCATCACCCAGATTCCATCCCTGGCCCAGAGAGATTACATGGAAGCCCTCGCCGCCATGGGCTTGAAGGATAAAAAGGTTCGAGTGATCAAAACAATGATCGCTGGAGGATTTGGAAGCAAACTGGATACCTACGCCTTCGAGTACATTGCCATCTTGCTCGCGCATAAGGCAAGGAAACCTGTTAAGATCCTCTTCAACCGTGAAGAAGAGTTTTCTGCCACCTCCCCAAGGCAACCGGCCATTATTGACATCACCCAGGGTTGCACTAAGGATGGGACACTTACTTTTAGGGATATCCGGATGATCCTCGACAATGGGGCTTACACCTCTTGGGGGGCGACGACACCGTCGGTCATGATGATGCCTATCTCCTCTCTTTATAAAGTCCCCAATGTCCGGTACATCGCCAAATGTGTTTACACCAATAACACCTATTCCCAAGCCATGAGAGGCTATGGAAATCCACAAGCTACTTTTGCCATCGATTCCCAGATTGACATCTTGGCGGAGATGGCCGGGATCGATCCTCTCGACTTCAGAATGAGAAATGCCAACACACCCGGTGAAGTGACGCCACAGAATTTCAAGATCAATACCTGCGGTCTAAGGGAATGCATTGATGCGGTGGCACAAAGGTTGGATTGGCGACAGAATCGAGGGAAAAGGGACGGAAGAGGAATCGGAATGGCCTCGATGATCCATGTCGGTGGAGGCGCCCGAGTCTATAAATCGGACGGTTGTGGAACGATCATTAAGGTGGATGATTTTGGAACCGTCAATGTCATCACCGGTGCCACGGATATGGGACAGGGCTCGGATACCGTCATCGCACAAATCGTCGCTGAGGAGCTTGGAGTCAAGGTAGAAGATGTGGTGGTGACCCATACCGATACGGATATCTGCCCCTGGGATGTTGGAGCCCATGCCAGTCGAACAACCTTTGTGGCTGGAAATTCTGCAAAAGGTGCAGCGAAAAAAGTAAAGGACCAACTCCTCGAGGTGGCCGCCAAGTCATTGGGTGAAAGTCCGGAGAATTTGGATATTCGGGATCGAATCGTCTTCTCAAAGAAAGATCCTGAGAAGAAATCTCCTCTTGGAAAGGTACTGAGAGCTGCCCATTACACGGCTGGCGGAAGCATGCTGATGGCGGAGCATTTCTATGACCCTGCCAATGAAAATTTAGACAGAGAATTTAAAGGAAATCTTTCCGTGACCTACGCCTACGGAACGCACGGCGCAGAGGTCGAAGTGGATAAGGAGACCGGCCAAGTGAAGATCCTGAAATACATTGCCGCACACGATGTAGGCAGGGCCATTAATCCCATGCTCTTGGAAGGTCAGGTTTATGGCGGGGCGACCATGGGAATAGGTTATGCCTTGACCGAAAGGCTCATCCTGAAAGACGGGAAGGTGATGAATCCAAACTTCCTTGACTACAAGATGCTCACAGCCAAGGATGTTCCGAATATTGAAACGATTGTGATCGAAACGAACGATCCCTTCGGCCCCTTTGGTGCGAAGGGGATCGGTGAACCGGGTTTGGTCCCAACGGCACCCGCCATCGCCAATGCCATTTACGATGCCGCGGGGGTGAGAATGAAAGATCTTCCCATCACCCCAGAAAAGGTGTTAGCGGCACTAAAGGAAAAAGCCAACCCAAAATAATGGAATGTTGCAAGTTTGGAATAGTGGAGTATCGGGATTTTACCCATCATTCCATTCTTCAATTATCCCATTTACTTCTCTACGCTTGACCTTCCTAAATCTTAGCGCACCTTTAAAAACCGAAAGTTACGGGAAGATCTATATCCTCTGTGAGAATTTATCTTTCTCCGGCTGGGTTGTTCAAATGGCTGAAACCTTTTCATTGTCATAATGTTGTTTTTTTGCTATGGTGGGGCAAAATCCGGTGGGGGATTCAATATTGAAGGATTGTGTGATCGAACTTAAGCCTGTTCTCAAAAGAGATGGGCTTTTTGTTTATCCGGTGTGGGCTTAGATACTTGGTAAGCCAAGGTGATCACAATTTGTGATATCCTCGAGGTGGTTAAATGAAGGCACTCATCCCCTTAGAGATTATTGAGCGGAGAATTCTGTTGATTCGCGGACATAAGGTGATGCTCAGTACGCATTTGGCTGAACTCTATGAGGTTGAAACAAGGGTGTTAAATCAGGCAGTCAAGAGAAATATCAGCAGGTTTCCTGAAGATTTTATGTTTCAGCTTAATACCTCTGAGACAGAACAGCTGGTATCACAAATTGTGATACCACATAAAAAGTATTTCGGCGGCTCACTCCCTTATGCCTTTACAGAACAAGGTGTAGCAATGCTTTCGAGCGTATTAAACAGCGAGAGAGCAATTAATGTTAATATCGAGATCATGCGAGCATTCATCCGTCTTCGAAGGATACTTGCATCCCATGCAGAATTGGCTCGTAAACTTGACGCATTGGAGAAGAAGTACGATGCCCAGTTCAAAATAGTTTTCGATGCTATCCGTGAGCTAATGAAAACACCAGAAACTAAGAGACGACCCATAGGATTTTTGGTCGAAGAACCGCATGTACCCTACAAATCCTCAAGGGGAGTTAAAGGGCGGAAAGGGCGGTGAGCGTTTCTCCATGACGTCAGCAGGGATATGATACGAAAGGTGTTAAGGGATTTTCAAAAGTCGGGACAGGTGGAGTGTTTAGGTCGGGGGCCGGGCGCTCCATGGCGAAGAAAGGGTATTACCTCTAAAAGAGGGTAAAAAAGGGGGTAATAATATTTTTGACAGGGTTATCTATTGGAGACAGACACGATTCACGAACCACGAATCACGGTGTTAATGGGATGGGCTTTTTTGTTTTAACTCTCACGAATTTCACGAATCACGACTCACGAATCACGGTATTAATGAAATGGTGTTTTTTGTTTTGCGTGAGATGAATGACATCGCAATCTGCGATGTCAAATAGAAAGTCTGCCCGGTCGCAAATTGCGGCCACCTTGAAAATGATCTTGAGGTGCCAATTTGGAACCTCAAGAACATGATTCTTACAACTTGACAAATACATATAAAATACATATACTATGAACATTGTTTGGGACATCAAGAAGGGTGCAACAAACATACGGAATCACGGCATTGAATTCTCGCACGGTGCCACAGTGCTCGATGACCCGATGGCAGTAACAATTGAAGATACCCGGCACGGCGAACAGCGCTTTGTAACCGTAGGGTCAGATGTTCTGGGAAGAGTACTTGTCGTTGTTTACGCTTATTCCGGTGAGGAAGAAATCAGATTGATTTCGGCCCGGAGGGCAACGCCAAAAGGACGGAGGATTTATGAGCAAAAAGAATGAGATGTTGGAGGAATATGACTTCCGCAAAGGCAAGCGTGGATCGGTTATCACCCACAAAGGCAAAACCAGGATTACGATCTTTATTGATACGGATATACTGGAGTGGTTCAGGGATGAGGCTGAGCGTGAAGGCCGGGGATACCAGACGACCATAAACCAGGCCTTGCGGAACTACATCAAACAGGATAGGCGTCCAATTCAGGATATTGTTAAAGAGGCGGTAAGAAAGGAACTTCGAGTGCTCAAAAAGGCCAGCTAATCTCCTTGAGCCCCACACCATGCTCTATGCGATACGATTCACGCCGTCTTCGGGCCCGGTGAGTTGAGGGGATCGCGCGACACGGAATTAGAGGAGTAGCCCATGCCAGCGATTGCATCTCTTGAAGATTTAAGAGCGGCCCAAAAAGATGGCTTGAGTATCTACGCTATGCTCTATGCGCTCTGCTCTTTGCTGTCTGAAGATGGCGTCGCATCGGGTGGAAAAATATATGCAAGCTGTGGTTACAGGAGCGCACTCCGGAACAATTGAAAGGTGAGGGGAATAGTAAATAGTGTAGGCACAACAGCAATGCCTTTTCAGACAAGAAATTAGATTATGATCACCGAAGCGGATACCTGCCGAAAATATGTTCTTCCAAAGCTCATCGATGGTGGGTGGGATAATGAACCTCTATTTCGTGATCGTCTTCGGAGCGGGCTTCGTACTTGGATCAATTCGTACCCTGTGGGCCGCCCCGC
>Ga0187770_10000188_pt1 | contig 29523 bp, 24 predicted proteins | sample 0116_SJ02_MP02_2_FD_133154 | JGI IMG/M metagenome (GOLD analysis project Ga0187770, IMG submission 133154) | Tropical peat soil microbial communities from peatlands in Department of Meta, Colombia - 0116_SJ02_MP02_20_MG | ecosystem: Environmental > Terrestrial > Soil > Wetlands > Peat | place...
ATTCAGAAGATCACCCGACCCACCCCATAAACGTCTACGGCGAGTCAAAACTCGCCGGTGAACGATTCGCCCTAGCGCGCAGCGGCAATGCGGTCGCCCGCGTGTGCGTGCTCTACGGACTCGGCCAACCAAACTTCGTAACGTGGGTTATCGACTCGCTGCGCGCGAACGCGCCGATAAATGTGGTCAATGATCAGTATAACACGCCGACCTATGTCGGGAACTGCGCACGTGCTCTGCTACGCATGTGTGAGCTTGACCTGACAGGCGTCTACCACGTTTCAGGCCGCGAGCAAGTCAATCGCTACGCCTTTGCCTGCGCGATCGCAGACGTTTTTGGACTAAATGAAAAGCTTATTAACGTAACCGCCACAGACACATTACGGCAGCGGGCGCGACGGCCGATGAACTCGTCGCTCAGCGTTGAAAAAGCCGAACGCGCCCTGGGAATGCGCCTTGCGAACGTGCGCGAGGGGCTCATCCTTCTGCGGGACGAATGGCGATGAAAGGGTTATTGCTTTCAGGAGGTAGCGGCACGAGGCTCCGTCCGCTGACCCACAGCGGTCCAAAACAGCTCATTCCCGTCGCGAACAAGCCAGTGCTCATTTATGCGCTTGAGGACCTCCAAAGGGCCGGTATCACCGATATTGCAGTCATTCTTGGCCTCAATGGCAAGGAACAGGTTATCGAGCGGATCGGTGACGGTTCGCAGTGCGGCGTGAACGTCTCTTACATCGATCAAGGCGCGCCACTCGGGATCGCGCACGCGGTCGCGTGCGCCGAGGACTTTATGGGCAAAGACCCATTCGTCGTCTACCTCGGCGACAACATCCTCCGCCACGGGATTACCGCGCTGGTCGCCGAGTTCGATGAGGGAGCGTGCGATGCCATGATTGCGCTCCAGCGCGTCTCTGAGCCGGAACAGTACGGCGTCGCCGAGCTTGACGAAGCGAGCGGTCGACTGATACGGCTCGTTGAGAAGCCTAAGGCGCCAAAAAGCGATTTTGCGCTCGTGGGCGTGTACCTTTTTACCACCCCGATATTCGATGCGATCAGGCAGATCGAACCGTCGTGGCGAAACGAGCTTGAAATCACCGACGCCATACAAAAGCTCATCGATACCCGCCACGTCGTGAAGCACCACGTCATCCAGGGTTGGTGGAAGGATACCGGCAAGCCCGAGGACCTTCTCGAGGTCAACCGACTGCTCCTCGACGATCTCGTCCCCCGCGTCGAGGGGGCCGTCGAAGAGGGTGCCGTGGTCAAGGGTCGTGTATCGATCGGCAAGGGCTCAGTGCTGAAACAAGGGAGTGTGGTGTTCGGCCCGATCATCATCGGGGAAAACTGCACGATCGACGCAGGGACGTACATCGGCCCGTACACATCAATCGGCGATAACACGCACGTTTCGCGAGCGCACATCGAAGATTCGATCGTTATCGGTGATAACGTTATCACGTGCAAAGAAACGATCGTCGAGAGTTTGATCGGCGACAAGACTCAGATACGATCCACGGAGAAGAAGCTGCCGAATGGGCACCGCCTCATCGTCGGTTCCGGCTCGTCGATTGATTTGTGAGCGACCCGACCGGGTTGAGCGCAGTAGTTGGATGGCGCTTGAGCCGTATTTTAGCAAAAGAGTTATTACGAGCTCTCATTATTACCGTATGGTGATCCACGTGGAGGATAGCAACGCAACTATAAGCGAGGTCCTCGCCAACTTGCAGTCCATTTTCAGCGGCGTTGAGTCCCTGGGCAAGGCCGTCGAGTTTGGTGACAAAGTCGCCGTCCCCATCTACCAGTTCAACTTTGGAACTGGCGGCGGTGGTGGCGGTGGCGGCCGCGAAGGAAGGACGAACAACGCCGTCGCATTTGGACTTGGCGGAACAATCGGCCCGGTGGCAATCGTCATCCTTGAAAAGGATGTACCTGGTCCCGGCGGCATACATATTCACGAGTTTAAGTCAAACAAGCTCGGCGAAGCGCTTGCAGAACTTATGCTCCGTTTGTGGAATATGGTTGAATCACAGATGGGCGGGCGAACGAAACTGTCAGCCGAAAAGAAAGAAAAACTGATGAACATCTGACCGATGGAAAATAGACGCATGCAGCAAAAAGAAGAGGCCCAACGCCTCATAAAGACGTGCGAAACCGGGAAGGACAGCGTCGTCGCGTTTTCGCGCAGCATTGATGATTTTGGCGCAGTGGTCGAAGATCTGCCCGCCGTCGCGAGGCCCCTTGTGAGGCGTGACCTGGAGTCAAACACCGGCATGAGCGTCGACGAATGGAAGGCGTTCCTGGAGCGGCTCGGCGCGCGCTACGGAGCGATACACGATGCGGCTCGGCGCTTAGCCGAGGCGCTGGATGAGGCGAACGACAGCAAGGTCGCTGAAGCGACGGGCGCACTCAAAGACGCCTTAGTCCCGCTCGTAGAAAGCGCAGACGTCGCTGCGGAAGAAATGCAGACGATGGAGGCGTACTTAGAAGGGCTTCCAGCGAAAATAAACATGATACCCGACGCCTTCCTGAAGGCCGACGTCCGTGAAGGGCTGATCGACTCTGTGCCGGGATACGTCGAACGGGCTCGAGCGGTGAAAGAGCTTCTTAACGAGGCTAAAGAAGAACTAAGCTCCAAAGTCGCCGGCTAGCCGCGCAGTCGTCTTTCGCATCGCGTGTTGATGACAATGTAGCTTTGTTGTCGACTTTGATCGGCGAGTTAGAAGCGTTAGCGCGGAAGCGCCTGCAACGGGTATTTTTCGCAGGCGCTGAACAACTATAGCGTGAGTCACAAAGCGACCTTGTCTACAAGGTTGCGCGGCACAACGGCTCCCCAAGCGCAGGTCAGACGACACGCCCGAGAGAGATGCGATGCCGATCTCTGAGCTCCTGCTTCTTGCCTTCGTTCCAGCTTGATACGGCGCTCATGTACCCCGTGACACGGGCGATGTGTTCCACGTTGTGCGAACCACAGTTGGCACACTCTTCGTGGATACCTCCCTCAACGTGAGAGTCATCGAGGCAAAGCGTCAAGTCCCTCCCCGGCGCGAAGTACCCGATCTGCGTATTCTTGACGATGTTCAGACAGAGCTCCATAAGCCCTTCAGGGTCGGGCTTCGTCTCGCCAAGGAACACGTGCGTCAGATCCCCGCCGTCAAAGCAGTGGTAAAAGACCTGTTCGTAACGAAGGCGATCGAAGAGGTCGATATCAGCGCTCACCGGGATGTGTGTGCCGTTTGAGTAATAGATCGGCAGATCGCGTGACTTCGTCTTGGTATACCGCTTGATTGCCTCAGAGACGTTCCCCGCCACGACGCGACGGCACTTATCGGTAAATTCAGGATTGAGCAGATCAGCAACTGCGAGCCGCTGCGCACACGATTCTGCAGGCGTCCGTGCAAGGGCGATCTTGATGCCGTGTTCGATGCCCGCCTGTCGGCAGTACGCCTGCAGCTCTGTCATAGCGCGGATCGCGAGTTCCCACGCGGCTGGGTCCTCGTGTATGGCCGACCCCGTGTGGTAATTGACGGCGTCATTCACCCCGACTACGCCGATGGTATAGACGAGGCTATCGAAGTCGTAGAGCTGAGGCCCACGTTCGCCTGTATTCGGGTCGCGCGGGTGCTGTTGCAGGAAGGGGAGGCGATTGCCCGCGAGGAGCGGTTCCATCCACTTGCGCTTAATCTTGAAGAACTCGATGGCGCAATCGACGAGATTCTTGAGGTTATCGATAAAGGCTTCAGTATCGTGGTCGGCGCGATACGCCGCGCGCGGAACGTTGAGCGTAACGACGTGCCACGAGCCCATCGAGAAATGGGCGCCGTCTCTGAAGTAGAGCTTGTCCTCAAAGTGCTGGTCCTCGTCTCTGTCGACCTTAAACATATACGCGCAGCACTGATAGCAGGAGACGCCCTTCCCTGCGCCCCGATACTCGGGGACCATGTTGTCAAAGTAGGTCGAGCCGAACTCAGCAGAGAGTTTAAACGCGGCCTCGTAATTGTCCTCAAGGGTGGGGATCTCCGGGTGACCGTAGTAGGCGTCCTCTGTGCGCGGCACGAGGAACGAGGGCTCGATCGCCACCTCGGGCTTGGGGAAGTTAAAGGGCTTGCCCCAGTTGTCCCCCGCGGTCATTACCTCCATGAAGGCCTTGAAGGCGAGACGCACCTCCCGTTCAAACTCGCCGTAGGTCCGTAGCGGCGCCTGCGTCCCATCCCAGACCTTGCCGTGCAGGACGATGGGCTTGTCCTTCCACAGCTCGGGGACGCCCGGGGTAAGCTGCAGGCTGCTGAAGACCATCTGCCCGCCGCGCGCGATGAACACTTGCGTGAGCTCGTAGACCGTCTCTTGCATGAGCTGCTTGATCTGGGTGTAATCGAGGTGCTCGAGATGGGGGGCCAAAAACGTCAAGAAGTTGTAAAAGCCCTGCCCGCCCGCGCAGTTCGTCTGTCCGGCGGCGAGCGCCTTGACCGCGTGCAGTATGGCGACCTCGGGACTCTTAGCTGGGCCGGCGACGGAGGCGTGCGCTCCTGTGCCATCGGGCATCAGACCGTAGTAGAGGAAGTACCGCAGGTCATAGTCAGCACAGAACGGCCGCACGTTCGCGTACTCCATGTCGTGAATATGAAAATCGCCCGATCGGTGGGCGTCGCCGATGCTCTGAGGGAGCATGAGCAGCACCTGTTGCTTGCTCAGCTTGTCGTGCTTCTTCTTGGCTGACGTCTCCGGGTTTGCTGTCAAGTTGGAATTCTCCTTCGCCTCGAACCCCTCGCCGTGGTCGATGCGATAAGCGTCGTACAGTGACGTCCCCACGCGGGAGCACGCACGCGCCCAGTCGCCGAACCCCTCCTCGAGCAGGACGACGTTGACGAACTCGCGAATGAGCGGGCCGCTCAGCTCGTGGACGTCCATCGGCTTGATTTTCTTTTCAACGAGGTCAGCGATGCGCCTCGCCTCGGGCCGCTTCATGCCCCGCTTTCCATAGAACGTCTGCGCCAGCGCCGTTTCGCGTACGAGTTGTTTCACAATCGCTTCGCTGTTCCACGGCAGGATAAACCCATCACTGGTCCTGACGTTGGGCATCTCCTCAGCCTGTTCGCCAAAGAGCGTCGTCTGGAGGGTCCGGGGCTGAAGCATCGGGAGCAATGACTTCTTCGGGGAGTGATTTCTCTTTCGTGTGGATATGGCCATTCGCCCACCTTCTCTATAACGAATATATCAGGAGTGGAAACGCATGCGACTCGTTCCGTGATAAATCTCTTAGTCAGATTGACGAGCGTTTGTGCAAATTAAAGCCTGTCGATGCACGACGGGCTTTAATTCCCGTCGAATGTGACTCCTGCAAACTGTGTAATAATCAATGCTTATTACGCTATTCTATACAACGCGATAGTAAATCAATGTTGGGATTTGCACCGCTTGAAGAACCAGGCAACTCGCATAAGAGTGCTCCCTCAGCAATCGCGGGGACACGTCTTCCGGAAAAGCCCGTTTGAGTAAGCTTCCGCTCAGGTTGAAAAAAGTACGACCAATGATCCGGACTTCGTGTCTTCTATCTGGAAACGAAAAAGCCACGTTCTGCCTAACAGCCCTATAGACGTCTAAATAGCTTCTCTGATGGTCCGTACGCCTTCGCTGAACTATGCTATGTTTTTCCCTTGTTTTCTCGCTCGACGTCAGCAATAAAGCTAAACCCGGAACTGAGCACTGAAAGGCAAGAGTGCAGCACAGAACCCGCTTGTCGCTGGAAGCTTGCCAACCCGACACCACTGTCTGAATCTTCGGCAGGACGCGTGCTTGCCTGGCGGTCTAGATTTAGTTCGTTCTCCCATTCGTCCGCTGCAGCCATCACTCTCCAGCCACCGAAATGGCTCGCCACACGCTCGGCGTGAACCGACGGTGGTGCGTGGCGCTTCAATCTGCGGTGGTGGGACGTATAGGCTGCCTTGCATTGAGCGTCCCAATACACTTGAACGTGATGGGGAGCGCGCACGTTCGTCGTCTTATACATAGACGCGCCGCACGTGCATACGCCCACGTCCCTATCGAGCTCGTACCAACTCGGTGCGAAAAGAAATCGTCCGCAGCGCACGCACCCGAAAAGCGCGAGCCTGATGTGCCGTTGTATGTGTTTCTGTGCCATCGCCCTTCCTGTTGGACCACACCAAATCGAAAAAGAATTAAGGAGGGTGAGTAATATCAGCATCGCGAGTGAACGGGCTTTAGCGTGTCGCAAACCTTTGCTGAAGCCCTTCGTCTCCCCTTCTTATTCTTTCTTGCGTGACCTTATTTTTGTGCAGACTGCTCTTACATGAGCCTTCCAGTGGCAGCGCTATTAGTTGGCAGGGTTATAAGCACTTCTCTCAAAGAATACGGGGAATTTGGATGAGCGACGCTGTTTTTTGGGCTTTTGCAATCGGGATCGGCACGCGTCCCCCCCATATGAAAAAAAACCTCCTTCAGCGCGGTTTTTAGCATCGCAAAAGGCTCAAGATGAGGTCGATATTGAGCTCATCGTTGTTAAAAAGATCATCAAACGTCAAGAAAGTGTCCCGCACCTGAAGCACCGGCGCGACCGTCGTAAAGACCCCTTTCATGAGTAAGGTCGTGCGCGACTGCGGCGAGTCCAAATCGTGTTCCTCAAAGGAGATGCTGTGTTCCATGAGGGACTTCTTCAGGATACTGCAGTTGGGGCAGACGGGCAGCGTGTACACGTTCACAGTTTGCTTCGTTTCTGATGTCATCAGAGTAGCCGTTTTCGGCTTACCTGCATTAAAACCTTTTGCGCGGGCAGACGGCATTCGTGCTAGACCGCGCCTTCGCAAACCGAGCTGCTAGTTCTTCGTGATCCTTCTATAGGGTGCGCCCTTCCGTGCCCGTTCTATCGCGGATACGGGCGCTCGGCGGGCGCTACGCCAACAACGCCTTTCGCACTTCCCGCTCGTTTTCCTTGGTCGTAAGCACTACCACAAGGTCGAGGGCAAAGTCCATGGCGGTTCCCGGACCCTGGCTTGTGATGATCGTACCCTGCCGCACTACTCGCTCTTCTTCCACGCGCTGCGCGCCCGGGATTTCGAGCCCTGGATAACACGTCGCTGTCGCCCCTTCCATGATGCCCGCAACGCCGAGCACGTGCGGCGCAGCACAAATCGCAGCGACGTATTTACCGGCTTCGTATGCTGCGCGTATGAGCCTGAGAACGCGTTGATCGCGTTCGAGGTTGATATAGCCGGGGTTCCCCCCCGGAAGGACGAGAGCGTCGCACGCCTTGACGTCGTCGATAGAGATGTCAGACATAATTTTGATCCCATGCCCACCCACGATGGGCGGATCCACAATGCCGGCAAGAAGAACTGAGATGCCGGCGCGTCGGAGCACGTCAACGATGGTGACCGCCTCGAGTTCCTCAAACCCGGGGGCAAGGAGGACAACTACGTTCATACGTCTACCTGAGGCCTCCAGGCTCTTAAGCGTTTTCAACGCTTGTAAGGCTCTCGCACAGCCTCGTTAAGCCTAGCGGGTCAACGGTTATCGCCGTTAAGTACACTCAAATCAAAACAAGCTGCGACGAGCCCTAAACGGGTCAAGCATGCGCGATGTTTCTTGGCGATTTCTTTCGTGCAGATAAAGATAGTTCGTGACTACGAGGTGTTTTGCCCGCTGCGTTGCTCGCACGCATCCTGGTATTTCGTGCCGACCAATGATATAAAGGACTGTTGCTATTCTCTCTTGAGGTAATGCGATGCTCGAACTTACTGTGCACGAGATACGAGGGATATGCCCAGTGCATTCCGTCGGGGATCGCATTATCACAGACGGGCCTCATATCGTGCTTGCTAAAACCGATGCGCTGTGCACCCACGCGCTCTCGACCCTCCTCCATTATACGACGATCCTCGAATACACGTGGTGCCCCGTTGCCCTTGGCTTGACGACGTCTGAAGACCCCGAGTACGCTTACATGCAGTGCGTCGACCCAGGGCCGCCGTACACAGAAGGGGGCACGGTCATCTTCCGCTGTCGGAAAATACTGCGTGAGTAGAACGGCCGATCATACGGCGCGATGACCGCAGGTGTCACTTTTCCTTAACGTTTCGCGCTGTCGACTGCGGTATCCACTGTTTTCGCCAAATCCCGACCAGGATTTGCGACCCAGCCGTTTTTCACTCGCCTCGTTTTTTTCAGCTTTTCCTGGACTTGTTATTGCGTCGCGCTCGCCCGCAAAAAACGCGGCAAGGGCCTATGTACGTGGGCGAACGTATATGGTGCGTGCGGATGGCGATGTAAACGTCATCCAACTCACCAAACGGTCAAACAGGTGAAATGCGTGGCTGTCGAAGAAGAAGAGACAACTTCAGTGCTTCTGCACGAGCGACGGGTGTTTCGCCCGAGCGCAGCGGTCGTCGAGACGGCGCGCGTGAAAGACTGGGAAGCGGAACGGAGGGCAGGGCAAGATATCGAGGCGTACTGGGAGGCGAAGGCGCGGCAGTTTGAGTGGTTCGCGCCGTGGACACAGGTCCTTGACTCACGTGAGGCGCCTTTTTACAAGTGGTTCGTTGGTGGCAGGACAAATATCACGCACAATGCCGTGGATCGACACCTCTCCACCGAACGTCGCGACAGCGCCGCGCTCCTCTACGTCAACGAACGGGGAGAGGAATACAAGGTCACCTACGCCGACCTCGCGAGCGAGGTGAACAAGATGGCGAACGCGCTTAAGAAGCTCGGCGTGCGAAAAGGGGACCGTGTGGCGGTGTACCTCCCTCCCTGCGTCGAGGCTGCCGTATCGATGCTCGCGTGCGCAAAGATCGGAGCTGTGCACAGCGTCGTATACGCTGGATTTAGCGTGCGAGCGCTGGCTGACCGAATTCACGACGCGAATGCCAAGATCCTGATTACCGCTGATGGTACGTTCCGTCGGGGAAAAATAATCGACCTGAAAAGCGTGGCAGATGAAGCTGTCGGCGCAAGCCCAAGCATCAAAATGACGGTCGTGGTGCGGCACGCGGGGAACCCGGTGGTTTCTGAACCTGTTGGGAGAGAGCTTCTTTACAACGAGCTCATCGAAGGAGCTAACACAGAATGTGCTGCTGAACCTATGGACGCAGAAGATGTCCTCTTTATCCTCTACACGTCCGGGAGCACGGGGATGCCAAAAGGAGTCGTTCACACGACCGGAGGTTATATGGTTGCGACCACTACCGCGTTACAAACCGTATTTGACATACACGACGATGATGTGTGGTGGTGTACTGCTGACGTCGGATGGATAACGGGTCATAGCTACTGCGTCTACGCGCCGTTGCTCGCCGGCACCACGAGCCTTATCTACGAGGGTGCGCCTGACTATCCCGAACCCGACGCGCTGTGGCGAGTGGTAGAACGCAACGCTGTGACGAAGTTTTATACGGCTCCGACGACCATCCGCCACCTCATGCGGTTCGGGGAGAAATGGCCTGGGGGTTGCGACCTACGCTCTCTCAAGATTCTCGGCTCGGTCGGAGAGCCGATCAACCCAGAGGCCTGGGTCTGGTACTACGAGCACGTCGGAGGGTTACGCTGTCCGATCATGGACACGTGGTGGCAGACGGAAACCGGTTGCTTCATGATCTCACCGCTCCCTGTATCGGCGCTCAAACCAGGGTCGGCAACAAAGCCTCTCCCCGGCATCGAAGCGGATGTCATGGGCCTAGACGGGAAGCCCGTTCCGCCAGGACGCGGCGGGCTGCTCGTTATAAAGACGCCGTGGCCGTCGATGCTCCGTACGCTGTACAACAACCCCGAACGGTACAAGAAAACCTACTGGGAGCAGATCCCAGGGGGGGTCTACGTGTCAGGGGACATCGCGCGCAAAGATGAGGACGGCTACTTCTGGATACAGGGGCGGGCCGACGACGTTCTGAAGATCGCTGGGCACCGCATCGGCACCAGCGAGATTGAATCAGCGTTTGTGAGCCACCCGGCCGTGTCGGAGGCAGCCGTGATCGGCAAACCCGACCCCATCAGAGGTGAGGTCATAAAGGCGTTTATTATCCTCAAAGAGGGATACGCGCAGACTCCAGAGCTCACCAATGAGCTTAAAAAGCACGTACGGCACGAGCTCGGGCCCATTGCCGTCATGGGAGAGATCGTCTTTACCGCCACGCTCCCGAAGACGCGCAGCGGGAAGATCATGCGACGGGTGCTCAAGGCGCGAGAACTCGGCATCGACGTAGGCGACGTGTCGACGCTCATTGAAACGTGACGCATCCACGCTGCGGCGGCTAGCAGGGTTTCATCGCAGCCTCGGGGGCGCACAGACTGATATTTTTTTAAAGACCCTTTGCCTTCAACCGAAGCACACTAGCTCACGGGCCCTCGTCGCGCTCACTCACAACTGCTGCCGAAAACGATCGGTTTCGGGCGCCGTATGCCAGCCTTGAGAGCGCCAGGAAACTTGACACGAAGGGTATACGTTGGGAGCGGTGCACACTGCGGCCGTCGCAGCTGCGGCCGTAAGTGGCTGCGCGTCTTCCGTGCACTTCGGCCCCACCCCTGCACCTAAGCCGCGAGACTTGAGCGGATCATATGTTGCCGCTTCAGTCTGAGCGGCTGGCGCGTTGTCGTTAGGTTCACGCAAGTTAGCCAAACGTGTATTCTGGCACCTATACGGACGTGCGGGCTCAAATCGAACTTGACGGTCGAACTGATGTCGTCCGGAAACGACTCATATAGCCGATATTTCCAGCTGATGAAAGAAAGAATCGAAAGTGGGTATGTCAAGACGAATGCATCGAAGATCAATCTGGGGAATAGAAACGGACGGTCTTTGGCAGAGTTGACGAGAAGTGGTAAGGCTACAAAGCATGCGACACGACAAACACGGTGCTCGCTGCTTTTTTCTAGCTATGATGAAATCAACGCGAGCTGGATTGTAGCAACTGCTTCGACTGGTGGGGCGGCAACGACGCAAACGAGCAGCGCGTCATCTGGAAGCGCGTGATGCGCAAGAGAAGCGCATCGTTCTCACCGACCGCATGGCGATTGCAACTGTTATACCGATTCTCGAGAGGTGCTCGCTACTATTTCAGATGCCACGTGCAGGTCTTAGATCTGTTATAACGAGCTTCCAAACGAGTAGGCGTAATTTGATTCCGTCCAGCCGTAAGAGTGGTGGAGGCTCATCCACATCCGAATCTTCGCTATGATTAAATGGATGTGATTCCGGGCCCGCTCTGGTATCGCGACGTCGCACACCTTATCCTGCAGATATTGAAACGCCTCACTGCTGCGAGAGCACGTCCGCATGAGTTTTTCCGCGACGTTCTCCGCATATGTGCCTTGTAAATCACTAAGCTCATAGATGAGCTCATCCACTTCGGCTATATCGTATAGCATCGCACAGAAGGTAGCTAGCCCATGGGATAACGGTTTGCCGAGAGCAGCGCGAAAGTAATGCGTGGAGCCTCGTTACACAGCAGCTGACGTCTCAATGGCATCCGTGACGTTCATAGCTTCATTCAAAGACGGCAGCTTATAGAATCAAGCAGCGCGACAAGCAATACAACAGCATCGAAAACGCGTATTCGATACGCGTTGCTGCGCCCAGAAATCCGTATCATAGGCGCGCTATGGCAAGTCCGTGCCGATAAGATATCGTTTGACAAACTGGTCGGCTTCTTCGTCTCGCGGTTCAAAAAGAATCCCGCTATCACCTGGAAACGGGATGCGGTGATCGTGTTCCCACGCTAGGATGGCTGGCGGTATCCCGTCAGGATATGCATCGCACGTCCGTGCGGGAAGACGACGTCGCGAAAGTGCTCGCACAGCGTGCATATCGGTGTCGCCAATAACGTCATAGGGCTGTCATGTATCATGACGTGCTTGGTTCCCTAAGCATACTTATAGCGCGTCCATCGCGACGAGAGATAAGGTGCCCTCGTCAGCTCGTGCGCCAGAAGCCCTGATCAGGGGTACGGGGTCAGCCCGATGCGAGGCGACGCCAACCCCTTGCTGAGGCTTTTTTATAGAGCGGATGAGTACAGGGCAGCAGGTGTTACCATGACCAATCTATGGAAATCGCTCCCTGTTGGACCTAACCCGCCCGAAGTCGTTTATGCGCTGATTGAGGTCCCAAAAGGGTCCCAGAACAAGTACGAATATGAGAAAGACCTCGGCATATTTGCCATAGACCGGGTGCTCTATTCACCTGTGCATTACCCGACTGACTATGGCCTTATTCCCAAGACCTACTACGACGACGGTGATCCCCTGGACGTCATGGTTGCGATAGATGAACCAACCTTTCCAGGCTGCCTCATTGCTGTGCGGCCCATCGGCTTGATGCGAATGATTGACAGTGGAGACAACGATGACAAGGTCTTGGCCGTGCCCGAAAAAGATCCAATGTACGCGCAAGTCACCGACATAAGCGATCTGCCCGCACACAAAATGCGCGCAATTGGACACTTCTTCACGGTCTACAAGCAGCTTGAAGGCAAAAAAACCGATGTAACTGGTTGGGAAGGAGCTGAAAGCGCTAAAAACGCAATAATGCATTCAATCAAGCTCTACAACGACAAATTCGGCTAACCAATGCTGCTCACGTCTTTGGTTAGTACGCTGCGAATGCCGTGCTAATCAACGCTGCAATTCAACCCCAACAGCGCTTCAGCGCCTCTTCCGGCGAAGGTCTGTGCGTAATCGGCCGCTAGCAAAGCCACCAAAAAGTTCTTAATCGGGCTGCGTCCTACCTACGGGTGCGCAACAACATCACATGGACATTTCACAACTCATACAGTCAATCGTCCTCGGCATCATACAGGGCATAACGGAGTGGCTTCCGATCAGCAGCAAGGCGATGATGTCCGTGGTCATGGTGAGCTTCTACAGTATGAGCCTCACCGAAGCGGTCTACTATGCCATTTGGTTGCATATCGGGTCGTTGTTTGCCGTCGCGCTGTTTTACCGAAGCGATATCATCAAACTCTTTGCTAACTTGCCTACGTACGTGCGAGACGTTCGTCACCCGAGCGGGTACAACCGACTGACGACGTTTCTCATCATCGCGACGTTTTCTACCGCGCTCATTGGTGCTCCATTGCTCATCTTTGGATTGACAAAGCTGCAGCTGACGGGTAGTTACGCTATCGCATTTATCGGCGCGCTCCTCATCGGCACCGGCCTGCTGCAACTGCACGCGCGGCAGAGAGTCGGCAAACGAAACAGGTCGCTCTCCCCAATGGATGCCATCATCGCTGGGATCTTGCAAGGCGTGGCAATACTCCCAGGCTTCAGCCGCTCAGGCCTGACCGTGTCAGCGCTCCTCTTGCGTCGTTATTCAGCAGAGGACGCGCTCAATTTGAGCTTTTTGATGTACATCCCTGCCGTAATCGGAGCTGAGATAGGGCTGAGCATTATAAAAAGCGGGTCGTACTTCACCGTTTACGCTCTGATCGCCATCGTTATCGCGTTCTGCTTTTCGTTATTAACCATCAGCACGCTCCTGAAAGTGGCAGAGCGGATTAACTTCGGCTATTTCTGTATCTTGATTGGGTGCTTGGCGTTTGTACCGCTAGTCATCACGCTGACCGGCGTCCTGCCCGGCGTTTGAGCGACCGCGCGTGGCTCAAAGCTCTTTATGAGCTCTCCTTTCTAGGCTGATGGTACCTACGTTGCTCTTCCGCGGGTATTCCAGAGCTATGCGCTCAACCTCAGCGTCTTCTCCGCACCCAGGCCGTGATCGGAGCTGAGATCGTTGCCGCCCCATAAAGGAGGATTTACTATACCTTCGAGGCACTCCTCGCTATCGCCGTTTCCTACGCCTTTGCTGCTGCGTACGATAAGCGTGCTTCTAAAGATTGATGAGCGCGTCGATTGCAACTACTTTGTTTGTTTCATCAGCTTTGTGTCCGCTTGCAATGTGTGTCCTATTAGTCGAAGTTCGCCGCCCTACTACTGACACGACTTGGCTTTAGTACAAAAAAATCGCGCCCGTCGCAAGATTTGCGCGGTCACTGCGCAATTGATATACTGAGAGGGCGACAGAATCCGCGTGAGCATCGGAGCGTTGGTTGACAAGCAACATCAGCCGACGATCTCAGCTATGCTTGTTTCGGTTCGATCCAAGCGACCACTATGGGCGCCGCTCACGCAGTTCATCGAAGAAAACTACCGAATCAAGCGAGATTTTGCGTTCTACGGGAAGAACTATGGGTGGGCACTCCGATTTCGGAATGGGGGTCGGGTGCTCGCCGCTTTCTATCTAGGAACGGGCAGCTTCACTGTGCAGATTAGTATCGGTGAAGCGCAGCCTGAGGAGGCCTTACAGCTGCGCCTCTGTGCTAAGATGCGAGGCATTCTCAGAAACGCTCGCGCGTTCACCGAAGGGCGATGGCTCTTCATTCCCGTCGAGTCAGATCAAGATTGCCGTGACGTCGAACACCTGCTAATAGTCAGAGCAAGCTCGTTGAAAAAAAAACCAAGAGCGCAATGTAGCCGCGCGGCGGGCCCCCTGTGACGCGCATACCGAGGTTGTCGACAGTTGACACAGACTTCGGTTGCCTCGCCATTTTTAGTCCCGAAGTGTGCACAATGCGCTATATTCGATGGCCGCAGCGCTGTAGTCGGCCATATTCTAGCGGTTTCCATGGGTCGTGAATTAAGGTGTGAATGCGCCCCCGTTCGACTGGGCTGTATTCACGCTGTAACAAGAAGCACAGTCAATGCGTGCAGTTCAATGAAAAAGCAACGCGTTTCCCAAGGCACACCCTTAAATCTGATTATATGAATATTTGTTCATACATATGAGCGAGATCTGGGAAGTTTTCTGCATAAACAAAGAAGCTGTTGAAGACGTGCGGGCGCAGATGCTTGACCGCCATCTTGTTGCAGATACAGCCGAGATTTTTAAGGTGCTCGGCGATCCGACGAGACTGCGACTTCTCTATGCGCTTGCGCTACGCGAACTATGCGTGTGCGACCTCTCAGCAGTGCTCGGCATGACACAGTCCGCTATTTCTCACCAACTCCGTGTGTTGAGAAGCGCACGATTGGTCGAGTATCGGAAAGTTGGGAAGATCGTTTACTACGCACTTGCCGACGCACACGCCGTGCAGTTCATCGATGTCGGAGTCGACCATGCCCGAGAATCACAGCCGCGCTGAAGAGAGCTGCTCTGCCTGCGCGACGGACATTTTTGAAGAAAAAGAGCCGTTGTGGAAGCAGAAAGAGGTTATTATCATTGGTGTAGCGGCAGCTATATTCCTCATCGGCGTGTATTTCGAGGCTGGCGTCCATCAGCACATCCTCGCCCAAATCGCGTTTTTAGCGGCGACACTCGTCTCAGGGTACTCCATCATTAAGAAGGGACTCTTTGGGGCGATCAAGAAACATCGCATCGACATGAATCTGCTGATAACGATCGCTGCTGCAGGAGCATTCGCCATAGGCCTTGGTGAGGAGGGAGCGGCGGTCATGCTGTTGTTCTTTATCGCCGAGTTCCTCGAAGACTACGCCGGCGACAGGGCGCGACAAGAAGTCGGGTCACTCCTCAGGCTCGCACCTGAGACGGCGGTCGTCGTGCGCGGAGGAAGCGAAATCGTTGTTCACGCCCACGAAGTCAAAGTCGGAGAGGTGGTCGTCGTCAAGCCCGGAGAGAAAATACCATTGGACGGGGTCGTCATCAACGGCATGTCGTCGGTGAACCAAGCTCCCCTTACGGGCGAGAGCGTTCCGGTTGTGAAGACGGACGGCGACACGGCATTTGCCGGCACAGTAAGCGAGGACGGATATCTCGAACTACGTGTAACAAAGAGGTCTGATGAAACGATTGTCTCGCGCATCGTGCAGTTAGTTGATGAGGCGCAGCGAAAGAAGACACCGACCGAGGCGTTTATCGACCGGTTCTCTTACTACTACACCCCCATCGTCATAGCACTCGCAGTTCTGGTAGTCGTCATTCCCGTTATCGTCTTTGGCCTGTCCTTTAGCGAGTGGTTTTACAGAGGCCTCGTGCTGCTTGTCATCTCGTGTCCATGTGCCATGGCGATCTCTACGCCGGTTTCGATGGTTTCGGGGCTCACCGCAGCGGCCCGAAAGGGAATTCTCATCAAGGGCGGAGATGTGATCGAAGAGCTCAAGGACGTCAAAGTAGTCATCTTTGACAAAACGAGGACGCTCACCGAAGGCAGACTCACCGTAACGGATGTAGTCAGTCTGAATGGCGCGACAGAAAGCGAGGTTGTTCGGATAGCAGCTTCGTTTGGGGCGAAGTCGACCCATCCTGCGGCGCAAGCGATAGCTAAGAAGGCAGAAGAAGAAAAGGTCGAGCTAGTCCCAATCACCGATTTCAAATCTATTGCTGGAAAAGGCCTCACGGGGAGATTCAACGGCGACGACTTCTACGTTGGTAGTCGCACCTTCCTTGAGAGCGTGAACTCGCACGTGTCTTATGACAGTATCGACCAACTCGAGATAGAGGGAAAGACGCTCATGCTGGTCGGCACCGATACTCAGATCATAGGCGTCATCGGCCTCAAGGATCGAATTCGCGAGTCATCTGCAGGGACGCTGCGAGCTTTGACAGCACGTGGCATCAAGACGATCATGCTAACAGGTGACAACGAGCGAGCAGCGGCTGCGATTGCTAATGAGCTTCCGCTGAGCGAGTGTTACGCCGGGCTGCTGCCTGACGACAAAGTGCGACACGTTGAGGAGCTGACAACGGCCTACAAACACGTCGTAATGGTCGGAGACGGTGTTAACGACGCCCCCGCGATGGCACGGGCGAACGTAGGCATCGCAATGGGAGCTGCCGGCTCCGACGTCGCAATAGAAACTGCTGATATCGCACTGATGCACGATGATCTCTCGAAAGTGACGTATCTCGTAGATCTTAGCACGAAAACGATGTCGGTGGTCAGAGAGAACGTGACAGCAGCGATCCTCATTAAAGCGGTTTTTGCAGTGCTTGCCTTTCAGGGAGTTATCAGTCTCTGGCTTGCCGTCGGAGTCGGTGACATGGGGCTAAGCCTCGCAGTCATCCTTAATGCACTACGAATCGGCAGTAGGCGATAAGGGACACGCGGTGGCAAGCCACGCGAGGGGGATCTCGGTCTGCATTCGTGAGCGCTGCGCCATGGCAAGCGCTCCCGGAGCTTAGGCAGGTTTACTCTCACGGCTCTAAGCGCCAGTAGAGAGCGCTGTTGAACTAGGCACAACGAAGGTATAACTTGTGCTCTGCGTCACCGCTCCCGTCGAGCTAGTGTAATCAAACGTGATACTGGTCCCCGCTCTCAGTGCTTGGAACGTAAACACCTCCCCTTCCTGCACTAAGGCGGGTTCTGGTAGCGGTACTCGCGAAGGTTTGGCTTTGCAAAGCAAGAGCGCCTCTTTCGAATGAATGCCCCCAGTGATACCCAATCGACAATTTGCGAGCAGCATTATCGAGAGTTCCTCGCCGCGACGCGACTGCGTCTTTCTGGACCTGATCGTCGGAGTCCTGCCAAGCAACCGGCTACATACGTTTAGCGTCCTACTGCCTTCAGCAGCCCGTCCTGTGAAGCACGCGAGTAGGCTGTTTTCGGGTTTAGGTTAAGCACCCTGGTCGCAACGTTTACCAGCTCCCCAACAGCTCAGCCTCAGCAGACGCGAAAGCACTTGCGACTATGTGACCGTAAAATTAAAGTTGTAGCACCGAGAAAATAAGAGACGGATCATAGACAGAGGTTGCAGACCTGCACTCGGTTGCTACCTTTGCTGCAACAGAGCGCGGATCTGCAGCACAGTCCCCGAGCCTAAGCCGGCTCGGGCTTCTCTTTTTGGGTCTAAGAGCGTATAACAACATTTCGAATACCCATTGTTAAATATTTCTATTTAGTTCGATTGTCGAAGCCGCTTTCAAGAATGCTTACAGTTACCAAGATGACAGACGAGGCGATTATCGTAGTAGAGAAGCAGAAAGGAACTCGCTCGAAAAGCGCGGTGTTTTCCCGTTCACCGCGAGGCTTATAAGCGAGCTGCTGCGATAAAGGATCCTCGAGATATGCGACTTTTTCAAGCTCCCTAGACGTTAAGCTGCAGCCGAATCCTTAAGGCAACTCCTGAGTTTGGCTCGGCAGTTTTGATCGTGAGGCCGAACGCTGCAGATTTCGCCCCTTGCAATCAGTTTCATCTGCTTGCTACATGACGCAACCCAAGTTGACAGTAGGGAAGGATCTCAGAATAATAGCTAAGCCCATGTTGTAAGGCCAGTTTTGAGCTTATTTCTCGCCGGCAATCTGCTCCCTAGCTAAAAAAACGTAGGAATGCTTATCGACTTGAAGCCCACTAAGGATTTGAGAAAAAATGTGCTCTGGCGGTGGCCCAGTTACTACTATGGAAACGGGCTGGTTTGTGAAGTATCACTGCAACAACTGCGGGAAGATGTTCAAAGCGATGGGCAAAAATCCGAAGTGTCCATCCTGTCACTCGGAAGATGTTGTGAACCCTTCAGAGTGAACGTTGAGCACGCAGGAGATAGCAGACTTGGTTAAGCGGCTGCTATGCGGCAATTATTTTTTGACAGCGTGAGCCAAATCGGAGATGTTTTTACGAAGCCCACATGAATTAAGAACAGATGGGGCCCGATACGGATACTGATCGCGACACGCGGTTCCGGCGACTGGATACTTTCGGCGACACTATCTTCGCCGTCGCTATGACGTTGCTCGTTTTTACATGCCCTCGCAGAGCTGCCCCAAAGCCTCGGACCAGAGGCTGTTCAAAACCTGTTTCAGGTTTGTCGGGCAGTTCGAGGCGTTTATTATCAGCTTCCTCGGCATTGGAGCGTTTTGGATCGCAAACCACAGGGTGTTTGACAAGATTAAGCGCTACGATCAGACGCTAGTTTGGCTGAATTTCGTCTTCTTTCCGCTATCGTTTGCGTCCCGTTCCCGACCGTTGTTGTGGTCAGCGCCCAGAGCTCTTGGCTTCTCGTCGCGTTTTGTGCATCAAACATCCCTTGTGCAGGGTTTGCGCTCACTATGGTGCGGGTGTACGCATCCTACTACTATCGGCTCACTGACGTGAGTACACCGATTCGCGAAGTCCGCTTGAGTACCCTTTAGGGGGTCGTTGTCCCGAGCATCTTCCTGTTATCCATACTGGTGGCTTTCGACAGCCTGCGCCTCGCAGAGTAACTTTGGCTTCTAAGTTTTGCAGCGCAATTGGCGGTGGCACGACAGTAGAGAGGGCAGAGCTAGCTAAAACCCGAACCTATCACAATCAAAAGTTTGCAACCAAGCTACTAGGCTGGCCTCGCGAAGTCGCGCGCGAAAAATGCGCTTTGGAGTCTGATTGCGAAACGCAGCTCCGCGCGATCCTTTAAACCACTATTAGCCCCGTTCAAGTTGTGTGGCAAGAAACGCATTTATTCGCTTGATTGGGATGATTATATGGAGGAGACAGACATTCACGGACGAAACAGTCCAGAGCTGCTGCTAAAGGGGCAAACTGTAGGGGCAAACTGTAACGCTATTCTGTAAATGGTCAGATGATCCCGACTATAGAGCGTTCTTGCACTCTCAAGCTCACTCAAGTATATCAAACTTAGCCTCCTCGCGCAATGTTCCGGAAGAGGGCAATATCCTCGTTATCGACCGCGCATAAGAGGTAGAGCATCGTGAAGTAAAGCACTACCGCAGGAAAAACTGCCAGTAGATTAAGGTTCTGTAAGTAAACAATAAGCAAGCCCATCAATAAACTCGCCGCACCGATCTTGACCAAATTTCCTACGTCTTTTTTGGACAGCGGGTATGTGATCCTGGAACTCACGAAAACACAGAGCAACAAAACCGTTAACTCAGTAACGGCGGTCGCGATGCTGGTACCAACGTAACTGAATCGTGGTATCAGTATGAGGTCCAGTGTCACATTTTCGATCATGCCAACCGCAGTAATCTTTGTCACTATCATTTGTCTGTTGGAAGTCTCAAACAGTCGCAGAAAGGCCGCCGTTAGGAATATGAAAACCGTGGCCCAGATAAGTATTTGAAGCGCTATTACGGAGTTGCCATATGCGACACCGAAGATAAGCGTGATAATCTGGCCGGCAAGGAGTGTTGTTCCTACCCCGAGTGGAACTGAGACAATAGCCATATACTTAAAATATCTTTTATAGATCAGCCTATAGCTGTCGTTTGCAGTCGCGTGAAAGCGCGACATTGCCGGAAATACCGCTGTACTGATTACCGTCGGGACGAATAGGAGTACCATGATCAATCGATAGGGAGCATTGTACCAGCCAACCGCGTCAGCTCCTTTCATCACCGACAAGAGGACTGAATCGATGTAAAAATAGATAGTAGTAAACAGTCCGCTTAAGGCAAATGGCAGCGCCTCTGGAAGTATTCTCTTCCAAAACTTCAAATCAATCTCAAAGTGAGGCTGACTGAATTTGGTACTATAGATTATCAAGCTATAAATCGTAACGGCCAAGCTGCCCACGAAGTACGCAAAGGCGAACCAAACTACACCCAACCCTGCAGTGATTCCCCATATGACAACCAGGAATGTAGCGCCGGTGCTTAAGATCAGCCCTAGCGACTGGTATTCCATCCTTTCGAAGGCTTGAAATAGCGAGTAGAAAATAGCGGTGAAACCTCCACAGGCCACAGAAAGAGCTAAAACATAAATCAATGTGATTGTTTCCGGGGGATATCGTAAGGCGTACGCTACAAGAGCAATCAAGCAGAACGTGGCGCCTGCCAGTGCGATCTCGATGATGATCAAATTGCCTAGATACTTGCTGGCTAAGGATTTATCTCGCGCAACCTCTCTTGTAGCTAACGTGCTGAGCCCGAGACTAGTGAAGGGAGCAAAAACTGTCGTGAATGCGATTGCAGTACTCAGCAGTCCAAAGCCTGTGACGCCGAGATATCGAGCGAGTGCAATCCCGTAAGCAGCTGCTATACCCAGGCTAGCGATCTGCCCAATAAGCAAAACAATAGAGCTTTTTGCTATTGTTCGTGCAGTGCTCATTTTTTCGCCCGTATGTCAGGTTGCATTCATCACGTCAGCGCAAATTGCCACCCATCACCGCTTGGCACAGGGTGTTTGTTATCTAAGCTGCTGCGACTCTCGTCAGAGGTATCTCAGCTCCAAACACGTGGTATCGACTGGATGCGGTAACTTACGTATCATCAGGCATATAAATGCCAGTGAAACATGCTCTGCTAAATTTGCCGGCCCCTGATTAGTCGATGACACAGACTACAGCGATTTGGAGACGTTTACATTGAAACAAACAGCGGCTAAACATGCAGTGCGCTGGGGGTCAGCTTGTTTGTCATTACTCAGCAACCCATTAAGGGGAAACAACGAGGCACCAATTCAAGAAGAACGAGTCATGAATTCCGGTGCCAACGAAACACGCACTTATGGGGGTGTCACCATCGAAAGCCCATGTTCTCAAAAAACTAAGGCAAGAAGATTGAGGCATTCCATATTATCGCATCCCTCAGTTGCAGCCTCGGGAGTGCTCGCACTTTGAACTTGTGCTTAAGAACCACACGGGCCGTCAGTCTCGTAGTGTTATTCTCTTGCGGGCCGCGTGAAGTTGGACTCGTGTCCACCTACGTCTTGACTCATTGCTTATGTGTGATGAGGCTTTGACAATACTTCGGAAGAGTCGGAGCACACGCATGAGCACCGATTACCCGAATGCTATAAAAGTAAAGCTTTAAGAGGCCACTTCGCAACACTTACGGCGTAAACTGGCTGTGCAAAACCGCTGTGAATCCATGAAGATTACCGCTGTAGCACCTTTTCCAAAATACAAAGATGGCATTCCGAGGGCCGCAGAGGAGTTGATCTCAAAGCTCTGCGAGGCAAATAGCGTAGAGTCAATTTCGATTATAGCCCACAAAGGCCTAGATTTTGTAAGCCCATCTCTTTTAAGAGAGAAAAAAGTTTCTCTGTTCACAGCACGCTCATTCCTGCTTCCGTGGGTTCTGTTGAGAACCATTAAGCTATATAAGAGCAGCGATGTCTTCCTTCTTTTCGCGGAGCCCTGGGCCGTGTTCGATCCTTTGCAACCTCTATGCTTATTCGCGCTTCTGATTAAGTATGGCGTTTTGCCTAAGTCAAATTGGATTCAGATTTTGCACGACTTTACCATCTATGTATTTCCTGAAGATAACGTGGACTCAGCAAGGACAACAAGGCTTTACGACATGTGGAAGAACCAGTTCTCCGACGTCCCCGCAAAATATGTGGCAGACTCAGAATCCACGAAACAAGATGCCATCAGCTATTGGAGCTTGTCGGCGGACAAGATTACAGTAATTTATCTAGGTTCCTTTATAAGTCCCAAAACTCCTCGCGTCAGCTTCGGCAGCAAAAAGATCTTAGTGGTTTCTGACGTCTCCCCTCGCAAAAACCATCTGCGATTGATAGAAGCGTTTGAACTCGTTCACAGAGCTGACCCAAGCTGCGACGCAGAATTGATAATCGTGGGTTATTTACGAAAAGATGTCCCCGAATTCGAATCGACCCTGCGCGACATGAGAAGCCGCAACGAGGGATTAAACATAAAACTAGCCGGCTACTTGACCGACTCAGAGGTACTGTCGCTCTACGAGGAGGCAGACGTCTTCGTTTATCCGTCGCTCTACGAGGGGTTTGGACTCCCCGTACTTGAAGCGATGGCGTGCGGGTGTCCGGTTATTGCTTCGAACGTCTCCTCATTACCAGAAGTGGTTGGCGAAGCAGGCCTTCTCGTCGACCCATATAACGTCGAAGCGCTCGCACGCGCGATACGCACTGTGCTCGACGACGACGAATTAAAAAGAGAGATGAGTCGAAAAAGCATAGCACAAGCACAGAAATTCTCATGGACAAAGGCCGGTGCTGAATTGCTAGCGGTTTGCCAAGAAGTGGCAGAAACGCAGCGGTAACCTACAGGTTACAAGTCAGGGATTTTGACCCTTTACCTCTCGAATTCAAACTAAAGTCCCGAAATTGGAATATTAACACCCGCATTCGCTGCAATACAGCTGCTTTTTCTCACGTCAATGTGAGCGTCATACGCTCCGAACGGCTAGACGAAGAAGCGATCGCTGGGCCATCGTAATTGCATCAGGCAAGTTCAGGCAAAATGCTAAAATATTTACCTTACGACAGGTCTACTCTCTCCTGACAGGACCACCAGCTGGCGCTCTCAGTCTCTTTTAGTGAATTGAGCTTAATCCAGCTGTAGAGCGGGCTGCAAAATGATCATTATCAAAAAGCGGCTGCACAAAACACCTCAAGCTGTCACCGCTCCAAGGTCAGGAACAAGAATTCCGAAATACCGATGAACTCAGATTCGCAACTACTGATCTTTCACGACTCATTCGACGTGCTAGGTGGCGGAGAAAAAGTAGTAGCGACGATAGCGAAGGCATTTGACGCGCGAATCGCGGCAGCGAATGTCGATCCAGAGGTCATTCGAGAATTGGGCATCGAACAAGATATCATCTATGACTTAGGCCGGATTCATGACCGGGCCCCGATAGGTCCAATTAAATCCAGCTTTTTGTTCAGAAGAGTCCGTTTTCCGGGATTTGACAAGTACCTTTTAAGCGGATTCTGGTCACTCTACGCGGCCTACAGGCATAAACCCAGCATTTGTTACTGCTATACCCCCCGGAGGGATTTTTATGACTTGAAAAGCTTCAACATCGCCCGTCAATCAAACTTGGCCAAGAAAGCAGTAGCGTGGAGCTGGACTACCGCGCATAGTTATTTTGACAAGCGCGCTATCCGACAGGTCAGCAAAATACTGACATTAAGCCGCACCGTTCAGAAGCGGATAGCATTGTACTACAACAGGGACTCGACAGTAATTTACCCACCTGTGCCAACAGATCGCTACTACACTAAAGCGTTCGGTGATTTCTGGTTGTCAGTCAACAGATTATACCCTGAAAAAAGAGTCGAGCTACAAATAGAAGCCTTCAAAAGTTTGCCCGAAGAAGATCTACTAATTGTGGGCGGATATGCACGTCGCGACAAAGGACTCGTAGCGTATCACAAACTGTTCGCGGATCTGCCACCAAACGTGCAGATTCTCGGGACAATCCCACAAGAGCGCTTATTGGAGCTGTATGCAACCTGCAAAGGGGTTGTATATACGCCAATTAACGAGGATTTTGGCTTGGTTCCTGTCGAAGCACAAGCCAGCGGAAAAGCCGTAGTCGCAGTAAACGAAGGCGCGCTAAGAGAGACTGTTATCGACGGTGTCACAGGCTTTTTGGTGGATCCACATCCAGAATCTTTGAAAAAAGCGTTACAGTGTGTTTCGGAAGAACCACAACGCTATGAAAAAGCCTGCAAGAAGAATGCGAACAAATTTGATGAGCGTGTATTCATTGAAAGCATGCGGCGGAATCTTTGTGAAGAAGAATAGCGCATTGGGTTTGCACATCGGGGTGACGCGTACTCGGTTGAGTTCTCCAGACAGCTCTCTCTGTTAACGACCGGCTACGTTTTTATGGCGAGGGCGCAATTCAAGAAGGTATAATCTAAATCCTTTGTTTTCCAGGAAGGCAACGAAGCCTGCCAGCTAAACGGCCACAAGAGGGTACCCTTTATACGCTCACAGTGGCCATTGAATTGCGCAGCACGAGAACTGGCTGGCTTTCATTATTCAAGATCATCGTGTTGTGCGCGTATTGCGATTGCTGGTGGAGTTGCGGCATATTTAGGTTGATCCAAAACTACGCCTCATCTGATGTCCTTGCAGCCGCGCTCAGTCAGAAGCGCTGGGAGCTCTTCGCTACAGCAATAGTTAGGCAACGCTCTTCATAACCGCTTCAACGCTCGCGCGCGTCTTAGAGACGCCACGCAGCCGGATTAGTTCGGAAGCATCGCGACGCGATGGGGTGGGCAACAGTTGCGCTAAACCAGCGTGGCTACGGCAACGTGCATCGAGCGCCGTTTTTAGCAAGTGCTTTGCAGGTTCATCGCCTTCTTAGGACCTAAACTGTTCACCTGCTGGCCCCCGTACCACTTCTATGATTTTAGGGAGGGTCAAAGGCGCAAGCGCGAGCCAAAGGACCCTTTGACCTATCCTCATTGTGACACAGCCTTGATGAACGATTGCGGGCGCATTTTCGATCCTTGGCCGGACCTCAACAGTCATAGCGGCATCGAACCGCCGCCGCTAGATTGTCTAAAGACCTTCTGCGCTCTGAACAGCACCGAAAACAACTCTTTCATAGATGATGAGAAAAATAGAGAGACTACATGGCGATTGATATACGGATACTAGCGACAGCAAACCTCGTTGTTCAGCTCGCTCTTATCGGTGTTGTCTTTGGCGCTGTGTATCTTGCACGCAGGGGCAGAGTTGTTCAACACTGCAATATCGTGAGAGGTGCCGTCATCGTCCAAATCATCGCGATTTTTGCGATAATGCTGCCCTCGCTGCTCGGATACGTTGAAAGCGTACCGCCGATTCCCTTCCTGTACCATGAGCTCCTCATCCACCACATTTTGGGGCTTGTGCTGATCGCGATCTTCATCTACGTCAACCTCGAAGTCGCGCGTGTCATCCGGCCCGTCGTTAAACGCAAGAACGCCATGCGGACTGCTCTCGCGATGTGGCTGGTCACCATCGCTCTCGGCATTAGTATCTATTTCACAGTCTACTATGTGTGATGCGGATCCTGACGCAAACAGTTCGACCCAGATCTAAGCTATAGAGCTTCGCTACTGATTCAGCGTGCTAAACGGCAATATCTCTCCTTCGGTGCACACTGCGCTGTCGGAGCGTTTGTTTATTTCGCTTAAGGCACATGAAAGCGACGTCACCTATCTGACGGGCAAGATACAGAAAGGGCCGGTCCTAGTATGGCGCTGTTGACTTATCTGGAGAAGGGGTTGGACTGGGTGTGCCAGTCGTTAAGTTCACCCATCGCGCCGTTTTTCCAGGGACTGTACGTGTGAACGAGCAACGAGCGGACAATCATCGTTGTGCTTGGGTTGTAGACTATGTTCTCAACTTAGAAGCGCGTTACATTGAAAAGCGGTGAGCGCAAACGTAATGATAGCTTCTACCGGCTTAAGGAAGGGTTTTCAGGCTTACATGGGGCAATCCCAATCTCGCGCGGCCTCACGGAAGTTTTTAACCGCGCGCTCCGCTTCACGTGGAGGCTTAGCACGACATTCGAACAGACGTCTTCTGCTGGAACCGTACGCGTTTCTTACACCGTCGACCGGCGCGCAACCATGCTGCGCGTAAGCGTTGACGCAAGCCGCCTGAATAACACTGGTTGCACGGAAATTATCCTTCTTAATGAACAAGACGGCAGCCAGTTCGATCACTACAGTGATTCTAACGGCGTAGAGCTCTTCGGGAGCTGATGTAACTAGACGCGATGCTGTGACCCATTTGTCCTGTTTGATTGAGGGCAGTGCGGTTGATTTGGAACAAAATCATGTCATTTTCGGGCTGGAACTTTGCGATAGTGCCGACTGCTAGGTTCCCAGTTATTAGCCAATCGCCTGGATAGTTCATTTCCACCCCAGCATTCTGTTGCTATATAGCAAGAAACTGGCAGGCCGCTCAAATTTTCGGACTGTGTCACATTGGAGGTGCAACCTGCGCAAGCGGCAGCTTTTGCGGCTGCCGCTATAGTAACCAGTGTCGACAGCAATCGCTTGTTTCTGCCCATCTTATTTATCTGCTCTGCAGTGAAACAATCCTAGGACATATATCTTGTTATTATACCAGAGCAAGCAAACTAGAAAGACGGAAACGGGCGCCGTTTAGCAAAAGGCCTCGTTGACGCCGCCGAAGTTAAGATAAAAAGCTACTATTCGGAGCGGCCACTTCGCATTCTCGTCCATCACGGAAAGCAATCAGCGGAAGATGTTCGAAGCTTCTCCGCCACCATAACGATTCGATGCCTCGTGTGCTTCGCTCCTCTGTACTCTTTTTGGCTAACTTTTTCATCTAGCGTCTGAACAGAAAACCCTTGCGAGTGAAAGAGCTCACAGAGCTCCGAACGCGAGAAATGATGATGTGGGATTCCCCCTCGAATGAAGGTATCCTCCGTTACCTTTTCACCGTGGCCGTAGCGCAAGTCGCGACGTCCAAGGACTTCGACAAACGCCACACCGCGATCTCTTAAAACCCGAAATAGCTCCCCCACTGTCTTCTTTCTCCCAGTTCCGGTGAGATGCCCGAGCACCCCATAACACGTGACAGCGTCGAAGCTTCGGTCCGAAAAGGGAAGCTGACGAACGTCCGAAAGGACGCGCGCGTATCGAGGGTCGAGCAGCACCAATGCCTCTCTCGAAAGGTCCGCCCCGACCGCCCTGAAACCGTTCCTATGAAGCGCAACGAGGTACCTCCCTGTGCCGCAGCCGACGTCAAGCACGTAAGCACCTGGCGCGACCTGTCGCAGCACCGGATAGATGTCGCACGGACCTTTCCACCAAGAGCGGTGCAAAGCGTAATTTTCATCCCAGATCTTTGCCAACGTTATATCGCGTAGCCGTGGCACCTTTTCTGACCTAGCTGCAACCGGCCCCTGGTTTTCCACTGGAGATGCTTCCTCAGAGATAAGAACGCTCTTATAAGCCCCATTTTTTATTTTTATCGCGATAAAATGGATTTGGATTAGAAATATATAAATCTTAACCCATTACCACTGTAGATGCTCTCGGTCATGACGGTCGCAGGATCGGACTCAGGAGGCGGAGCCGGGATGCAGGCCGACACGCGCACCTTTGCTGCTCTCGGCGTGCACGGGACCTCCGTCATAACGGCCGTTACCGCACAAAACACTCTTGGCGTTCAAGATGTGTACCATCTGCCCGTCGACGCCGTCGTCGCTCAGCTGAATGCTGTTTTTACCGACATTGACATCCGATGCGTCAAGACGGGAATGCTTGCGACCGTCGAGATCGGAGAAGCGGTGGCTGATGTGCTCTCGCAGCATCGGGTTCCGATCGTGGTTGATCCAGTTATGGTCGCCGAAGCGGGCGGGCGGTTAGTAATAGGGGAACCTAGAGACGTCCTCGCGCGATTGCTGCCCGAAACAGCAGTCATAACCCCAAACATACGAGAGGCAGAAGCCATTTCAGGCATCGCTATACACAATCTCGATGATATGAAGCGTGCCGCTTGCGAAATCTATGCTCTCGGCCCGAAATCGGTTATCGTCACGGGAGGCCATTTGAGCGGGACCGACGTGCTGTATGACGGCAGTTTTCAGCTGCTCAGAGGCAAGCTGATTAAAGGGGGAACGCACGGGGCAGGATGCACCTTTGCGGCAGCTTTGGCCGTTTTCCTTGCTAAAGGGTACTCGGTAAATCAGAGCGCTCTAATGGCAAAGACGTTCGTCAGCGACGCCATAAGAAACAGCGAACGCGTAGGCTCTGGCCCCGGCGCTGTGAATCAGTTTGCGGCGACGCTGCACAGGGCCGAGCGATACCTGACGTTACTCGACGTTGAGGCGGGGCTGCGCACCATTAAGACTATAAACCTAAACCTTATACCTGAGGTTGGAAGCAACTTAGCGATGGCAATTTCGGGCGCAAAGCACCTAGCAGACGTCGCTGCGGTCAGGGGACGAATCGTGAAGGTAGGGGGGACTATCATGCCTGTTGGCTGCGTGACCTTTGGCGCAAGTCGTCACGTGGCGGGGGCCATACTAGCCGCATTGAACCACGATGCTGATGTGAAAAGCGCGATGAACTTGCGGTACTCAGACGAGGTAATAGGTGCGTGCCAAGAGCTCAACCTCACAACCAAGTGTTTCGAGAGACGGAATGAGCCGGAAGCTACTAGTGCGATCGAATGGGGTGTTGCGCACGCTATCGAGAGAAGCTTGACACAAGGTACGGGCGTGCCCGACGTCATATACGACCGCGGGAGCGTGGACACCGAAGCTATGGTCCTCATTCTCGGCCACTCAGCGCAACAAGTTGCCGATACAGTTATCAGGATTTCATGGGCGCTGAGGTGATCAAGTAACGGCTCTTGCTAAAAAAAGGAACACGGAGGTGGTTTCACGGGAAGCATCAGACCCACGTACATCAAAAGCATATCAGAAGAGCTACTCCGAGGATATCGGGAGATTTTCAGCTCTGATTATGAGAAGAACAAGTTGCTCGTATCGGAATACACGAACATTGAGAGCAAGAACATTAGGAACAGAGTTGCCGGATATATAACGCACAAGGTCGATATCGGCAGCAGGAGAAAGTCATGAGATTCAAGGGCGTGTACCCTGCGATGGTCACGCCATTTACGGACCAAGATGAAATCGACGTAGAGGGGATGCGTGCTAACATCGCCTATCTCGAGAAGGGGGGCGTCGCAGGGCTGGTGCCTTGCGGCAGTACTGGTGAATCCGCGACGCTCACGTTTGACGAGCATAAGAAACTGGTTGAACTTACCGTAGACGCCGCGAGCGTTCCCGTTATCGCAGGGACAGGATCAAACAACACCGCAGAGGCGGTCGAGCTGACACGGGCTGCACAAGATGCTGGGGCCGATGCAGCCCTGCTGATCGTCCC
>Ga0187770_10000190_pt1 | contig 29372 bp, 28 predicted proteins | sample 0116_SJ02_MP02_2_FD_133154 | JGI IMG/M metagenome (GOLD analysis project Ga0187770, IMG submission 133154) | Tropical peat soil microbial communities from peatlands in Department of Meta, Colombia - 0116_SJ02_MP02_20_MG | ecosystem: Environmental > Terrestrial > Soil > Wetlands > Peat | place...
GGCCAGCCGCTTGCGCCGCGCATCTGCTTCGGCGAGAAATGCGTCGGGATCGATCCGCGCGCTCAGGAGCGCGTGCTCAAGCCGGACGATGATCTCGCTGTTGAGGCTGCGTCGGTGATCGGCAGCGCTCTCTTTCAGCCGCTCGTACAGTTTCTCAGGGATGTTTTTGAGCGTGATCGTCGGCATATCTGCACCTCACCATCTGGTTTCACAATGGAACCATTCTGGTTTAGAGATTAAGGCGCCCGGATCATTCTGTCAAGCCCTCCGATTGCTTCAGTTCTCGCTAACAGACCCCTCCGCCGAAGCGGGTTCTTCTGGTTGGGGGGTGAACGGCGGTCGTGGATGTGTCTGGGCGTCTGGCCCCGGATACCGCACGGTCGGGTGCGCCATGGCAGGTTGCTAGCCTAGGTACGGTCGGCCGTGGGGGATCGATTTGGAGGAGTGGCAACTGCTCGGCCTCGGTCTCGTGGAGGGGGGCGGGCATGTCGAACGCGGGTCCGGCCGGGAAGCCATGCTTCCGTTTCAGCTCGGCGACCAGGCGAGAAATGCGATATTTGTAGGCGCGGTCCAGGAAGGCGGAACGGGCGAAGCGGACGGCATAGCGCTTCTGCAGATGCGGGAAGTGTCGCTCCAGGAACGGGAAGAAGGCCTGCTGGGCGGATGGCTTCAGGAAGAGGACGTTGGCGAAGAGGTGGGCAGCGTCGTGTGCTCGCGCGGCGGCGATCACGGCCTCCAGGTTGGCCGGGTCATCGGTGATGTCGGGTAGGATGGGCGAGATGGTGACGCCGGCGGCAATACCCGCCTGCCGAAGCGTCCGCAGGGCCTTCAGGCGCAGCTCCGGCGTCGGCGCGCGAAATTCCAGAATGCGGGCCAGCCGCCGGTTCAGCGTGGTTACGGTCATGTTGACCTGCACACTGCTCCGTTCGGCGATCCGGCGGAGCAAGTGAACGTCGCGGGTGACTAGATCGCTCTTGGTCGTGATGGACAGTTGCAGGCCGCGGGCGGCAGCCAGGATGGCCAGCAGGCTCCGCGTCACGCGGTAGCGCCGCTCGGCCGGTTGGTACGGGTCGGTGGCGGTGCCGAGGGCGATGCTCTGGCCGGCAAGGCGCTCGGGAGTCAGCTCGCGGGCGAGGATTCGTGCCGCGTCTCGCTTCACGTAAATCTTCTCCTCGAAGTCCTCCCAGCGGCTCAACCCCATGAACTCGTGGGTGTAGCGGGCGTAACAGTACCGGCAGCCGAACTCGCAGCCGCGATAGGGATTGATGGTCCAGGTGAAGGGCATGCGCGGGCTCACGCAGCGGTTCAGGACGGAGCGCACCTGGATGCTGAGGTACTCGGCCTCGCGCTTTTCAAGCAGGGGAGCAGCGTTCCGCGCCAGCCGCTCGATGCCTTTGACCTCTGGTTCGGGGAACAGGGTTTCCATGAAGCACCCAGCGAGTTCGTGGCTCATAGCTGATGGCTCATGGTAAGTACCACGGACCATGAGCTATGGGCCATCAGCAGCCGTCAACGTGAGTGGCGGCTGGATGGCCGCCTCCAGCTTGCGGATCCGTCCTGTAAGCTGTGCGATGGCCTTCTGGTGCTCCACCAGGATGCCCATGAGGATGGCCTCCAGGGGGGTCAGACGCGAGGCGTAGACCATGGGTGCCACGTGGTACTTGGCGGCGGCGAAGAGGCCGTCGAAGGCCTCCTGGTCCTCGCGGCGCAGGGCGCGGCGGAACTTGCTCCAGCTTTCGAACTCCGCCTCCAGGATCCGGCTGAACGGTGCGACGGTTCTACCCATGGGAAACCTCGTGAGGCGTGAAACGGGAAACGTGAACCTCGTGAAACGTGAAACGTAAGAGAGCCGCGACGTCTCCGGCCCCGAACCTCGAACCGTGAACCTCACCGGCCGGTCCATGGATACGCCGCGGGCAACTCCTGGTGATGGCGGCCGCGAATCCAGGGCCGGCAGTCGTCCTGCGACATCACCAGGGAGCGACTACCATACGGGTCCGACGGCTTCTCGGGGATGATCAGGATCAGGCCCTCTTCCTCGCGGAACCGGGCGACGGCGTCGGCGGCGCGTGTCAGGATCTCGCGAAGAGGCTTCAGCCTGGGCGTCACCGGCTCCTCAGGATGGGTGGCCAGGATGGGCTGGCCGGCCTCGGCCAGCGCGTGGATCCGCCGCGCCGTGTTCTCGAAGAGGCGGAACGCCTCGCGCGCGGGCACGTTCTCGTCGTGGAACAGATGGCTCCAGCCCGAAATCACCACCAGGCCCGGATGGTAGCGGGCAATGGCCGAGGGCAGGCGCTCCATGATCAGGGTCTCCAGTTGATGGCACGTGAAGGCGCGGGTGAGATACAGGCGCTGCATGGCCGCCTTGGGAGGTTGCCCGGCATCTTTCGCCAGGGCGGAGAGAATGTAGGGATCGAAGGCGTTGGCCCCGTCCACGTACAGGACCGTGCGCCCGGTGAGGATCACCCGGCCAGCCAGGGTCGTCCCGAGGTCCAGGACGAAGGACGGTCCGGTGAGCAGGGAAAGACCTGCCCGGGTCGCCGGGACATCGTTCGGTGCCCTGCCGGGGCGCCCCGAAAGGGGCGGATGCGGCCGGTCGCCCTCGGCAAGGCAATTCAGGAGGGCCAGGAGGCCATCGTCCTCCCGGCGGGTGACGGCACTCACCCTGATCATGGGCAACAAATACCAAACAAGTGTTTGGGTGTCAATAAAAATTCGTCGGCGGCCCCAAATCCTTGTACGGACGGCAGCCGCGTGGTATCTTCCTCCGGCTTCCCCTGCATTTTCGGCGGGTTTGCCGTGGCCTAAGACACTTCGCCGTCCCATAACCCTGAAGATTCGGATCACGATCGGGGAGATGACTCGTGACGAATCGAGATGATGTACAGTCCCTCAAGCAGCGCGTCCAGGCGGAGGTGGACCGGTTGACCCCGGACCTGCTCGCCGCCAGTCAGTTCCTGCATGCGAACCCCGAGCTGGCCTACGAGGAGCACAAGGCGGCCAAGCTCCTGACGGCCATCCTGGAAGAGCACGGCTTCGCGGTCGCGCGCGGCGCGGCCGGCCTGCCCACGGCGTTTCTGGCCCGCGCCGGGTCGGGGCGTCCGCGGATCGCTTTCCTCGCCGAGTACGACGCGCTGCCCGGCCTGGGCCACGCCTGCGGCCACAATCTGATCGGGACGGCGTCGGTCGGGGCAGGCGTGGCGGTGAAGGCGATCCTGGGTAAAACGTCCGGGGAGGCCCTGGTGGTCGGCTGCCCGGCCGAGGAGAAGGGTGGAGGAAAGATCGACCTCGTCGAGTCCGGCCTCTTCGCGGGCGTGGATGCGGCCATGCTGGTCCACCCGAGCAACCGGACCGAGATGGTGAAGCTGGCGCTGGGCATGCGTGAACTGACGGTGGAGTACTTCGGCAAGGCCAGTCACGCCGCCGCTTCGCCGGAGCAGGGAATCAACGCCCTGGACGCCGTGGTCCTGGGGTACACCGCAGTGAGCACCCTGCGCCAGCAGGTGCGCTCCGACGCCCGCATCCACGGAATCATCACCCACGGAGGCCAGGCCCCCAACATCATCCCGGACTACGCCGCGGCCCGCTTCTACGTCCGGGCCCTGGACCTCGCGTACATGGACGAGCTGTTCCGCCGGGTGGTCGCCTGCTTCGAGGCGGCGGCCCAGGCGACAGGCTGCCGCGTGAAGGTCACCCCCGCGGACAAGGACTATCATCCCTACAAGCCGGTCTATAGCATGGCCGAGCTGTTCCAGGGCAACCTAGAATCGCTCGGGGAGACCGTGGACCAAGGCCCGGTGGATCGGGAGTTGGGCTCGACCGATGTGGGGAACGTGAGTCAAGTCGTTCCCACGATCCAGCCGATGCTCCAGATCTCGCCCCGCGAGGTCACCTGCCACATGGCGGCCTTCACCGAGGCGGCCATCTCGGATGCGGGACACCGGGGAATGCTCTTGGCGGCCAAAACCATGGCCATGACGGCAGTGGATCTCCTGGCAGAGCCAGCCACGCTCGCCCGTGTGTCGGCCGAGTTTCTCGGCCGGCCGCCATCCTAGGATTCACTTCGAGCAATCATGCGCTCACCTCGATGGCTCGCCACCCTGGTCTTGCTCCTACTCGTGGGCAGCATGCGGTCCGCCGCCGCGGGCATCGCCGTCTGGGTGTACGACCTTCCCCGCTGGACCGAGGGCCAGCGGGAGGCCAAGTTGGCGGCGTTACCGCCGGGGACGCGGCATCTGTACGCCAGCGTCGAGGACGGCCCGCGATTCCTCCTCGACGATGAGTTCCGGGCGGCGGACATCCAACGCGTTGTGGGTGACCTGCGTGAGCGCCCCGGGATCCTGACTCATGCCATGATTCTGCAGGATACCCGCTGGCTCGACGATGTCGAGGGCGCTCGGGAACGCCTGGCCCGGGTTCTCGCGCTGAACCGGATGCGCCCGGATCAGGCGTTCGCCGGCGTGCACGTGGACGTGGAGCCCCAGACCCTGGAAGGCTGGGAATGCGGCGGCATCCGGGAGCGCCGCGTCCTGGTGCAGAAGCTTCAAGACCTCCTCAGCCTCCTCGCGTCCGCGGTCCCGCCGGCGGGGAAGGAGCGGAGCGGCCGCCTGCCTCTGTCGGCGGCGCTGCCCTGGTGGATCGGCACCCTCTCGGCCGACATCCCGGAGGCCTCGCCTCGCCGGTTCTTCGAGAGCCTGGACGAGATCGTCCTCATGGCCTACGGGGATCCGGGTGGGCCCCGCGTCGGCGGGTCGGCTCAGGCGCTGCTCCGCCGACTGGAAGATGCCCGCCTCTGGCGGGACGTTCCTCCCGGCAAGGGGATCCGGATCGGCCTGGCGACCTACGAGTACGCCAGCGCCGCCGACCTCCTGGCCACCGCCAGGGAGCTGGACAGGGCTTTCGACAGCCAGAAGGCCTATCGCGGCACGGCAATCTTTCATTCGACCGGGAACTACGGCGCGCCGCTCAGCGCATCCGTCCGCGGCCTGGTGCAGGATGCGGCGGGGCGGCCCGTGGCCCGCGCCAGCGTGAGAGCCGGCGAGCGCCAGACCGCCACCAATGGCTGCGGCCGCTTTGTCATTCGCGACTTGCCGACGGCAGCGGTCGCCCTGGAGGTGAAGGCGTCCGGGTTCCAGGGCGTCGCGGTGCCGGTGGCAGGCGTGACGGCGGGAGAGGGACTCGAGGTCGCGCCGATCGTCCTGAATCGCAACCCGTAGTCACGCCAGAGACGTGGCGCGGATCGAATGACTGGGGGTCGGGTGAAGGTCATCGGTCTGATGTCCGGCACCTCCGCCGACGGCGTGGATGCCGCCCTGGTAGAAATCGGCGAGGAGGAGGATCGGCCCGCCCTCCGCCTCGTCGCGTGGGACACCCTCACCTATCCTCCTGGCCTGCGCGAGCGGATCCTGGCCGCGGCCACGGGCGGCAGCACGGAAGAGGTCTGCCACCTGGATGCCTATCTCGGCGAGCTGTTCTCCGAGGCGGCGGCGCGGGTGGCGCAGCAGGCCGGCACGGAGCTGGCCGACGTGGACCTGATCGGCTCCCACGGCCAGACGATTCACCATCTGCCGGTCGCGAGGCGGGAGGGCGCGCACGCCGTGCGATCCAGCCTGCAGATCGGGGAGCCGGCGGTCATCGCGGAGCGGACGGGGGTCACGACCATCGCCGACTTTCGGCCGCGGGACCTGGCCGCTGGCGGCGAGGGGGCGCCGCTCACCCCCATCCTCCACCACGCCCTGTTCGCGCGTAGGGATCGGGGCCGCGTGATCCTGAATCTGGGAGGGATCGCGAACGTCACGGTCCTGCCGGCGGCGGCTCCATCCTCGGCCGTGACGGGCTTCGACACGGGGCCCGGAAATGTCCTGCTGGACGAGTTCGTCCGGGCCACGGGCCTGTCAGATCGTGGCTACGACGAGGACGGGCGCTTAGCGGCGGTGGGGCAGGTGCAGCCGGACCTCCTGAGTGATCTGCTGGCGCATCCCTTCGTCGGTCGACGTCCGCCCAAGTCCACGGGGCGCGAGGCCTTCGGGCCGGTTTTCGTGGAGCAGTTTCGAACGCGGCTTCGCGCCGCGGGCGTCGGCGATCTGGACGGTCTGGCCACCCTGGCCGCCTTCACCATCCAGGCTGTCGTGCAGAACCTGCGGAACTTCGTCTTTCCAAAGATTGCGGTGCACGAGGTTGTGGTCACGGGCGGCGGCGCTTGCAATACCTTCCTGGTGCGCCGTCTCACCGATGCTTTGCCGGAGTGCACGGTGGCATCGTCGGATGACCTCGGGTTTCCCGGCCGGGCCCTGGAGGCCGCTGCCTTCGCCTGGCTGGCGTACTTGACAGCCACGGGACAGCCAGGCAGTCTGCCGGCTGTCACGGGTGCCAGCGGGCCCCGCGTCCTGGGCTGCATCGTGCCCGGGAAGCGTTTTCGGGGGCTCGGGGGGTGACGTCGCCATGACACCGTACCACCAAGCCGCCATGCGGCTGATCGAGGCGATCGCGCGCTCACAAGGTGAGAATTTGGAGCGGGCGGCCCGGGCCGTCTTCGCCTCGCTCCGGGCCGGCGGCGTGTTCCACGTCTTCGGCAGCGGGCACTCTCACGCCCTGGCCGAGGAGGCGTACCACCGGGCGGGTGGGCTGGTCCCGGTCAACGCGATCCAGGAGGTGTTCCTCACGCCGCTGACGTCCCCCCGCACGAGCAGCCAGCTGGAGCGGATCCCTGGCCTGGCCAGGATCATCCTGGAGGACCACGACCTCCGCACGGGAGAGGTCCTGATGGTCATCTCCAACTCCGGCATCAATGCCGTCCCGGTCGAGGTGGCCCTGGAGGGTAGGTCCCGCGGCCTCACGGTCATCGCCCTGACGTCGCTCGCCCATTCCAACGGGGTGGGCAGTCGCCATCCGAGCGGCAAGCGACTGTTCGAGGTTGCAGACATCATCCTGGACAACTGCGGGGAGCCGGGGGACGCCGCCGTCCGCTTCGAAGGATTCAGGGGACGGGTGGGACCCACGTCGCTTCTCGCCGGCGCGTACCTCATCAATTCACTGGTGTGCCGCGTCGTGGAACTGTTCCTGGCCCAGGGTTTCACGCCGCCGGTGTATCTCAGCGCTAACGTCCCCGGCGGCGACGAACACAACCAGGAGCTGGAGGCGAGGTATCGCGGGCGCATCCGCGGTCTGTGAACCGGCAACCCGGCAATCGGGCGCACCCAGGGGGTACCCGGCAATCCGGGGAATCGCGAACTCCAGATTGCCAGATTGCCCAGTTACCAAATTGTCTTAGGGACAGGAAGGATATGGCGTGACGGAGGACGGCACGAGGATACAACTGCTCGAGGGGATCCGGGTGTTGGATCTCAGCCGGATCATCGCGGGGCCGTTCTGCTCGCAGATCCTGGGCGACATGGGGGCCGAGGTGATCAAGATCGAGCAGCCCGGCGTGGGCGACGACAGCCGCACCTGGGGCCCGCCCTTCATCCAGGAAGAGTCGGTCTACTTCGTCAGCATCAACCGGAACAAGAAGAGCGTCACCGTGAACATGAAGGACCCCCGGGGCAGGGCCATCATCCGCGAGCTGGCTAGGCGGTCGGACGTCCTGCTGGAAAACTTCAAGCCGGGCACGCTGGCGAAGCTGGGGCTGGACTGGGAGGATCTGCGCTGGGACAATCCCCGCCTCATCTTCTGCTCGATCTCGGGCTTCGGCCGGACCGGGCCGTCGGCCGAGCGCGGCGGCTACGATGTGATCGTCCAGGCGGTAGGTGGCCTCATGAGCATCACGGGGGACCCCGAGGGTCCGCCGGTCAAGGTGGGCGTGGCCATGACCGACATCTGCACGGCCCTTTATGCCCACGGGGCGATCCTGGCGGCGCTGTACGCTCGCGACCGGACTGGGGAGGGGCAGCGGATCGACGTGTCCCTCCTGGAGACGCAGATCGCGGCCCTCATCAATATCGCCAGTTCGTACCTGAATGCCGGAGAGATCCCGGAGAAGTGGGGCACGGCCCACGTGAGCATCGTCCCCTACCAGGCGTTCAAGATGCAGGACGGCTACATGATCATCGGGGCGGGCAACGACCACCTGTGGGTCAACCTGTGCGAGGCCATCGGGCTTGCCGAGGTGGGCCGGGATCCCAAGTACGCCACGAATGCCCAGCGCGTGGAGCACCGCGAGGAGATCGTCCGCCTTCTGGAGGCTCGCTTGACAACCAAGACCCGCAAGGAATGGGAGAGCATCCTGGCCCCCCTGGGAATTCCCTGCGGACCCATCAACCGGATGGACGAGGTCTTCGCCGATCCACAAGTCCAGCATCTCCGGATGGTGCTCCAGGCGCGCCATTCCCACGTCGGGACGATCCGTATGGTCAGGAATCCGGTGACCTTCTCCGGCACTCCCGTGGACCTCCGGCACGCGCCGCCGAGGCTGGGAGAGCATACGGAGGATGTCCTCCGGGATCTCCTGGGCTACTCCGCGACGGAGGTCGCGGCGCTCAAGGCGGTGGGTGTGGTATGATCGTGGGAGCCAGGTCGCAGGCCTGATCAGAAGGAGGGTCATCATGTCCAGACCATGGTTCCCCGTGCTCCGCCTCCTGATCCTGGCGGCGCTCATCCTGGCAGGCTGCGGCCCGCGCGTCTCCCAGCACATCGAAGAGTCGCGCGCGGCCGTCGAGGCGACCCGCGCCGCCGGGGCGCCGTCGCGGGCCCCCGAGGAGTTTCAGGTGGCGGAAAGCGCGCTGAAGGAGAGTCAGGCGCTCCTGGCGGCCGGCAGCGTGGCCAGCTTGCTGGAGGCCGATTATCGCGCGGACGTCGCCGAGGCTATGGCGAAATCGGCCATGGCGTCCGCGAGGCTTTCGACGGATCTGGCACGAGCCCAGGCAGAGGCACAGGCGGCGAAGCAGGAAGCGGAGCGAGCCCGGGCGGAGACGGAGCGATTGCAGCCGCAGTTGCGCGTGGCCGAGGGAGTGGCACGGGTGGCTCAGGGGCGGGCGGAGCGGGCCGAGGCTCAAGTGGTGGAGCTGAAGCGATAGGTGGCAGCGGCTAGCCAGCCGGCATCCCCGTTGGCGAGCTACCCCCGATACGTCGTGAAGAAGGGGGACACGCTGCGGAAGATCGCCGCCCGGCCGGAGATCTACGGGGACGCCGGCCGATGGCAGCGCATCTACGAGGCCAACCGGGACATCATCGGCCGGGACCGCAAGCTGAATATGGGCCAGGTCCTGATGATTCCGAAGCCTTGAGCCTTCAGCGCAGGGGTGATCGCATGACGGCGGACGTCCTGATCCGCGGGGCGCAGGTTTTTGACGGGGGCGGCGGTCCCCCGATGGGAGCCGATATCGCCATCACCGGCAACCGGATCGTCGCCGTGGGACGCGGTCTGTCCTCCCAGGGGGCGCGACGGGTGATCGACGCCCGGGGACTGGCGGCGGCCCCGGGCTTCGTGGACATCCACGGCCACTCCGATTACCACCTCCTCCTCACAGGGACGGCCGAAAGCGCCGTGCTCCAGGGCGTGACCTGCGAGATCGGGGGAAACTGCGGCTATGCGGCCGCGCCCATCTGGGGGCCCTGGTGGGAGGATCGCGCCAAGTCATATCGCGAGATCTACGGTTTGGACCACGCCTGGCACGATGTGAGGAGTTACTTCCGCCGGCTCCTGGATCAGGGAATCTCGATCAACTTCGGCCTGCTGGTCGGCCACAACACCCTCCGCGGCTCCGCCCTGGGGGGCGCCGATCGCGCCGCCACGGCGGAGGAGTTGCAGGCCATGATCGCGGCCCTGGAGCGCGGCATGGACGAGGGAGCCCTGGGCCTGTCCACGGGGCTGGTCTATTCTCCGGCCTGCTTCTCGCCATCGGAGGAGCTGGCGACCCTCACGGCCGTGGCCGGGCGCAAGGGCGGGATCCTCACGACCCACATGCGGAGCGAGGGGGACGGCCTCTTGGAGGCGATCCGGGAGGTCATCGCCGCCGCCGAGACGGGACGGACGCCGCTCGAGATCTCCCATCTCAAGACGTACGGGGAGCAAAACTGGGGGAAGCTGCCGCAGGTGTTCGACCTGATCGAGACCGCGCAGCGGCGCGGCGTGGACGTCACCGCCGACCGGTACCCCTATACGGCGGCCAACACCGGCCTCCAGGCGGCCCTCCCGCGCTGGGCCATCGAGGGGGGCAAGGCGGAGCAGACGGCACGCCTCGGGGACCCCGCCGTCCGCGCCCGCATCCGGCAGGAGATCGGCGAGAGGCCGAACGCCCGCGACTGGAGCCAGGTGATGATCTCCGAGGTCACGCTTCGGGAGAATCGCCGCTACCAGGGGCTTCGTGTGGACGCCGCCGCGCGGCTGGCGGGGAAGGAGGCGCTCACCTTCGTCCTGGATCTGCTTCAGGAGGAGAAGACCCAGGTCGACGCCATCTACTTCGTGATGAGCGAGGAAAATCTGCAGGCGATCCTGCGCAAGCCCTATGTGATGGTCGGGTCCGACTCGGGCTGCCGCGCCCATTATGGCCCGCTGTCCACGGGCCGCCCGCACCCCCGGACCTTCGGGACGTTCGCCCGCGTCCTGGGTCACTATGTGCGGGAGGTGAGCCTGTTCGATCTGGCCACCGCCATCCGCAAGATGACCTCCGATCCCTGCCGCCGCCTGGGCCTCGGGGATCGCGGGTGGCTTCGACCCGGGTACGCGGCCGACGTCGCCCTCTTCGACCCCGAGCGGGTGCGGGACGTCGCGACCTACGAGGAACCAATCCGGTATCCGGTCGGGGTGCACACGGTCCTGGTGAATGGGATGGTGACGGTCGAGGCGGGGGACCACACCGGCACTAGGGCGGGGCAGATCGTCCGCCGGACACCGGCAACTTCCTGAGGAAGGAAGTTGCGGATCTTCAAATTTCAAACTGACAACTGTTAGCCGACCGAGGTCGGGCGCTACAGAAGATGTCCGGTTGTCAGCTGTCGGCTTTCCATTGACTCTGTCGCGTAGGGAGAGCACATGCGTCCACGCGTCGGCATCACATCCTGGCACCGGAATGACAAGGACGGGCTGGAGCGCTGGGAGGCGATCCGCGACACGTACACGGGGGCCATCCACGCGGCGGGCGGCGTGCCGCTGATCCTCCCGATCGCGGACGATGAGCCCGACCTCATCGCGAGCTACCTGGGCGCGGTCGATGGCGTCCTCTTCACGGGAGGGGAGGACGTGGCCCCGGCCTACTACGGCGAGGCGCAAGACGAGCGCTGCCAGGAACCAGACCGGGAGCGGGACCTCTTCGAGATCCACCTTGCGCGCGCGGCGCTCTCGAAACGGACGCCGGTCCTGGGGATCTGTCGCGGCCTCCAAGTGCTGAACGTGGCGGCCGGAGGCACACTGTACCAGGACATCGAGTGCCGCCCCGGCACCATGGGGTACCATGCGGCGGACTCAGCCAATCGCCAGAAGTTAGTGCACGCCGTCCACATCCTGGCGGGCACCCGGCTGCACTCGATCATGGGTGTCGCCGAGTCCCGGGTGACCAGCACGCACCACCAGTTCGTCAAGGACCTGGCCCCGGGTTTCCGCGTCTCAGCCGAAAGCCAGGAGGACGGCATCGTGGAGGGCATCGAGCGGCCGGACCATCCGTTCCTGGTGGCCGTGCAGTGGCACCCGGAGCGGATGTACCGGGATCACGCGGAACACCTGGCGCTGTTTCAATCGTTGGTCGCGGCTGCCAGGGTGGCGCGGGCTTGAAGCGCGACCCCCCGCCCGCCGGCAGAGGGAATGAGCAATGTCCAATGACCGTTGGTCATTGGAGTCGGATCATTTACACGTGTCTTGGTGATTTATCCGGGCGAGGCGAGCCGCGCGGCCGCCTCCTGGACGGCTTGCAGCAGTCGTTGATGCTCGACGCTGCCCACGATGGATCGCGCCGCGTCCACGTCCACCGCGCTGTGCCTCGCCTCGAGCCACCTCCGCAATCGAGCGATCCGATCCAGGGAATCCGCCAGCCGCGCCTCGGAGAGCCGGCGGCTCCTGACCGCGGCCTCCACCGCTGTCATGGCCATCTGCTGGCGCTCGGGGTCATGGCAGATGAGGATCAGGTCGCCCCCGGCCTCCAGGAAGCGGACGGAGGCCTCGCCGAGATCGAGGCGGGCGGCGATGGCCTCCATCGTGAGGTCATCGCTCACCACCGCGCCGTCGAACCCCAACTCCTCCCGCAGGATTCCCGTGATGATGGGCCGGGACAGGCTGCTCGGGGATGCGGGGTCCAGCGCCGGGCAGGAGAGGTGGGCCACCATCACGGCCGGCACGCCGGCCCGGATCGCCTGGCGGAACGGGACGAACTCCACCGTGCGCCAGCGCGCCGAGGACTGCGGGCTTTCCGGCAACGTGAGGTGGGAGTCCGCCGCCGTCTCGCCATGTCCCGGGAAGTGTTTGGCCGTGGCCAAAATGCCAGCGTCGGCAAACCCGTGGATGGCGGCCGCGCCGAGGCGGGCCACGCGATCCGGATCGCGGCTGAAGGCCCGGTCGCCGATGACGGGATTGTCCGGGTTGGTGTGGACGTCCAAGACGGGGGCGAGATTCCACGTGAACCCGGCGGCGCACAGTTCACGACCGACGGCGTGGGCCAGATCACGCGCGAGCGCCTCGTCGCCGATGGCCCCGAGGGTCGCGGCGGCGGGCGGGGCGAGAAACGGCGCGGGCAGCCGAATGACCCGGCCTCCCTCCTGATCCACCCCGACCAGGAGGGGGGCAGCGGCTGCGGTGTGCAGTGCGGCCGTCAGGGAGCAGATCTGCGAGAGGTCCTGAAGGTTCCGGCGGAACAGGATCGCCCCGCCGAGGCTGGATGCCAAGAGCGGGAGGAGATGGTCGGGGACCGCGACCCCATCGAAACCGAGGCAGAAGAGCGACGGGATCGGGCGGGGCGTCATCCTCCCTCCCTGGCACTGTCCCGCGCGATGTGGAAGGCCTGCCGGTATTCCTCCAGGTCGTCCGGTCGGACGTCAGGCCATGTCCGGATCTCTCGATAGAGCCCTTGGGGATCTTTGGTCAAGCGCCGGCTGACGACCTGGGCCGCGTCCGTCAGGTTCGCGGCGCGGCGGTCGATGATCCCGTGGAGGAGCGGGGCCAGGATCTTCAGGATGCCGTGCGCGACAATGCTGTTCAGGCGGAGGAAAAGCTGCGGCTCCACCTCCACGTAGGATTCGTTGCCGTCCCAGCGCTCCCGGTACTCCAGAGTGAACACCATGTTCCCCGACAGATTCAGAAGGTGGGCCAGGGACCGGAACTCGCCCTCGACGAAGTAGATCCGCCGCTCCGGCGCCCGGGCCACCAGCCGGAGACTGCCGCGGAGCGACCCCATGTCATCCACGGCGTAGATCCCGTTGCCCCTGTCGGTGATCTGGTAACGCTCCAGGGGCGGGTGGAGGTGCCGCGCCACCGTGGCGGCGAAGGGGGGCCGGTCCATGATCCACTCGGTGTTCTTGAGGGTTCCGATGAATCGCACCGTTTTCAACTGGCGCGCGAGGGTGTACTGTTCCACCACCTCACGCGTGGGCGCATCGTCGATGGTGAGACCCATGATGGTGGAGGCCCCCTGCGCCTGGGTCGCCAGAAGCAGGGTCAGGCCGACGACCCATGGCAGCATGCAAGGCGCAATGGGTGCCCCGCTGGCCCAGCGACTCTGCCTCCACCATCTTGCCGGCGCCCTGGGGCCTTGCGTCCCCCGACGATTTGACACGCGTGCGCCGCACGCACTATAAGGGGCCTGCGACTGGCCGGTCATGGGCGAGGAATCTCCTCGAATGGTGACGGCGCGCACGACTGAGGGCGCATGAGGACCAGGACCAAACTGACCTGGGTGGCCATCCTGTATCTCGCCGAGGGATTTCCCTTCGGCATCCTGAATGACGCCCTGCCCATCTTCTTCCGGATCCACGGCATCCGTTTGGCCGACATCGGCCTGCTGAGCCTGGTGGGGCTGCCCTGGACGCTCAAGTTCCTCTGGGCTCCCGCCGTCGACCTCTGGGGCCGACGCCGCACCTGGGTGATGGCATGTCAGCTCTTCCTCGTCCCCGGCCTGCTGGCCATCCTGGCGGTGGACCCCTCGCGCGTCAGCGCCTTCTTCTGGGCGGTCGTCCTGGGTCTGGCCTTCTTCTCGGCCACTCAGGATATTGCCATTGACGCCTACACCATCGAGCTCCTGGACGAGAAAGAGATGGGGCCGGCGAACGGCGTGCGGGTGACCGCCTACCGGATCGCTCTCATTGCGGCCGGCGGACTGTTCGTGGCGGCGGCCGGTCTGATCGGCTGGCCGGCGGCATTTGTCGGAGCGGCCGCGGTCATGGCCCTCTTCTGCCTCCTGTCCTCCCGCCTGCCTCACGCCAGGCCAGACCCTGTCACCCCCATGGCAGCCACCCCGGCGAGCGGGGCCATCGAGCGGGCCATCTGGACGCCCCTTCGACAATTCTTCGGGTATCCCGGGTTCGTCTTCGTCATGCTGTTCGTGCTGACCTTCAAGCTCGGAGACATGGCACTGGGCCCGATGGTCCGCCCGTTCTGGGTGGACCGGCATTTCACCCCGCTCCAGATCGGCGCGGTGCCAGGCACGCTGGGGGTGGTGAGCACGATCCTGGGGGCGCTCCTGGGGGGCGGCCTCACTGCCCGCTGGGGGATCTTCCGCGCGCTCTGGCTCCTGGGGATCGCCCAGGCGGCCTCGAACCTGGTGTACGCCGCCGCCGCCGCCCTCCCCCCCTCGATGCCGCTCATGTACGCGGCCTCGATCGTCGAGTCGTTCTGCGGGGGGCTGGGCACGGCGCCTTTCCTGGCCTTCCTCATGAGCATCTGCGACAAGGCCCACGCCGCGACGCAGTATGCCCTCCTCAGCGCTCTCTTCGGTCTCACGCGGGTGATGGCCGGCGCGCTCTCGGGCTGGGCGACCGAAGAGATCGGCTACGCCGCCTACTTTACCCTGACCTTCTTCCTGGCCTGGCCGGCCCTGGCCTTGCTCCCCTGGGTCCGGCGCTGGACCGTCACGCGCGCGGCGGGAGGCCAGACCTCAGGCCCGAGCGCGTGAGCCGCTCCTGACAACCCCCATCCCTCTCCGACGCGGAGTGGAGGCATGCGGCCCGGGCGGCTGGGAGCGGAGCCGGCCCCGCCCGACGGTTCCGCATCCGGAAGCTCCCCTGCCTACCAGAGGCGTTCCCCCCGGTCGAAGAACCGGCGAAAGCCATCCCGGTCGCGGGCCGCCGCCGCGAATCGGGCCATGCCCTCTTTGAGGGACTGCATGTCCGTCGCGATAGAGATCCGAAGATAGTGGAGGTTCTCCGACCCGAACCGCCCGAAGGATTTGCGGTCCAGCGTGGCCACCTGATGCTCGAAGAGCAGGAACATCTGGAAGAGCGTCGAGGGGCTGGTCCTGGCCTGCTTGTCCGCGGAGAGGCTCCGGTAGGCGTCCAGAATGCCGAGGGTCTTGCACACGCCGCCGATGTTGGGGAACACGTAGAAGGCCCCCTTGGGGGTCTGGCAGCGCACCCCGTCGATAGCGTTCAGGGCGGACACGACCAGGTCGCGCCGCTCTTGGAAGGCGGTGACCATCTCGCGGATGGCCGCCTGGCTCTGGGGGGACTCCAGCGCAATGCGCGCTCCTTCCTGGTTGTACGCCGGGACGCACGAAAAGTAGTTGATGTTCAAATTGCGAAAGACGTCGGCTTCCTCCACGGTGGGAAAGAGGGCCCAGCCGATCCGCCCGCCCGTCCAGGAATAGCTCTTCGAGGCGCCGCTCACGAGGATCGTGAGCTTTTCCATTCCCGGGCAGGAGATGATGCTGTGGTGTCGGTGGCCATCGAACAGGATGTGTTCGTACACCTCATCGGAGTAGACTCGGATGTCCCGGGATCCCCGCCCGAGGATGACGTCCGCGATCTCCTGCAATTCCTCCTTCGTGGCCACGCCTCCCGTGGGATTGGACGGGAAGTTGAGGTAGATGAGCTTCGACCGATCCGTCAGGAGCGCCGCCAGCTCCTTGCCGGAAAAACTGAAATTCTTCGCCTCCTCCAGGTGAATGGGCACGGGCCTGGAGCCGACGTAGGTAATGAACGACTCGTAGATGGGAAACCCCGGGCTGGGGTACAGGACCTCATCCCCAGCGTCGCAATAGGTTTGCTGACAGAAGCCAATGGGCGGCTTCGCGCCGGGAAAGACGACGACCCGATCGGGTGTCGCCCGGATGCCTCGCGTCTCGCTGAGATGCTTCGCAATCGCCTTGCGGAGCGGGAGGATCCCCTGGGGGTCGCAGTAGTGCGTGTTGTCGAGATCGATCTGACGCTTGACCTCTTCCTTGACGAATTGCGGGATGGGAAAATCGGGCTCGCCCAGATTGCACTTGATGACCCGCTTTCCCTGTTCCTCGATGGCCCGGATGTAGGGGCCGACCTTGAACGCGTTCTCGGTATCGATGAGCTCGGATCGCTTCGCAAACAGTGCCATGGTCGCTACCTCTCAGGGGCGTCGAGCCCCGCCGGGGGGCGGTGGACCCCGGACTGTGGGGGTGACAACCAGAAGGACGGGAACAGATGACGGTGGGGAAACGGCATTCCCACGACCAGCGCATCAGGCGGACGACTTGCCCTTCTCCAATGTGATACGGAGCATGTTGAGCAGCCGCTCCCCGGCCACGCTCTTCAGCACGATGACTTCGGCGCCGACCTTGAAGGCTTTCTCGTTCAGCTTGATGTCCTGCGTCGCGGTGAGGATGATGACCGGGATGTGCTTGAGCTCTTCGTCCTGCTTCAGCTTCTCGCAGACAGTGAAGCCGTCCATCTCCGGCATCTCGATGTCCAGCAGGATGAGGTCCGGTTTGTACTGCTTGGCCCGGGCCAGCCCTTCGGCGCCGTTGGCCGCGGCCACCACGCGATACCCCTGCCGCTTCAGCAGGTTCTGCTGCAGAGTCACGAAGAACGGTTGATCGTCGATGATCAGGATCGTCTTCTGGGAACTTGGCGTCGGGGTGGCCATGCCTTCCGCTCCTCTCCCGCCCTAATGGGCTATGGAGATAGCCCGAGAACTTCGGCGGGCGGGACGACAGCAATCGGCCCGGCCTACGGCTTCCCCCTGTAGGTCGGGATGGGGCTCACGACAGGTACGCTCGCAGGATCCCGGCGGCGACCTCGGCGCCGTTGGCCGGCAGATCGGGCCACGTCCGGGGCAGGCGCAGCAGGGCGTCCAGGCTGCCTCGCCAGTTCCCCGCCAGCAGGTCCTCGTTTCCGATGAACGCCGCCACTCCGAACCGCTCCAGCCCCGCCACCAGGGCGCCGTACTCGGCGAACTGGCCTCGGGCCGTGTACAGCACGGGCGTCCGGTTCGCCAGGCAATCCGACACGATCCCGTAGCCCGGCTTCGTGATCACCGCGTCCGCGTGAGCGACCAGATCTTCGTACATGAATCCGTTCAACGTCACGGCCCGCACATTCCGGAGCGGCCGGGGCGGTGGCTGGGTGGTGAGAAAGCAATACTCACCGAGCCCTTCCACGCGATCGAAGTCGATGCCCTGGATCTCGAAGCCGCCGAAGGACAGCAGGATCACCGGGCGAGAACCGTCGAGGCGAAGCAGTCGCCGGACCTCCTCCCGCGAGCGGCGGGCTCGTCGCGCGATCATGGGGATGTCCTGGATCGCCGTGAAGGCCTCGCAGTCCCCGTGAAAGGGCAGACGCAGGAACAGGTCGGCGCGCCCATAGGCCTCGCGGATCTGTTCTAGGATCGGCGCGTGATTCGGGAGCGCCCGGACGTAATCGGCGTAGATCCAATCCCACGAGAAGTTGCTGATTCCGACGGCCGGGATCCCAGCCCGCTCTGCCACCAGGAACGCCGCCGGCGGGATGTCGGCGACGACGAGGTTCACGTCATCGCGACGGAGGATCTCGGTCTCCTCTTCCACGACGGCCGGTTGGGACTCAAGGAGCCGGGCATACGCCAAGAGCGTCGCGGCCGGGTCCAGGCGGATGGAGTCAACCTGGATGACCCCGACATCGAGGGCCTGTCGTCGGAGCCGGAAGTCACACGGGATGTTCATGCGAAACAGCCACTCCGGCGCCGTGGAGATCAGGCTGATCTTTAGCCCCGATGTCTGCCGAGCCAGAGCTGAGGCCACGGCCGCCATGCGGGTGGCGTGTCCGAAGCCGTGACCAGTGATGTAAAAGGCGACGTGCGGCATTCCGACCTCATCGTCCTACTAAGTATATTGAAACCGGGCTGCATTGCAAGGCAATTGCCTCATGTGAAGATGAAGGAAAGACGGTCGGCTGGGACGCCCCAGGCATTGCGAGGGAGGCGAGGTCAACGGTCCTTGTCCTGAAGGATCTCGTAGGCCTGCTGGATTGCGAGCAATTTCTTGTGCGCCAGCTCCTGGAATTCCTTCCCGAGATGCGAGACCTTGTCGGGATGGTACCGCGCTACGGCGCCTACTAGGCGGCCTTGATCTCGTAAACCGAAGCGTGTGGGGACACCTCCAGCAGGGTGTACGGATCCATTTGGCCGAAATCTGCGGAGAGGTCGTCGGGAGGCAGGGAACGCCCGCGGCGCGCCCACGGTCCCCCCGGTCGCCCCCGGAAGACGTCCCAAGGAAATTGCCCGCGCCCCCGAGTCAGGTACCAGGCCAGGAGACCGAGGACAAGGAGGTCATCCAGCCACCCCAGCCCCGGGATGAAATCGGGGGCCACGTCCACCGGGCTGACGACATAGAGGAGTGCAGCCAAGATCGCGAGAACGCGTCGCAGGTTCAGCATGCCGGTCATCCACCTGTCGTAATCTTTCTATCACATTTCAGCTTGCCGCTCAATGGCCGCCAACGCCAACGATCGGTTCAGCACTTGCCGGATCATCGGTCGGGTAGCGAAGGGTCTGGACAGGAATAAAGGAGGGAGGGTCGGATTCAGCGGCCAGTTTGCGACGACAAGACTTGCTCCCGGCTCAGCGACTATCGGCATCCCAACCCGCGTCTCCATCCCTCGCAGCGCCATCTGACCGATTGAGTTCCCTCCTGAAAGTGGGGGGCTGTGGTTTAGTTACCCTGAAGAGTCTTGGGGACCGATCCTTATCGCTTTTCCTTGTCGACCCGACTCAAGGAGAGCCAGAGAGATCTCGGTCGCCCGCAGACCATCCATTCCCTTTGAATTCAGAAACGCAACGTTAAGGCTGTCCGAAGTTGGCGCAGGAGTGACTGCTGGGCATTGCCATTCGCATGGCTCGTCAGCACCTCCCTATCGAATGGATTGCGGACGGATGGGCGAATCGAGATTGACGGCGTCCAGCTTCTTCGCTAGGATGCCGGCCATGCGAACCCGGCTTTCCTTCGACCAGTTCGTCAAGTCGCATGGCTTGGGAAACGACTACATCGTTTTGGATGGAAGCCGGCTCTCGCGTCCGCTCACGCCCGAGGCGGTACGCCGGATCTGCGACATCCACTACGGGATCGGCTCGGACGGGATCCTGCTCCTGACGCCTGGCGTCGAGGCCGATTTCGGAGTGCGCATCTTCAATCCGGATGGCGGCGAGGCGGAAAAGAGCGGGAACGGTCTGCGTATCCTGGCCAAGTTCCTGTACGATCACGGCTACACGGACAAGTCTGAGTTCACGGTGTCCACGCCGGGTGGCCCGGTGCGGGCCAGGCTGCACCTCCAGGCAGGTCGGGTCGCTGCCATCACCATGGACATGGGCCGGGCCACCTTCGTGAGTTCCGAGATTCCAGTGGCGGGCCCCCGCCGCGAGGTGGTGCGAGAGCCTCTGGAGGTGGAGGGCCGGCGGCTTCCCGTGACCTGTGTTTCGGTCGGCAATCCGCATTGTGTGATCTTCACGGACGTGCTGGACGAGGAGGAGGTTCGCCGCCTCGGCCCCGCGATCGAGCATCATGCGAGCTTCCCCAACCGGATCAATGTCCAGTTCGCCAAGGTGCTGGCGCGCGACCGCGTCTCCATCCTGATCTGGGAGCGGGGGGCCGGCTACACGCTCGCCTCGGGGACCAGCTCCTGCGCGGTGGCCGCGGCCAGCGTGAAAAGCGGCCTGACGGACCACCGGGTGACGATCATCAGCCCTGGGGGCGAACTCGCCATCAGTGTGGCCGAAACCTGGGACCTGACGCTCACCGGGCCCGCCTCGGAGATCGCCCGCGGGACGTTGAGCCAGGATCTACTGCAAGGTCTGCCAGCGTGAAACCGAACGAGGAGCGGGCCCACCTTCGTCGGAGCTTCCTGTTCGTTCCAGGGAGCGAAGAGAAGAAGGTCGCCAAAGCGGCGAGTCTGGGCGCGGACGCCGTGATCCTCGACCTGGAGGACGCCGTGGCGCCGGCGCGCAAGGCGGAGGCGCGCACGCGGGTCCGGACCTTTCTCCAGGGGCAGGACAGCCAGACCATCGAGTGGCTCATCCGGCTGAACGGTATCAGCACTCCGTACTTCGAGGCGGACCTGGAGGCCTGCGTCCGCGCCGGCCCCGATGCCCTGGTGATCCCCAAGGTGGACTCGCCCGAGGTGCTCCAGCTCGCGGATGCCCACCTCACCGAGGCCGAGCACGCATCGGCCCGCCCCGCCGGTACGCTCAGGTTCTTCGCCCTCATCGAAAGCGCCCGCGGCATCCTGAATGCCCACGCCATCGCCACGGCCACACCACGCCTCCTGGGCCTGATGCTGGGTCATGTGGACCTGTCCACCGATCTCGGCATTCCCGCGGGGCGGGCCGGTGAGGGCATCGTGCACCACGCCCGCTGCCAGTTGGTGCTGGCGGCGCGGGCGGCGGCCGTGGACGTGGTGGACACGATCTACCTGAATATCCACGACCACGAGGGCCTGCGGGCCGAGGCGGCGCAATGCGCGGCCTTGGCCTTCACCGGGAAGCTTGCGATCCACCCGGGCCAGATTCCGATCATCCACGAGGCGTTCACGCCGTCCGCGGACCGCGTCCAGCGGGCAAAGCGGGTTCTGGAGGTCTGGCGGCAGGCGGAGATGGAGGGCCGCGGGGTCTGCGCGCTGGATGGGGAGTTGATCGAGAAACCCGTGGTGGAGGCGGAACGGCGGGTTCTGGAGCGGGCCCGGATGGCCGGGGTCTCTTGAATTGACGAGGCAGATGCCGGTGACTTCAGGGCCATCCCCCGGCGAGGGATGCGAGGGAGGGCCAGGCCGGACTCCGATTGATAGGATGGAAGATGAGGGTGTCACACGAGATTCCAGCGTGGGCTGCAGAGCTGGAAACGCGCATCGTGGCCGGCAGCTCGCCCGCGTGCATCCTCCACCTCAACGTCGCGGACCACATCCCACTGGGTGAGGAGTTCCTGCCACTCCGGACCTTCCTCGTGCGCCGGTTCGGCCAGCGGTGCCGGATCCTGTCCTATAACCGGTCCAGCGGGCTCACCTTCGGCGACCTGGAGACCGAGGCCATCGTCCGCCGGGTCACGGGAACCCAGCGCACGGAGGACCTGCCGCCCCACAGCTCCGAGGCCCGCCGCCAGCGGGCCCTGGTGGCGCTGGGAGAGCCGAAGCCGGCGACGGAGTGGCCCACGCAGCCGGCCAAGGCCTTGAGGCTGGTCGAGCGGGTCCTCCAGAGCGGATGCCTGCCCGGGCCGGGGTACGACCGGGTCCTGTTCCTCCTGGAGTACGCCGAGACCGTGGCGCCGGCGGGGGACTTCGGGGCCATGAACGACGAGGACCGGACGAACCTGGTCACCCTGCTCCGCTTCGCGGCCGAGCCGCCCCTGCCCCCGGCGCATCTCACCGTCATCCTGGTCACGGCCAACCTGGCGGACCTGCATCCGCATCTCCGTCAGGCTCCGCGCACTGAGGTCATCGCCATCCCGCTCCCCGACCAGGCCACCCGGCGTGACTACATCGAGACGCTCCTGCGGGAGAATGGCTTCGAGCTGGGGATGACGCCCGACGAGCTGGCGCAGGCCACGGGCGGCCTCTCGCTCCTGCACCTCGAACATTTGTGCGGCTCCGCCAGGGCGCAGGCGCGCCCGCTCCTCCCGGAGGAGGTGAAGGCGCGGAAGAAGGCCGTGCTGAAGCAAGAACTGCACGAGATGGTCGAGTTGGTGGAGCCCGAGTTCGGCCTGGACGCCATCGCGGGCATGGAGGCGGTGAAGCGCTTCATGCGGGAGGTGGTCCGGGCCGTCCGGGACGGCGATCTGATGATGGTGCCGCGCGGGATCACCCTGCTCGGACCGCCCGGCGTGGGCAAGACCGCCCTGGTCCAGGCGCTGGCCAAGGAGTGCGGCTTCAACTTCGTGAAGATCGTGAACCCGCGGGACAAGTGGGTGGGCCAGTCCGAGCGGAACTTCTGGAAGATCCTGCAGGCGCTGCGGGCGCTCACCCCCCTGGTCGTCCTGGAGGACGAGGCGGACCAGAGCGAACAGACCCGCGACGAGTACAGCGGGGACTCGGGCGTCGGCAACCGGATCCGCCAGATGCGGTTCGAGTTTACCGGCGATCCCAGCATCCAGGGCAAGGTCCTCTGGGTCCGGATCAGCAACCGCCCGGATCGTCTGGACGCGGCCGAGGCGCGATCCGGGCGCAGCAGCCAGCGCATCCCGCTCCTCATGCCGGGTCCGGACGAGCAGGCGGCGATCTTCGCGGTGATGCCGGCGAAGCACGGATTCGTCTGCGCGCTGCAGTCCTTCGACGCGATCGTGGATGCCTGCCAACGGTTGCACCCCGGCCAGATCTCCGGCGCCGACATCGAGGAGATCTCCTTCCGCGCCTACCGGCGCGCCCGCCTGCGGGGGGCGGATGCGGTGGAGGAGGCGGACTACCTCTGGGCGGTCGAGGATTTCATCCCCTCTCAAAGCGCGGAGGCCATCCGCCGGCAGGAGCTGGCGGCGGTGGCCCTCTGCTCCTCGCGCCAGTTCCTGCCCGAGCGCTATCGCGCCCTGCTGGAGGATCGCCACAGGCTGCCGAACGGAGGGCGATGACTCAGGACTCTGAACGCATCCAGATCGAGGGCGAGGTGGTCCGCCTCCTCCGCCCGACCGGAGAGGGGGGGATGGCCGTGGAGCGCGAGGTGCGCCTCGCGGACCTCACCGCGGCCCTCGCCGAAGGCCATCGGATGGACCGGACTCCGCTCTTGCCGGAGGGGACCCGGCTCTTCGCGCGATGGCGCCACACGGCGGTCCTGGTCATCGAGGAGCCTCCCCGGGTCCGACGGTTGCGCTGGAGCGCCAAGACGTTGAAATCGGATGGGGGCTACACCGAGCACCATCTGGCCTTCCCCTTTGTGGTTTACCTGGTCGGGTTCTATCAGACGGACTTCGATGCCATGCGCATCTACTTCAGGACCGCTCCGCTGGCCGGCGAGGGGGATGCCCTGTACCTTCCTAACCTCTGGAACGTGCAGGCGGCCGAGAGTCCGCTGGCCCGATGCCGCGCCTGCCTGCGGGGGCGGCCCGAGGGGCTGGGCCGTCCCGTGGGAGAGCAGGCCGCGGCCCTGATCGAGTTCTTCTGGGCCACCGGGTTCAATCAGGACATCGAGGACAATTGCTTCGATCGCGCCAAGAGGCGCGACCCCCGCATCGCCAGGCTGGAGGCCTGGGAGGCGGCGACGAGGGCCGACCCGCTGTTCCCGCTCAGCGTCCCATGGGAACCGATAGGTCTCACGCTGGGACAGGCCCTGGATCACTGGCGGCGCCACGGGGATCACGGCCGGACAATCGAACGTGCGGCCGACCTGGCCGACGTGATGTACCGCCTGCGGGAGACACGCTGATGTTTCCCGTCTATCTCAAGGACGAGGCCTTCGAGCCCCCGACGGATCCCATCCACTACCTGGTGACGGCCGACGGGCTGTTCCTGGTCAAGCAGAACCCGGTCTTTCGCTCCTGCGTCCGCGTGCGGGGGATCCGGGGGCTCCACGGGCAGAAGGACGAGGTGCGATGGAAGCTCCCGCCGGTGCCGGGGACACTGCTCCAGCGGATCGTCGGCCTCTTCCGGGAGGTGTATCGGCGGCATAAGAGCGAGGCTATCGTTCTCCTGTTCTACGATCTTGCCACGCGGGAGTACGAGCCTTGCGTGCCGGAACAGCAGGTGGCGGGCGGGCATTTGACCTATGTGATCGGTCCGACGCCGACGGGAAAGATCCGGGTGGGGAGCATTCACAGCCATGCCGGGGCGGATGCCTTCCACTCGCCCACGGATCACGGCGACGAGGAGCACGATGACGGCCTGCACGTGACCGTGGGGAACCTCGATGGGATCTTCAGCCTGTCGTGCTCCCTGGTGGTGGATGGCCGGCGGTTCTCCCTGCGATCGCGCGACATCTTCGGGCCGCTGCCCGGGGAGGCATCCGGCGAGGTCTGGTACGAGGCCCTGGCCCACATCCACGCGGAGGAGGCGCCGCGCGACTCTCTGGACGGCAAGCCCTCGGCGATCTGATGGCGCTCCAGGGGGGCCGCGCGCTCTGCGCGAATGACCAATGGCCAATGGAAGAGGGCTAAGGCGTTTTCATCTCATCGGTCATTGGGATTTGGTCATTGAGAGTTCGCCTATAGACGGCTGATTGCTGACCGCTGAGAGCTCGGGGAAGTCCGTGCTGGACATCAAGATGATCGGGATCGGGGGCATCGGGTGCGCCCTCGTGCCGCACCTGGCCCGGTATCTGCAGGCGAGCCGCGAGGTCGCGCGTCTCACCCTTGTGGACGGCGACGCCTTCGAAGTCAGGAACGGCGACCGGCAAGCCTTTCCCGAGTTGGGGAACAAGGCCAAGGTGAAAGCCTCCGAACTGTCGCGGCAGTTTGACGACCTGTCCTTCCGCGCCATCCCGGAGTTCGTCACCCCGGAGAATGTGAGGAAGATCGTTCGTTCCGGCGACGTGGTGTTCCTGGCCGTGGACAACCACAAGACCCGGCGACTGGTGAGCGATCAGTGCCAAGCCCTGCGCGACGTGGTCCTCATTTCCGGAGGTAATGGCTACACCGACGGCAACGTCCAGGTGTACATCCGTATGGCAGATCGGGATGTCACGCTGCCGCTGACCCGCTTCCATCCGGAGATTGCCGATCCGGGGGACCGATCCCCCCACGAGATGTCCTGCGACGAGCTGTCCCAGGCAGCCGCCCCGCAACTTCTCTTCACGAATGTCGCCGTGGCGTCGGCCATGCTCAACGCCTTCTACGCCTGGCGCCAGGGGAAGCTGCAATACGGCGAGCTGTACCTCGACATCCTGGAAGGCAAGGCCCACCCCGCGGCCCGCCGGCCCATGCAGGAACCGTCGGTTCCCACCGCATAGCAGCGGCACTCGGCTCCGACCATCGCGCCTCCTCCCTCCCACCGATTGTTTTCACCCCTTCAGACCATGCGCCGTATACCCTGAGCATGGGAGGGGACTGGCCGGGAGAGTCCTTGCTTGACAGGCTGTGGGGTTTGTCCTATTGTCCTAGGACAAAAGGACTTAGAGGTCCCATGGACATCACGGTCAACCGGCACAGCCAGCTTCCGATCCATGTCCAGCTCAAGGCACAGCTCACCCACCTGATCGAGGCGGGGCAGCTCCTGCCGGGGACGCAACTCCCCACGGTGCGGCAGCTGGCCGGCTTCCTACGGATCAACCGCAACACGGCGGCCCGGGTCTTTGCCGACCTCAAGCGGGAGGGGCGTCTTGTGTGCGAGAAGGGGCGGGGGACCTTCGTGGCCCGGCAGCGGGCCGGGGGCGCGGCGCCGGCGCCGCGGATGAGCACCCTGGCCCGGCTGGCGGACGAGACACTGGTGCAGGTGCAACGGCTTGGCTTCAGCGGACCGGAATTCGCCGCCGCGCTGTACACGCGCGCCCACGCGGCGCCGGCCCCGGTATCGAAGAAGCTCCGCGCACTCTTCACGGAATGCAACCGACCGCAGCTCCGTCAGTTCAGCCGAGAGCTGGAGCGGACTTTACCGCTCGAGGTGGACAGGCTGCTGGTGAAGGACCTGGAACGGCAGTACCGCCGATCGCCGGCCTTCCTCCGGCGCTACGCCCTGGTGGTCACGACCTTCTGGCACATCCACGAGGTGCAGAAGCTCCTCCGCAAGGCGAACATCGAGGTCGTGGGCCTGATGGCCGATGCCAGCCTGGAGAGCCTGATGCGCCTCACCGCTCTGCCCGAGGGGACCAAGGTGGGGGTGGCCTGCTACGAGTGGACGGGGAGCCAAAACCTGAGACTCTCGATCGAGAACGCGGGCCTCAAACACGTCCAACCCGTCATGGGATGCGGCGCCGAGCCTGAGAGCCTGAAGCGGATGGTGAAGGAGGCGCGGGTCGTGGTGTGCACCAGCCTCGTGGCGAAGAAGGTGCGGGCCGTGGCCCCCAAGGGGGTGGAGGTCATTGTGGACGATCGCACCTTGAACAGGGGCGGCTTGGAGATGCTGCGGCAGCGCCTGGCCCAGTTGGCGGCCGGGATCGAGAATCGGGCGGTGAGGCGTGGCGGGCGCTGAGGGCCGGCAGGCCGCCATCCCGCTGGCCCGGATCTATCTGCTGCTGCTCCTGACCATTGTGTTCTGGGGCGGGTCGCCGGTGGCGGGAAAGCTCGCGGTCAGGGAGCTTCCTCCCGTCACCATCGGCGTCCTCCGGTACGGCGCGGCATCCCTCGTCCTGTTCGCCCTGTTCAGCAGCCGCCTGCCCGCCCTGGGGGAGATAGGCCGCAGGGACCGTTGGCTTCTCGTGAGCGTGGGAGTTCTGGGGACATTTCTCAACCATATCGTGTTTTATGTGGGCCTCGTCCTTGCACCGGCCTCGCACGGGGCGATCCTCTCGCCGACGACCAGCCCGATCTGGACCATGCTCCTGGCGGCGCGGTTCGGAGGAGAGAGGATCACGCGGGCGCAGATACTCGGGATAATGCTTTGCATGATGGGAGTCGTCCTCGTCGCCCGGCCTGGCAGCTCGGCTGTCACGGTGACCGGGATGGTCCTCCTGGGGGATGGGCTCCTTCTCGTGAGCGGCTTCGCCTGGGGGGCCTACTCATTCCTCACCAAGGTCGCCATGCGGCGCCTAAGTGCCATGGCCACGCTGGCCTACGGGATGGCGATCGGGTGCGTCCTCCTGGTTCCGGTGGCGCTCCTGGAGCGGCCGTGGGGAGCCATTGCCAGAGCGTCGTGGGGGGCTTGGGCCGCCGTCCTCTACGTCACCGTGGCGGCCACGCTGCTGGCGTCCTTCTGGTGGAGCCTGGCGATCCAGCGCGTGGGAGCGGGGCGGACGGCCGTGTTCGGAAACCTGACACCGATGTTCGGAGTGCTGCTGTCCTGGGGGGTGCTGGGAGAGCGCCTGACGCCCCCCCAGCTTGTCGGTGGCCTCCTGACCGTGGCCGGGGTGTGGGTGTGCCAGGGGCCGGCCGCGGTGCGAGCCGCCTGGCGACAGGCCAGAGTTCGACTCGGGGGGGTGCAGGGGGTTGAGCCGGAGAAACGGTGAGCGGACGGGAGAAGTCAAAGGGGAGGAGATGACCGTGGCGGATTACTTGGAGTTTCCGATTCACGATCAGGACGGGGGGACGAGACGCACCCTGGACCTGCTGCAAGGATAGGGATCGGTTGGGCCAGGATCGCTCCGGTCGCGTCTAGCCGGGCGCAGGCGGTCGGCCTGAACCGACACATTGGCCCGGCGGGTTTGGAGTGGCTTCGGATAGCCCTGGGTCGGGGACTCATCGCTCGGATACTGTCGTGGATTGAGTCTCAAAGCCCGGGTGCCTTCACGCCTAGGGCTTTGGCCCCCACAAGTCCGTAGCCCCCCGACTCCATCGCCGCATAGCCATCCCGCGCAGCCGCAGCGAAGGGCGGCGTGCGTCTGGGGCCGTCTTGGGTCACCCCGCGCCAGCCTCCGGATCGCGGCGGCCCCCATCTCTCCCCTGACCGTTTTTGGCTTGACACTGCTCCCCTCGTTTCGAGATGCTTGTGTGGCTCTCGGCAGGCCCCTGGCCTGCGTCTCGATTGCGAGGCCGCTCGGCCCAAAAGCAAATTTGGATCACCACCTGGCGCGTCCGTGTCCATCCGTGCCCGTCTAGGGTGTCCAATGGGAGGAGAGTGCAGTGCAACCCCACAACGAGTTCCGGATCCATCCGCAGGTTGTCCAGATCGGCTGCTACTGGGGGGAGGGGGGCCATACCGAGCTGTACCTGCTGGAGGGCGACACCCTCACCATTGTCGACACGGGTGTCAACGACACGCCGTCTCAGTATATCGCCCCGGCGCTGGAGGCCCACGGCCGCATGCTCGGCGATGTTGACCTCATCCTGAACACCCACGGCCACCACGACCACGCGGGCGGGAACGCCGAGCTGGTGGCCGCCTCCGGGGCGAAGGTCTGGATCCACGAGGCGGACGCCCGGGTGGCGGAGGATCCCGACTACCAGTTCGACACCTATTTTGCCAGCCGTGATGTCCTCGTTGGCCGGCCGGACCGGCTGGACGCCTCCAGGGCGGCGCTGAAGGTCACGGCCGGGCAGCCGGCGAAGGTGGACCGGAAGCTGACGGACGGCGACCTGCTCGACCTCGGGAAGGGCATCAACCTCCGGGCTGTCCACACGCCAGGGCACACGCGGGGCTCGGTCTGCTACTATTGGGAGTCGGAGGGCCTGGCCTTCTGCGGCGACTCCGTGATGGGCCAGGGCAGCCGGCCCGGCGGTTTCCCGCTCATCTACTTTCCAGCCGACTACGAGCTCACCATAGAGCGGTTGCTGAGGATGGAGATCGCCGCCCTCGGCCTCGGCCACCACTACCGGACACGTGCGGTGCCGCGAGACTCGGTCCACTTCGGGCCGAACGTCAAGGCGTACCTGAGGGCCAGCCGGGAGATTGCCGACACCATCGGGGATTCGCTGCGAAGTGCCAGGGCGGTCCGACCGCAAGCAGGCTTCCTGGAGGTGGCCCAGGCCGCCACGAACCTCGCCGCCGAGCGGCTCCCCATCACGAGGGGCGAGGACGGGCTGCCCCTGACCGCGGGCGTGGAGGCCTTCTACGGGTACTGGCAACTGCTGAAGTGACCCCCCAACCCCTTCCTCGACGGAGAAGGAGTCGCGGCCGCGCGACCCTTGCCGCGCACCACGCATTCTGGGCGCTGCCCAACGTGCTCATGATGCCTCGTGATTCCGGTTGGACCGGGGGGATGCTGAAGGTACGGGCGAAGCTTATCGCAGGGAGGATCCACCGGATTGTTCCTGGCGAGCCCCCGCTGAAACTAATCCTGTTGTTGGAATGGGCCGCCCGCGTTCACTCCCCCCGGGACGGCGGCCGGTCCGTAGCGCTCTCCGTATTCCGATCAAACCGACCACCCATTCCGATACCAAAACGGGCACCGATTCGGGTCGCAAATTCGCCAGGGGTTTCGAGTTCAGAAGGGTCGCCTGAGGCAACCAACGTCTCGCTCGTTTGCTCCGGGTTGCCTTTTGCCTCTACTCCCTGCTAGTTCGAGTCCTGCTCGGGGAGCC
>Ga0187770_10000191_pt1 | contig 29320 bp, 31 predicted proteins | sample 0116_SJ02_MP02_2_FD_133154 | JGI IMG/M metagenome (GOLD analysis project Ga0187770, IMG submission 133154) | Tropical peat soil microbial communities from peatlands in Department of Meta, Colombia - 0116_SJ02_MP02_20_MG | ecosystem: Environmental > Terrestrial > Soil > Wetlands > Peat | place...
CCCCGTCCGCCAGGGTGGCGCCTCCGAACTTTATGACTGCCCTGCTCACTTTATGCCAAGCACTTCCTCCATGCCATACAGTCCAGGCCGTTGATGCAGCACCCACTTTGCCGCCAGCAGCGCTCCGGTTGCGAAAGCCGATCTCGAGAAGACCACATGCTCCAGCCTAATCGTTTCATAAGCCCCCGCTGCCAACACGTCGTGCTGGCCCGGTATGCCTCCTCCCCTGATGGAGAGCACCTCCAGCTCCTCCGAGCCCCGCTGGGAAAGACCCTGGCGGCCGTGGACCGTCTTCGTATACTTCCTCTGCAGGTTCACGATGTCGGCGAGTTTGGAAGCCGTCCCGCTGGGGGCATCGACCTTTCGATTGTGATGGGCCTCAACGATGGAGAAGTCATAACTTGAGGGAAGCTGGCTGAGCAGCTTCGTGAGCGAGAATAGGAAGTTCGCCCCTACCGAGAAGTTGGGAGATATCACAGCGGGAATCGATCTCACTATCGATTCAAGCAATGCCCTCTGCTCGACGGAGAATCCCGTCGTCCCCACCACCACAGGCTTGCGCAGTCCCGCGACCAATGGCAAGTTGGAGAGTTCCGCCTGAGGGGTCGAAAACGAAACAAAGACATCGCATCTCTCCATGATATCCATCAATCCTGAAGGGGGGCTGACCACGACGTCGCTCTCCGCCACTGCGGCTTGCTTCAAGGTCACACCCAATCTCGGGTTCCCTTCAGATTCAATCGCCCCGCCGATGACAAAAGGGGCTGCGACCTCATGGGCCACCATCGATCCCATCCTTCCCAATGCTCCGGCGATGCAGACCCTGATCGGACCGGCTGAGCTCGATTCAGTAGCCTTCATAGCTGAGCCCAGCCAGGCTCGATGGAGACGAGATACGGTCGGCTATGCTAACGCCAAAGGCTCTTTCCAGAGGATCTAGGATTTCGGGGTTCTGGCTCCAAACCGTCTTCAACCCCGTCAGAACCTTGCTGAGACCGGCCTTGGTCATCTTCCCCAACGGGCCTCTACACTGTCCCGCAGGCATCCCCAATAGCGCGGCCATCGCCTTTACTGGCACCGGGTTCCTCGCCTTCACGGTGATGCTGCGGCCGAGGGCTTGCTCATCGGTCTTCACCGTGACCAGCTCAAATAGAGGCTTCAGGGCCTTGGCGAGCGAGCCGGCGGTACCCACGTCGCCGCGAAGGGCCGCAGAAACCATGTCCGAAACGGCACGGGGGGCTATATTCGACATTACAGAGATGGTCCCGTTGGCCTTTACACTAGGGTCGGTCATCAAGCCATACGTCCTCTCATCATCACCTGACAGTATGGAGGACGAAGCCCCGCAAAGTGATCTTATCATTGCGGCGTTCTCCGTGCTTCCGGTTGCCTCTTTGACTGCGACGAAGTTGGGGTATGACCTGGCTAGTATGGAGACGTCCTCCGGAGCAAGCTGAGTCCCTGTGCGTCCGGGAATTATGTATGGAATCAACCACATCTCACTGACCTCCTTTGCTATGGGCTCATAGTATTCACGGCGCATCTCCAAGCTGCTGGGACCGTTATAGTAGGGGTCTACCAGTAGGGCCGACTTGGCGCCCAACTCCCAGGCCTCCTTGGTCGTCTCGAGGGCCTTACGGGTGCTGTTGGCGCCCGTGTTGGCGATGCATAGTGCTTGTTTGCTCGTTCCATCGAGGACCATCGTTAGGGCCCTTACGAACTCCTGGTGCTCCAGGGTGGGGCCCTCACCCGTGGTCCCGGCCACGACCACTCCACTCACGCCGTTCTTCAGCTGAAACTCCAACAACTGGTTTAACCCGCTTACGTCCAAGCCGCCATCCTCCCTGAATGGAGTGATAATCGCCGTAATGCAGCCCTCCAACGTGCTCTTCAACACGGCAAGCACTCTTCGTTGCCATATTAAACGTTTTCGCGGGTCATCCGATTTCAGTAGTTGGACGACGGTTTACCGCGGTCCCGAGGCCCAATTGCTACTCATTCCGGAGCTGCAGGTTCGCATGGTCACGGCTGACTGACGATATTCATATGATTGCGTCGACTCTGGCGTGAAGCTCTCTTTTCGCGTCCAGAAGCCCTTTGCGTTTCTTCGAGTTTTCCACGTTGAGCTCTGCCATCTTCTTCCTTAGGACCGTGTAGTTGGCTAGGACCCTCTCCTTGGAAGGCCCTCCTTCGGTCTTCGTAGCCTTTAGCACGGCTTCCGGATGCAGATAGCGCCTCAACTCCGCCACTTGAGTGTTTGGCAGGTTCAGGTCAGGCTCGGCCTGCCGGATCAGAGCTGCCAGTTGTCCCTCGCCGAGATCGGCGAGCTTCTCCTTGTGGGCAGACAGTGTCCCAGATATCCTCCCGGCGATAGAGTGCGCCTGGCGAAAGGCGATCCCCTGCTTCCTGACCAGCCATTCAGCCAAGGGAAGGGCGAAGACATCGCTATCTTCCGCCTTCTTGCGCATTTCACTCACGTCGAACTTCCCTCCTTCGAGACATCCTTTCAGAACCGATATGGCTTCCAGCGTCGTCGGGAAGGATCTCGCCAACACCGCTTTCACATTCTGGAGGTCCCTGTTGTATCCACTCGTCAAACCCTTCAACGTCGTCAGGGCTTGGACGAGCTCCGCAATCCCCAAGGCGGCATCTGCCCTCACTATCTCTAATACATCTGCGTTCTTCTTATGTGGCATAGCGCTTGAGGGCGACGCTAGTTCGTCGGGGAGCTCGAAGTAGGCGAACTCCGTGGTTGACCATACTATCAGGTCTTCCGCCATCCTGCTTAGCTCCACAAGGAGGAGGGTCTGCACGAAAATGGCTTCAACGGCGTAGTCCCTGCTCTCGACTGCGTCCTCACAATTGACCACCGGCGAGGAGAACCCGAGCAACTCGCTTGTCCTCCTCCTGTCGACCGCTATGGTGGAACCAGCTACAGCTGACGCGCCCAGGGGACATTCATTGGTCCGCCCAAAGCAGTCGGAAAGCCTCTCGACATCCCTGAGCAGTGGTTCTGCGTAGCTCTGCAGGTGGTGGCCTAACGTCTGCAGCTGTGCCTGCCCCAAGTGGGTATAGGCGAGCATGGGCGTTGACGAATAGCGACGCGACATCTGCAGAAGCACACTTACGAGCCCCTCCGTCTCATCGATAAGCTGTAGCAACCTGTCCCGGCAAAGCATCCTTGTTATGGTGGCCACCTGATCATTCCGTGACCTGGCCGTGTGAAGGCGTCCACCCGTGTCCTTCGAGGTCAGCTGGGTTACGGACGTCTCAACGAATTCGTGGATGTCTTCGAACCCTTCCAACGGGACTCCTGCCTCCGCCGTCTTCTTCAGGGCCTTGATAACATCCGCCGCCTGCCTTCTCGTCACCCATTTCTGCTCCTCCAACATCACGACATGAGCTAGGGAGCATTCGACTTCATATTGTAGGAACTCGGAGTCGACGTTCAACGAACCTATGAAACGCTGGGATCTTGGATCTATATCTTTGCTCAGCCTCGAACGGTAGAGCCCTCCTTTCATCACTGCCTGCCTCCTAGTCGCCGGGCCTCTGAGATCAAGTCGGTGACGGCCGTAAACGCCTTTACAACATCACCCATCTTGACCACTATTATGGTATCTGTGTAATCTGAAACCGTATCCACGACGTTAATGCCTCCCCTCCCGACGCGGTTGTAGACGGCCGCAACACAGCCGGGCGTTTCCATTATCTCCACAGGGCTGTGTATGATGAGGGCCGCCAGCTCCGTCCTCGCCTCCATCACCTCTTCGTCCTTGAAACGACCCCGGAGATATCCGTAGAGGCTCCTTTCGAACACCAACGTGTAAGCGTTTGAGGAGCTCGAAATCTGTAGGAAGGCGTCGTAGTTCTTGAACGCGATGTCCTTGATCCTAGAGGACACCTCCTGGCTCACTTGAACCGAGACCATGGCGAGGTCGGTTCTCACCTCGAGGCTGCTCTTGGCGAGCACTTTGAGGTATCCAAGCGCTCCTCTCCTATACGAGCCCTTGATTCGCTTCAGAGATGTGATAATGGCCTCCTCTGACACGTTACGGCCCATGCTGGAGACGACCGCGGGCCTCAATAATCTGGCGGCCGCACTAACGTTAACAATCCCCCTAGCCAAGGCCTCCTGAAGCAACGAGTCGCCGTCCACCTGCTCCCTAACCGACTTCGAGATGGAGGCGGTGACCAATTTTGGTCTATTCATGGCTAATTCTGACCGGCGTCGTCCGAAATAATTAAATGTTGCCCCCCGCAGGCCTGAATTATCCATGGCCTCGAAGATCGTCCTAGGTTATTCCGGCGGCCTTGACACCACCACCGCGATACTGTGGTTGAAGGAGAAATATGGGTACGACGTCGTGACTATGACCATTGACGTCGGCCAGGAGGAGGACTTCGCACCCATCGCAAAGCGGTCCCAGGAGCTGGGTGCCGTTAGGCATTATGAGCTTGACGCCAAAGAGGAGTTCGCAAATGCTTACATCGCCAAATCAATCAGGGCGAACGGCCTCTATCAAGGAAAGTACCCCCTCAGCACCGCTCTGGCGCGGCCACTCATAGCCGGAAAGCTCGTCGAGATTGCTGAGAAAGAAGGAGCAAGTGCAGTAGCTCATGGGTGCACTGGGAAGGGGAACGACCAAGTCAGGTTCGACCTATGCGTCAATGCTCTGAACCCCAACCTCAAGGTCATCGCGCCCGTCAGGGAGTGGAACCTCAGTAGGACCGAGGAAGTGGCATACCTGAAGTCCAAGGGCTTCGACGCGCCGATCAAGCGGTCTGAGTTCAGCGTCGACCAGAATCTCTGGGGGAGGTCCGTGGAAGGCGGTGCGATAGAGAACCCTGCCGACGAGCCTCCACAGGAAGCGCTTGAATGGACCAAGCCACCGGAGTTCTGGCCTTCCGAACCCTCTTACGTCACCATAGGCTTCCAAGAAGGGGTCCCAGTCTCATTGAACGGCCAAGAAGCGAAGCTGTCCGACATCATCGTCAAGCTCAACCGCCTCGCGGGAACCCATGGAGTAGGCATCCTCGACCACATGGAGGACAGGTCCGTCGGGATCAAGTCCCACGAGGTCTATGAATGCCCGGCCGCCACCGTTATAATCGAAGCCCATCGCGAACTCGAGAAGTTGGTCCTGACGAGGTCTGAGGCAGCGTTCAAGCCTATCGTTGAACAACAATGGTCTTGGCTGGTCTATTCGGGCCTCTGGATAGACCCTCTGCTCAAGGACCTTCAGAGCTTCATCGATTCGACCCAGGAGTTCGTGTCCGGCGAGACGAAGGTCAAACTCTTCAAGGGAGCATGCCGTGTCGTAGGGAGGTCATCCCCTTACGCCCTCTACCAGAAACAGCTCTCCACCTACGGAGTCGACTCCACCTTCGATCAGAAGGCGGCTGAAGGCTTCATCAAACTCTACGGCCTTCCGTCAGTGATGGCGGCAAGGCGAAGCCTGCTAAAGGCAAAGGAGGTGTTAGCATGAACGCAACTTGCGCAGAGTGCGGCGGCAGCATCCCAGTCCCTAACGACGCGTTGAAGGGCGAAATCGTCTCCTGCCCTGACTGCGGGACGGAGTTCGAAGTCAAAGAGATGGGATCTACGGTTCAGTTGGTCGCCGCACCCAAGATCGAAGAAGATTGGGGAGAATAAGCCAGCCAGATGACGAAGATAACCCTCTTCTACGACCGCGTTCGGTGGGAGGAGAAACAGCTCCACGATAGAGCATCTCAGAAGGGAATTCAGCTAGACTTCCTCGATGTGAGAGAGCTCCTCTATCCTATCCCGCGCGAAGGTAGGGCCATGGGCACCGTCCTGCAGAGGTGTGTCAGCCACTCGAGGGGGATTCGAGCCGCTCGATACTTCGAGGCTGAAGGGACGAAGGTCATCAACTCGAGCAAGACATCCGAACTCTGCAGCGACAAGTTCGCCACGGGCCTTCGGCTACAAGAGGCGGGAATACCCCACCCGAAGACGATCATGACCTTGTCAATCGAATCCGCTCTAAAGGCGGCGGAGAGGCTGGGCTATCCGGTGGTCATGAAGCCTCTAAGCGGGTCATGGGGGAGGGAGGTGGCGGTGCTTTCTGACGAGCGATCTCTCAAATCCTACCTCGAACTGAAGGAGGGCTCAGAGAGCCCGGAGGACCACGTGTACTACCTGCAGGAATTCGTTCGGAATCCTGGCAGGGACATCAGGTCTGTGTGCGTCGGAGGTGAGATTGTGGCGTGCATATACCGATATGCTCCCGAGGGCGAATGGAGGTCGAATGTAGCGCTGGGCGGGATAGCGAAGCCCTGCCACCTTGATGCAGCAGACAGGGAGCTCGTAATCAGGGGGGCAGAGGTTGTGGGCGGCGAGGTAGTTGGAGTCGATTCGATGGAATCTCCCCATGGCCTCGTCATCCATGAGGTCAATTCGAACGTCGAGTTCAGGGGAGCCGCCGGCGGAACGGGCGTCGACATAGCGGGCAAGATACTCGACTATGCGGTAGGGAGGTCCACCAAATGAAGGTCGGCGTGCTCGGGGCGTCGGGGTTCGTTGGGGGAGAGCTCCTCAGGATTCTCCTGAGGCACCCCTCGGTCGAGGTCACCAACATATCTTCGAGAGAGTACGCTGGCGAGTTCGTGCATCGGGCTCACCCGCACCTCAGAGGCGTGTCAAACCTCCAGTTCATATCGTATGACTTGGAAAAGGTGGTGGGCGCCAGCGACCTCGTCTTCACCTCCCTCCCCCTGAAGGCCTCGTTGGACTCCATCCCTAGGCTCGTGGCCGCAGGGGTGAAGGTCATAGACATGAGCCCGGCCTACAGGCTCCCGAAGGCAGAAGACTTCCAGCTCCACTACAACATGGTGCACCCGGACCAGCAACTCCTATCACGCTTCGCCTACGGCCTGCCAGAGCTATACCGTTCCGCCATTGCCTCCAGCAACTTGGTCGCCAATCCGGGATGCTCTGCGCTCACGGCCATACTCGCCCTCGCACCGTTCGCCGAGATAGTCGAGCCCCATTCGGACATCATCGTTGACGCCAAGGTGGGCTCTTCGGGCTCGGGCTCCAAGCCTTCCCCCGCTGGTATGCACGCGGTTAGGTACGGAACCATACGGCCTTACAAGCTGGGCAACCATCGCCATGGCTCCGAAGTCAAGGCATTCCTCAGGTCCCGCGGCAAAGAGGGGGTGGGAGTCCTGTTCTCCGCTCATGCCGTCAACATGGTCCGTGGAATCCTCGTAACGGAATACATCGCCACCAGCTCGCCCATCACCATCAAGGACGTCTGGCAGCGCCTACGGGGCATGTACGGCCAGGAGCACTTCATCAGGCTGGTCAGGGACAAGATGGGGAGCTTCAAGCTCCCAGACCCGAAGATCTCTATAGGCTCCAACTTCTGCGACATAGGCTTCGAGCTAGACCCAGACGGAAGACATTTGATGGTCGTGGCCGCGCTCGACAACCTAGTGAAGGGGGCGGCCGGCAACGCGGTGCAATGTATGAACGTCATGCAGGGCTATCCGGAAAGCACGGCCCTGGACCTCATTCCGATCTTCCCGGTGTAGTCTCAAATGACAACAGTTGTGAAGATAGGAGGCCGGCTCACGGAAGGACCATATCTGGATGAGATCGGAAACGACCTAGCGACAAACCATGACCTTTCACCCATCCTGATAGTCCACGGAGGAGGAGACCTGGTCACCCGCTTCGGCGAGCGCATGGGGATAAAGCAGAAGTTCGTGACGGCGCCGTCGGGGGTCCGCAGCCGGTACACCGACGACGAAACCCTCCAGGTCTGCCTGATGGTCTTGGCAGGCCTCGTCAACACTCGGGTCGTCCAAGCCCTCGAGCGCCATGGCGTCCAGGCGCTGGGTTTAACGGGCGCCGACTGCGAGCTGGTCAAGGCCGAACGGCGTGAAAAGATCCTAGTCGTAGAAGGAAACAGGAAGATGGCCATCGATGGGGGCTATTCTGGCAAGCCCTTTGCCGTCAACTCCGGCCTCATCAAGAGCCTTTTCGATTTGAAGATCGTCCCGGTTGTTGCCCCCTTGGGCATCGATGGCAAGAGAGATCTGGTGAACATGGACGGCGACTCCGCGGCCGCTGCGATCGCGTCGGGCTTGAAGGCAGACACGCTGCTCTTCCTCTCTGATGTAGACGGTCTGCTTGTAGAAGGCAAGGTCGTCTCCGAAGTTTCAGCCGCTGAGCTGGACGAGCTAGTCAAGTCCACCGGGGTGGGGATGAACCGGAAGTTGCTTTCTGCTCTCAGGGCGCTACAGGGGGGCGTTTCCAAAATCGTGATCTCCAACGGGAAGGTACAACGACCGATAAGCTCTGCGTTATCCGGAGACAGGGGGACGGTCATCCAGTGAGCGGCGAAATGATGAGCATCGAGGACCGTTGGCTCATCCCTGCGTACGCGAAACTTCCGGTCAAGGTCATTCGAGGAGAGGGCTCCTACGTCTGGGATGCAGATGGCAGGAGGCTCATAGATTTTGCCACTGGCTACGGGACGGCCATTTTAGGGCATTGCCCGCCACGCGTCACTGCGGCCATAGTCGAGCAGGTGAACAGGCTCATGGTCTGTCACGGCAGCCTCTACAGCGATGCTCGCGAGAGTTTCCTGAAGGCGTTGAGCACGGTTGCCCCAAAGGGCTTGGACAAGGCCTTCCTATGCAATAGCGGAGCTGAGGCCGTCGAGGCGGCCATAAAGCTAGCCGTCAAGAGATCAGGTAAGCAGGGCTTCATAGCCTTCCAGGGTGCCTACCATGGCAAGACCATCGGCGCCCTCTCCATGACCTGGGGATCGAAGTACAGGGAGCCATATCAGGGAATGCTCCTTCCAACCAAGTTCGCCAGGTTCGGAGAGGCATCAAGCGTCTCCCCCCTCATCGACGAGGATATGGCTGCCGTAATAGTTGAGCCGGTACAGGGGGAGGCAGGCGTCAGAGTCCCGCCCCTAGGCTTCCTGAAGGAGGTCGAAGAGATCTGCCGGAGCACAGGCGTCCTCCTGATAGTCGACGAAATCCAGTCTGGGATGGGAAGGACGGGTCTAATGTGGGCTCACGAACACTCCGGCGTTCATCCCGACATCATGTGCTTTGGGAAGGGCCTGGCTTCTGGCATTCCAATCGGCGCCGTCCTGACGACTCCCGAGATTGCCGCCGCATGGACCAAGGGGGAGCACACTACCACCTTTGGGGGGAACCCCATATCTTGCGCTGCAGCCGCGGCAACTCTTAACCAAGTGGTGTCGAGCAAGCTCTGGATCAACGCAGCAGTGCAGGGCGCCAGGCTGATGGAAGTCTTCAACCGCCTTCCCCGTTCGGTCGTAAGGGAGGCGCGAGGGATGGGGCTGATGCTCGCCGTGGAAACCCGGCAGCCCTCTACGCCAGTCGTCAAGAAGCTGCTTGCTGGAGGGCTCCTCTCTATCCCTACGGGGCTAAACGTCGTGCGGGCCCTCCCTCCCATCAACCTTGATTCCTCCGTGCTGGCGGAGGCCACGCCAATAATAGAATCTGCCTTCCAAGGGGACGCATGAAATGCCTCAAGAGCTGGGGGCCATCGGCCTCCTGAGAAGCCTTGTCCGGCTGTACTCGCCAAGCGGAAGGGAGAGGGAAGTAGCCTCAGTGATCCATCGGTGGCTAGTGGCCCAGTCGGCGTTTGACAACATCGAATTCGATTCGGTCGGGAACGTCGTAGCGACAAAGGGCCCCGAGCCATACCTCCTGCTCTGCGGCCATATGGATACGGTGCCAGGTAGGCTCCCGGTTCTTTTCGACGGCGGCATCATACGGGGTAGAGGTGCCGTGGACGCCAAGGGTGCCCTAGCGGGGATTTGCGTCGGTGCATCTGCGGCGGCTCGCGCTGGAGCGAAGGGCCTCATGCTAGCTGCCGTAGTGGGAGAGGAGACGGAGGGGAAGGGGATGAAGTCGATTTTGGCCAAGGGGTACCAGTACGTCGGGGGGGTGTTCGGAGAGCCTTCAGGAGGCGGAATCGTAGTCGCCTACAGGGGAAGGATGGGCCTAGAGCTCGAAGTCGAGGGAAAGGCAGCACACGCTTCAAGCGCGGTCCTGGGAGTTAACGCGGTGGAAATTGGCATGGAGACGGCACTCAGGCTGAAAGAGGAGCTCTGCTCCCTAGGTTGCGCCGCTTCGATAACGATTGTCAAAGGCGGAAAGGCGGAGAACATGATTCCGGCCAAGTGCAATATAGCGATGGACGTCCGAATCCCCATCACTGTGAACATGGAAGAGGTTCAGAGGGCCCTCCAGAAGTACGTCCGTCAAGGGATTAAGGCGAGGGTTTCCGATCTGACGCCTCCCATCAACGTAGGCAGGGCGAACCGAGTGTTTGGTTCGATGTCAGCGGCCATCACCGAAGCCGGGGTCCACCCTAGAGCCCTGGTTAAGGTGGGCACCAGCGACATGAACTCCTTCTTTCTAGCTACCAAGGCCCCATGCGTAGCCTACGGACCTGGCGACGCCTCCCTTTCTCACACGGACAACGAGTGGGTAAGCGAGGGGGAATACCTCACCAGCGTCCGAGTCTACTCGTCGGCCATCAGGAGGGTGCTGCGAACTTGATTCGAGGAAGACGAAACAAGACTTCACCCAACCGATATCATTTAAATACGCTGGTCTGGTTGCGCGCAATGTGGGTTGACCAAGGCTGGCGGCGATAGAGGTCAATAACCTGACCAAGCTTTATCCACCCGACCTGAAGGCAGTGGACGCGATTAGCTTCAAGGTGGAGGAGGGAGAGATATTTGGGCTGCTTGGACCCAACGGCGCTGGCAAGACCACCGTAATCAAGATGATAATCGGGCTGACGAGGCCCACCGCTGGCACGATGCAAATCTGTGGAATCGACGCACTTTCGTCCTCCTCCCAGGTCCGCCAGATGATGGGTTACGTCCCCCAAGCCATCTCCGCTGACGGCGACCTTACGGGATACGAAAACCTCCTGATATTTTCAAAGCTCTTCTACGTTCAGCGGAAGGACCGCCAACCAAGGATAAAGGAAGCACTGCAGTGGATGGAGCTCACGGACAGGGCGGACGACCTCGTCAAACACTACTCGGGCGGCATGATGAGACGGCTCGAAATAGCCGAGGCCATCGTGAGCCGCCCAAGGGTCCTGTTCTTGGACGAGCCCAGCATCGGGTTGGATCCGGCATCCAAGAGACAGGTCTGGAAACACATCAAACGCTTGAACGGCGAGCTGAATATGACCGTCCTGATAACGACGCACGATATGGCCGAGGCAGATGAGCTCTGTAGCAGGATAGCCATCATGAACCACGGCAGGTTCGTTGCCTCAGGGACTCCCAGCGAGCTCAAGCATGGCATGGGTGGGGACGTTGTCACCGTACGGCTGTCAAGCAAGCCCGACCTGGCGTTGCCACTGGAACTGGGGAAGTCACTCCACGTGCTCGAAGATTCGATCGACATCCTGACCTCCGACGGAGAGACGGCCATCCCTAGAATCGCAAGTTTCTATAAAGAGAATGGCTTTCAAGTCCTTTCGATGTCGCTGAACAAGCCCACTCTAGACGACGTCTTCCTCAAGTATGCCAAGGTACGTATCGAAGAGGAGGAGAGCTACTCGCAGGCGCGTCAGTCCCGTAGAAGTTTCATGAGGCATGCTCGATAATGAACTCCATTACTCGGTTCATCTCCAGCTCGCTCGCCGTCGCAGAGATGGAGGCGAGGAAGATTCGTCACGATTCGACGGAGCTCTGGACTAGGTTGGTTCAACCTGCCCTCTGGCTCCTGATCTTCGGCGAAGTCTTTACCGCCATTCGAGCGATATCGACAGGTCCCTACTCCTACATTCAGTTCATTACGCCGGGAGTGTTGGCGCAATCGGTTCTCTTCGTCGCGATTTTCTACGGCATCACCGTGGTCTGGGAAAGGGATGCCGGCTTGCTCCACAAGCTCCTTTCCACCCCGTCGCCGAGGGCTTCCATCATAGTCGGCAAGACGCTTGCTGCGGGCGTAAGAGGCATCTTTCAAGCCATCATGATATTTGCCCTGGCTCTAGTCATCGGGGTGAACTTGAGGTTCGACGTACTTGACGTGCTCGGGGTCTTCGTCACGATAGTCGTGTTCGCCATGTGCTTCTCGAGCCTATCCATGATCCTAGCCTCGTTCCTGAAGACGCGCGACAGGATGATGGGAATCGGCCAGGCGATAACGATGCCGCTCTTCTTCGCCAGCAATGCCATCTATCCGATTTCCATGATGCCTGCCTGGTTGCAGAGCATCGCTGTGTACAATCCACTCAGCTACGGCGTAGACGCGGTCAGGGCCATGATCTTGACTGGCCAATACTCTAACCTCCCGTTGGACGCAGCCGTCCTCGGCGGCTTCACACTGCTGTTCCTATTTGTCGCATCGATCTCGATACGTGGAATGGTAGAGTAGACTGGAGCCTTGGGCTTGGCTGACGCTGCTTGAACGAGAGAGAAACTGAAACCGTCTAGGATGCTATGGCTGGCTAACCGAAGAGTGCGGCCAAGCCTTCGAGGGCCTCTTCTTCCTTCTTCTCTTCCTTCTTTTCCTCTTTCTTCTCTTCCTTCTTCGCCGGAGCGGCAGCGGCGGCAGGGGCAGGTTGCGATGCGGCCGGCATTGCCACCGACGTCTTCAGCGCTTCGTCGATGTTGATCTCGCCAAGGGCCGCCACGAGCGCCTTAACCTTAATTTCGTCGGGCTGGACGCCAGCGGCAGCAATTATCTTCTTTATGCTCTCCTCGTCGACTTTCTTTCCGAGCCTGTGAAGTATGAGAGCAGCGTAGACGTACTCCATCTAATATCCCACGTCAGACAAGCACTATTCTGAAGGTATTTAGACATTTCTGAAGTGGTCATTTGCATAAATTCTGAACTGGAAAGGTGCCGCTTCTCGATGAAAGCAGGAGGGTCAAGACCAAGCTACTTTATTCCATCGTCCTCAATCGATTGCACAGATCAGCATGAGATTGCTCCAGACCTTCCTCAATGAGGTGAAAGCGCAAGATTATATCACATAAGCCAGGCACCTAACGTCACCCTAGTCGTATTGGTAGTTACTGGGCGGGGATGGTATCTGCCGAGGATATAATGAAAGCCCTATGTCCTTAGCTTCCTTTCGATGGCTAGCCCGAAGGATACTGCCAAGGCCACCGCGACCGCGATCATGAAGCCGGGGAATTCTGGCGTGGGAGATGGGTTCAATACCACCACCTGTCCATTCATGGGATATGGGTCAACGGTGCAGGTGTAGTTGTAGGTGCCAGGGATGGTGAACGTAAAGGCGAAGGACCCACCCTCCGGCACGAGGCCCGAAGACCACCACTCCGACTGGTTCGGAAGCGACACGGTTTCGGCGGAACCTAGGACAGCGGTCCAGTTCACCGTATCTCCAACGTTGATGGTAACCACAGCGGGGTCAAAATAATACGATTGGGTCATTCCGTCCGAGTACATCGTGACGTACCAAGTCTTTGAAGCATGAGCTGGAGCAGGGAAAAGCAGAGAAGGAAAACCTGCAAAGATCAAGATGATGAGGCAAATCAAGAATGAGAGACGCTTGCTCTTCGACAAAGGAAACATGGGATGAATCGAACCATCATTCCATGAGCTACGCTTTTGATAAGCCTTACGATTGGAAGAATGACTCACTGATAGGTCGAGCAGAGGGCGGGTCAGCGCGTGGCGAGGTTCTCCCTGTCCCTGACTTCCCCGATCATCTGGACGATCATGGCAGGGTTTATCCTCTTGAGCTGCTTCCATTCCGTGAAGCCGTAGGTCCTCTCTCCCTCCCTGTCTGCCTTCCTTTCGTAGCGATTGCGGGCACAGTCCACCTCTGGGTGGGGGCATTGGGAGAAGATGAAGGTGTCAAGGCAGACCGGCTCCAGGATGCACTTGAACTCTACATCTTCCAAGAAAGAAGTGGCAGATTTGGCCTTCGGGCCCGAAGGGTTGTCTTCCCTACCACGGAAGACCTCGCTGATTTCCGAGGCCGCCTCGCCTTCCAAACTATCAATCCCTTGGAGGCTTGACATATTAACGCGTTACGCCTTCAGAACATTACTGGAGGGATTGACCTCCAGAGGGCAATAAACAGAAAGATTTCTGCTCTTGAGTTTCGAGCGGCCAAGGCCCAAAAGAGAGGTAAGGGGATGGGCCTAGTCCCTATTCAATTCCCGTCCGCGACGCCTGCGGGAAATTAGTGAAGGACCTTAGGAGACACAGGGCACGCAGCCGGGTCCTCTGATTGCTTCGTGGCCGTCCGGAAACCGTCTTATAGGCCGACGAGCCAGACAAGATGGTTTTGAACCGCTTGCCCGACCGAAACAGGAGGGCGTCAGCCGCTTGAGCGGAGCAATGCCCAGCCTTCCAGACCCAGAGATTGACGCGATGGCCCAGAGGATTATGACCGAGATAGAACGCACCAATTCCAGGGAGCTGGCGAACTCCGACGAAATGATAAAGATCCTGCACCTGACTAACGCGCATCACGCAAGGGTGCTCCTCGAGCACGCCGATGAAGCTCCTACAGAACACGAAAGGGACATTGGAAAGAAGGCCGTGGTGCAGGCCTTGCTGGTTTCGACCTGGCACACTAGGCTTTACTTCATCATAAGGTCGTTCATCATGGGGATCCTCAGCGCCTGTCTTACACTGACCTTCGTGCTGATATTTCACGCCATAACCCTGAGCCTAGAGATTCCGCTCGGCATCTTCTCATTCGTATTCTCGCTGGCCGTGTCGCGGCTCCTGGACGTGGAGATAGTAAAAGCCACAAGAGACGTCGTGGAGTTCCTGAATGGCCATACCGGCTTAAGGGGCTTCATCCTCGGTCACTTCTAGGCTGGCAGCACCTGCAGCTATCCCTAGACACCTGTCTACGAATCATTGCTATCTAAAGACGAGCTTTCCCGACAGGCCCGCTCCCGCTGCAGAACTCTTTTATGCCGCTAAATAGCTAAGAAGTTGTGCATTAAGCGATGCGTCTGACCCCTTTCGGTCGGTGTGGTCCGCATGGTTGATTCTACACTGATTTTGGACGGCGCCAAAGATCAGAAGCTCCTACTTCTGGGGAACGAGGCCGTGGTAAGAGGGGGACTTGAGTCCGGATTCTCCGTGTTCACATCCTACCCGGGCACGCCCGCCTCTGAGATACTTGACGTGGCCGCCACGATTTCGAAGGAAGCGGGGATCTACGCGGAATACTCGGTCAACGAGAAGGTCGCCATCGATACGGCCGCGGGCGCCGCGATGAGCGGGTTGAGGGCCATGACTTCCATGAAGCATGTCGGCCTGAACGTGGCCTCTGATACCTTCATGGCCCTCCCATACTTTTCCCCGAAGTCCGCGCTCGTCGTCGTTGTGGCGGACGATCCCTCAGCCTACAGCAGCCAGACCGAACAGGACTCCCGGAATTACGGTTACTTCGCTAACGTCCCCATGCTCGAACCTTCAGACCCTCAGGAGGCCAAGGACTGCATCGTAAGGTCCGCCGAGATATCCGAATCTGTCGAGCTTCCCGTCCTCGTGAGGCTCGACATACGGGTCAGCCACGTCAGGGGGCCTGTCGTGCTGGGAGAGCTGAGAGCCCCTCCTCCGAGGAAGGAGTTCGTCAAGGAGAGGGGGAGGTACTTGGCCATACCCCCCTACCCGGTCAAGGCCCACGAAGCCCTCTTGGAGAAGATGGAGCGGTGCAAGGGAATCAGCAACTCTCCTGAGTTCGTGAAGCTCATCGACCGAGGCTCCGATTACGGGGTCATCTGCTCCGGTTCAGCGGCCACATACGTCTTGGACGCGGACGTTCCGGCGCCGCTGCGGCCCGACGTGCTCAAGATGCTGATGGTCAACCCGCTTCCGGAGGAAGCGATAGTAGAATTCCTCGCATCTCACAAGAAGGTCCTGGTGGTTGAGGAGCTGGACCCGGTCTTCGAGACGCGAATCAAGGAGCTCGCCTATGATAATGGCCTGAAGACCATGATACTCGGGAAGGGCGTCGGCATCCCCTCGGCCGGCGAGCTGGTGCCTGCTGACGTAAGCTGCGCCATATCCGCGCTGGTAGGAGTTCCTCAACCAAAGAAGGCTAGCCGCCCTGCGCCGTCGGGCCCCGCTCGGCCACCTGTGTTCTGCGCAGGATGCCCTCACCGGGCATCGATGTATCTGATTAAAACCCTCGCTGGCAAGAACAGGGTCGTCGTGACCGACATCGGATGTTACGGCATGGGCTCGCTGGCTCCGACGGAGGTCGGCGACGTCCTCCTTGACATGGGGTTCAGCATAGGTGCTGCAGGAGGCTTCGCCATAGGGAGCAAGCTCAAGCCCCTAGCGGTCATCGGGGACTCCACGTTTCTGCATGCCGGCATACCGGCACTCATAAACGCCGTATGGAACAGGCACGACCTTGCCCTAATCATACTGGATAACTACATCACCGCCATGACCGGCCTTCAGCCCAACCCCTCCAGCGGCCTTGATTCCCAGCTTCAGCCCACAGATGGGGTCTCCTTGGAGGAACTCGTCAGAGCCTGCGGGGTCAAGAACCTCAGAATCCTCAGTCCAATGAACGTAAAGCAGTCCAAAAAGGAGATCCGCGAGATGCTCGACGAGAAGGGCGTCTCCGTAATGATATTGAGACAGCCATGCGCCCTCCTGGCGAGTCAACAGCTGAAGGCCTCGGGCCAGGCTGCCACTCCCTACGAGATAGTAGCGGAGAACTGCAACAACTGCAACGCCTGCTTGGTCCTCGCCAGCTGCCCCGCTCTCATCCCGGCGGGTGGCGTGACCGAAGGAGCTTCGGAAAAGGTCACGATCGACCCAGCCTCCTGCACTGGCTGCGGCTTCTGCGCGGAAATCTGTCCTTACGACGCCATTGTACGGGGAGGGGAGTGAAGCTGGAGAAGCCGCTTTCTGTAGTCGTGTCGGGTGTAGGGGGCCAGGGTGTCCTCCTTACCTCGGAGATCCTAGGGAACGCCGCCATGCTCTCCGGCCTCGACGTAAGGGTCACTGAGACTCACGGCCTCAGCCAGAGGGGAGGGTCGCTGGTGTCGTGCGTTCGGTTTGGCAAGGAGGTGCACTCGCCCCTCGTCGACTACAGAGGGGCCGACTACATCATCTCGATGGAGCTCCTCGAAGCTGCCAAGTGTTCGATTTACGCGGGAGAAGAGACCGTGCACATAGTAAGTACGCTCCAGATTCCACCGGTGACTGTGCTCAGCGGCAAGGCGAAGTATCCGCCCTCCAAAGAGCTCATGTCGTCGGTGGCCGACAGCTGCAAGAAGGCCTATTTCGTCGACGCAGCGGGGATGGCTACGAAGGCCGGAAGGAGCCTCTATCAGAACGCTGTCCTTTTGGGGTTTTTCGCCGGGGTCACCGACGGTCTCATCGGGAGAGAGGACTACGCCAAGGCCTTACAAATCCTGGTCCCGGCGAAATATGTGGCCCCGAACTTGAAGGCGTTCGACATGGGGCTCCAAGCCTTCCTCGGCGAATCGCCCGGCCAAAGGCTTTAACGAAGATTGCCTACACGTGGCCCCATGAAGCCCAAGGTACTGTTGACCTTTAGGTTGCCGCAGGCAGGGCTGAACAGGCTCGCCCTAACGCTGGGCGAGGCCCCGGCCGTCCCAACACGCTTCCCCAGGATGGGGAGGGAGGAGATTCTCGAAGGCATCGGCGTTGCCGATGCCCTCCTATGCAACCCCTACTGCAAGGTTGACTCGGAGCTTCTCGCTAGGGCCGAGAAGCTCAAGGTGGTCTCGACCTTCAGCGTAGGCTATGACCACATCGACATCCCCGAAGCTACGCGCTTGGGCGTCTATGTGACCCACACCCCCGACGTCCTGTCCGGAGCCGTCGCCGACGTGGCTTGGGGCCTGCTTTTGGCCGCTTCCAGGCACATGGTGGCGGGCGATAGGTACGTGAGAGATGGCCATTGGAAGACGGACAGCGACCTTGGCTTCATGATGGGCCATGACTTCTATGGGATGACCCTTGGGATTGTGGGAGCGGGGCGGATTGGGGCCGAGGTGGCCAAGAGGGGGAGAGGCTTCGGCATGAGAATACTGTACTACAGCAGGCACAGGAAGCATGCCCTCGAGGCCGAACTGGGAGCGGAGCGGGCAGACCTCTCTAAAGTATTATCCGGGTCAGACTACGTCTCCGTGAGCCTTTCGCTGAGCAAGGAAACGCATCACATGATTGGCCAGAAGGAGCTTTCCTTGATGAAGAGGAGCGCCGTCTTGGTGAACACCAGTAGGGGGGCTGTCATCGACGAAGCGGCGCTGATTGCTGCCCTGAAGGAGCGTAGGATCGCCGGCGCCGGCCTCGACGTCTTCGAGGTGGAACCCCTCCCTCTGGATTCGCCTTTTCTCTCACTAGACAACGTCGTCCTCCTCCCCCATTCGGCCAGCGCCACCGCTGAGACAAGAGACAGGATGGCGGTGCTGGCGGCCCAGAACCTCATCGACGTGCTGAGGGGAAAGAGGCCAAAGGCGCTCCTTAATGCTGGTGTCCTCTCTGTGAGACCATTGCGCAGTATCAAGATGCTCTCCTGAAGGGCCCAATGACCTCCGGTACGTCTGGGAGTGAGGATGTTTCCTGGCCATAGCCCTCCTTCTGTTCTAGGCGGGATTCAGCTGAGAGGTCTACCCGGGCTTACAGCAGTGAGCCTGTCATCAGCCCCATTTGACCTTGCTCCACGCGGGGTGGCCGTTTCATCCCTCATCCAGGACCTTCTCCGGCATTCCTGCCTTCATCGCGTTCCTGGCGCGGGTGTCGTTTCTGTTCCAGAGCCAGCGGTCTCCCGCTGCGTTTCTCAACGCCGCGTCTCCTGCACGGAGGGAGGAGCTTCCTCAGGGCTGTTCGCCCCGAACCTGCCCACCAGCTCACATCCTCGGGCTAGCTCCGCCGGTTCCCACGATTTAAACATTAAACGAGGCCTATTTCCTGCATGAACATCCTTTGGGCCTCCACCACCTGGGCGCTCGATTCGGCCTCCCCATAGGCTTCGAGGTATCTCCTGTTAAGCTCGAAAAAAGAGTGCCCCCACCTAAACGAGCTCATAATCTCCTCAGCCTGCTCCCGAAGACCGATGATGAACAAAGCCGATGCCAGAGCTTCGGCGGTGGAGAGGTTCACCGGTATCCCATAGTTAGTCGGATTCGCTGCCACAAGGTACGGGAGAGCCCTGCGGCGGTCACCCCTCCAGCTCGCTCCCCTGAAGGACTCGAGCGCCTTCTTCCAGCTGGCGTCGATGGCGGTCAGCCCCTGTGAAAGCACAATCTCGCTGTCCGATCGGGATATGGACCTACTGCAATACGGGTCGAGGAGGAGGCCGCGCCTGCTGTGTAGTGGAAGATATTCGACCATGCCCAGCCGCTTGAGCTTGGAAGCAGTGCACTTGGTCGGATCGTCCTGTCGCAGATGGAGCACGAACAGTTTAACGCTTGCCACCCTCTCATTGTTCAATTTTTTCTGCGTTTCTCCCAAATGCTTAAAATCAACTTCTATTAATGTGATTGGCTGATAAGTTTGCCGAAGGCTTTCGTTCTAATCAACGCCGACCTGGGTGCGGAGGAGGAGCTTGTCGCCGAGCTCAAGAAGATTACGAACGTGACCGAGGTCTATGTTGTCTATGGCGTATATGACTTGATCTCGAAGGTCGAAGCCGACACCATGGAGAAGGTCAAGGAGACCATCACTTGGCACATTAGGCGCCTCGAGAAGGTCCGCTCAACGCTCACGATGATAGTCGTGGAAGAGTAGCTTTCTGGTCATCGACTAGCGCTGCTAGGCCCTAGGGCTTCCTCCGCTGGCTCGCCCTGAGCGCCCTGTCGAAATCTTCCTCTGTCAGCGAGTAGTCCTCTATGCCGACGGACACCCTGATCATCGTTTCCGTTATCCCCAGTTCCTTCCTCTGCGCCTCCGAGATGCGCCTGTGGGATGTCTTCCCCGGGTGGGAGATGGTCGTCCCCACGCCCCCCAGAGACGGCGTAAGGGTCACCCTCTTCAGCGCCTTCACGAAGGAGTCTGCTTCCGCCAGCCTTCCTTTAAGTGTAAACGAAAGCATCCAGCCGTACATTCCATCAGAGAATATCCTCTTCGCGAGCGCGTGTTGGGGGTGCGATTCAAGGCCCGGGTAGAACACATGCTCCACCTCTTCTCTTCCCTCAAGGTACTTGGCGAGCCTCATTGCGTTCCTGCAACTCTCCTCGGTCCTCACCTTCCAAGTCAGCAAGCTCCTGTTCGCCAGCCAGCTATCGAAGGGCCCGGGGATCGCCCCAAGCACGATATTGAATTGGTAGGCCCTCTCGATCACCTTCGAGCCTCCGCAAAGTAGGCCTATCGTCAGGTCATGATGACCCCCTAGGGATTTCGTTCCGCTGTGCATCACGACGTCGGCCCCCAGGTCCAGAGGCCTGATGACGAAGGGGCTAGCGAACGTGTTGTCGACGATGAGCAGGGACCCCGCCTCCTCCGCAGCCCGTGCCAATTCCTTCAGGTCACACACCTTCATCGTTGGGTTCGAGATGGTCTCCACGAGGACGATTTTCGCCCCTTCCCTTTTCATGGCGTTTTCAAAGGTGGAAACGTCGGTGGAGTCCGAAAACGTCGTCTTTATGCCGAACCTTGGGAGTTCCCTGCCCAGCAGCAGGAGTGTCCCGCCATACAAATCAGGTGACGCCACGATGTGATCGCCCTTCCCAACGCTCGAAGCGATTGCCACGAAGAGGGAGGCCATCCCAGAAGAGCAAGCCATCCCTCTGTCCGCGTGCTCCAGTTCGGCGACCTTCTTGGCCAGCTCGTCAGAATTGGGGAGTCCGTCCCTGCCATAGACATAGCTACCTGGAGCTCTCCCCTCATAGTGGTCGTCGAGGCTACCCAAGTTGGGGAAATTGTACACCGCTGTCTGCACAATCGGAGTTGACCAGGGAACAATCGCACCCACATCTCCGTGACTTCTCTTCCGTCGGGCCATGCCCAGAGCCGCAGGCGTTCTTTCTAATAAAGTGAGTTTCTGACCGGTCGACACGCTCAAATAAGGAGAATCGTGGTTTTACCCTCCGTGCAGAGCCTCCCCCTTCTCCATATCGGGATCGACGACACCGACTCCTCCGAGGGGATGTGCACGACCTACCTTGCGGCGGTGCTGATGGACGAGATAGAGGAGAGGCATGGATTGCAACTAGACGGCTTCCCAAGGCTCATCCGCTTAAACCCTAACTGCCCCTACAAAACGAGGGGCAACGCGGCCCTCTCCTTTCGGCTCCGAATCCCTCCCGAAGTCATCCCCATCATCCAGGAGCTTGTCCTGAAGAGGGTGGAAGAGATGGCCATGCTGGAGGACGAAGGGACGGAATCCGGTGTGGCCTTCTACGTCGGCGAAGAAGTGCCCGTCCTCCTGGGGGAGTTCTCATCCCGTGTCGTAAAGGAGATGGTCACCATGGAGGAGGCCGAAGAGGTAGCAGATGCTCTCCACATCGAACTCCACAAGTTCAAGTTCGGACGGGGTATCATAGGCGCCCTAGCTGCCATCGGTAATAGGCTCGAGTATGGGAGGACCTACGAGCTCATCGCCTATCGCACCCCCAAATTCATCGGGACTCGAAGAGAGATGGAAAGGGGATCCGTCGAGGCCATGAACGAGGCGACATATCCCTTCACGTTCGACAACCTAGACGCGAACACCGGCGAAGTTAGAATCATGCCGCACACCCCCTGCCCGGTTTACTTTGGCATCAGGGCATTCAAACCGGAGTATCTGGAGCGCGCCTATGGAATGGTCAGACCCCTCCAGCCCGTCGAGCGCTTTCGGATTTACGAAACGAACCAAGGCACCGATGCTCACATCTCGGACGCCGTCGCGGGGAAGGTAAGGCCCCTGACCTCAGTCAAGGTGTGCGGCACCGTCTGCTCGGCACCCAGGACTATCAGGGGCGGCCATGTGATATTCAGGATCGAGGACGGCAGTGGCTCTGTCGACTGCGCCATTTACGAGCCCACCCGGGGCTTTCGGAACGTGGGAAAGGCTCTGGTCCAGGGGGACGTTGTAAGGGTCTACGGTGGTGCGAAGGAGAAGCCCGGTTCCCGACTTACCATCAACGTCGAGAAGATGGAGGTGCTCTCCCTGGTTCCGTTGACCATGAAGAAGAACCCCGCCTGTCCGAAGTGTGGTAAGACGATGAAGTCGGAGGGAAGGGGGAAGGGGTATCAGTGCCCTGCCTGCAAGTTCAAATCGACAGAGCCCGAGCAGCAGAAGATCACGGTCGAAAGGGATGTGTCGGTAGGCCTCTACGCTGCCCCACCCCGTGCCCGCCGCCACCTGAGCAAGCCGACCACGGCGCCCTACGAAGTCTAGAATTCGGCACACAAACCTTTAATACAGAACTGGCGACAAGCCCAGACGGACTTTCGTAGCGGGGTGGGGAAGCCAGGCCTATCCCGGCGGGCTCATAAGATGGTGTCATCTGAGGGACCCGCAGATCGGACGTCCAAATCGTCCCCCCGCTACTTCAACCATGACGCACTGTGTAGTGTACTTCAATCATCCAAATGTTCCGCTATGCTCTCCGTCGCCGCGTTCCTCTGGCTTCACTTCTGCATTTGCGGAATCATTTGCTACCGGCCCCCGAAACGGCTGTACCGCGAGAGGGCTTCCTCCGGGCCTCCCGGCATGGGGCCAGCCTTCTTCTTGGCGCCCTTCTTCCCGCAGCGGCCCCTCTCCTTATGTTTCCGCAGGTTGCTCACCATCTTTCCACAGACGTCGCAGACTGGCACAATATAGAATCTTACTCGTGTCCATATTAACCATCGCTCAGCAACCTGCTCCGTCTGGTCCACGGCCCACAGGAAAGGGGTGGCTCCTTTGCGCGATAAGGTCTAAAGGGACGCGAGACACCCCGATGCGTGGGCCATGCCAGTCCCAAAACCCTTCGAGTACTACGCGCCGACCTCCATTGAAAACGCACTGAAGCTGCTAACCGAGAACGAAGAGAGCAAGTTCGTGGCAGGCGGCCAGAGCCTGATTCCGTTGATGAAGTTCAGGCTCGTAAACCCCCGTGTCGTCATCGACATCGGCAAGCACCTCCGAGGCGAAATGTCTTATGTCCGAGAGGGAAGTGAAGGGCTTTCCGTCGGCGCCCTGACTACACATTACGAAATCTCCTCGTCCGACCTGCTGAAGGCCAGATGCCCGATGCTCACTAAGGCCGCCCAAGACATAGGCGACCTTCAAGTCCGAAACAGGGGTACGATCGGAGGAAGCCTTTGCCATGCAGATCCTGCAGCTCACTATCCTCCCGCGATGGTCGCCCTGGATGCCCTTTTGGTTGCTAGAAGTAGGGGTGGAACGAGGACCATTCATGCGGCGGACTTCTTCAAGGATATGTTCACCACTGCGCTCGCTCCGGATGAGATGCTAGTGGAGGTGAGGCTTCCTCGGCCTCTCGGGACCCGCTGGGGGTATGAGGTAGTACATGGTCAGGGAGGGAGCTTTGCTACCGCAATAGCTGCGGTCCAGCTGCACATGGATGGGCCGGTCTGCGAGTCTTGCACCATCGTAATCGGCGCCTGCTCCTCCAGCCCAGTGCGGCTCAATGAGGCAGAGGAGGCGCTCAGGGGGAAGACGCTCACAGAGGAGGTCATCGCCAAGGCTGCGTCGGCTGTCCGGTCCCACCTAAAGGAGCCGCTGGTGGACGCTCGAGTGCGGGCCAGCTATCGGCGTGAAATGGCGGCGTTGGCGGCTAGGCGTGCCCTGCTCGCAGCCGTCGGAGGCGCCTGATATGCAGATCAAGCTTTTTGTAAATGGCAAGCCCTGTGAAGTCACCGTCGAGCCTAGGACTTTGCTCGTCGACCTGCTTAGACAGCTGGGCTTCCTCAGCGTCCATCAGGGATGCGACGAAGGGAGATGCGGCGCCTGCACCGTCTTCATGGATGGAGGGGCCGTCAAGTCTTGCATGCTCTTTGGCGTCCAAGCGGACGGGTCGTCCATACTTACCGCCGACGGCCTCGCCACGGACAAAGGCTTCCATCCCCTGCAGACGGCGTTTTCTGAATGCCTTGCCGTGCAGTGTGGATACTGCACGCCAGGCCTGCTCATGACCTCATATGATCTCATCCGGAAATCCACCGATTTGGACGAGGCGGTGGTACGAAAGGCCATCTCGGGGAACATTTGTCGCTGCACGGGGTACTCGAGCATCGTGGAGGCCATCCTGCGAGCTTCGGCGTCGGGGGGCAAGAAACTCACAAATCCCGGAAGGAAGGCCTTAACCGAAGCTAGCCCGTGACGGGCTCAGGCCCCTGAGATTCGAGGGCCTTGTGTAGGTTCCCGAACACTTCCTTGACTAGCTTGTCAGCTACCCCTCCTAGGACCCTCTGCCCGAGCGAAGCGAGCATTCCAGAAACTGTGGCTGCTGATGACCATTCTAGGACCGTCTCCTTGGCGCCACCCTTCAGGTCGACTGTTATTTCGAGGTCAATGGCGCTGTTGGCGCCTAGACCATGGCCGCGCAGCTTGACATGAGACGGAGGCACCCTTTCGGAAACGTCGAAGTTAATCGTGAAGCTGGTCTTGATCATTGAGATGCCGAGCTTAGCGACGACTTGGAACCTGCCAGGTCCCAAGACCTTGACGTCTTGGATGTCGGGAATCCCTTTGGAGAAGTTCAGCGGATCGGTGAGGAAGTCAAACACCTTGCCTTGCCCCGCACGTACTATCTCGGATCCCTTGAATTCCACTTTGGGCCTTTCATTCCCGCGCGACGTCGATTAATACGGGTTTCCGATAGGCCCGCCCCGTGCTTTTGAAGAGTTTGAAGCCCAAGACTGCGTCAACGCTTAACTACCCTGCAAAGAAATGACGAGAGGACCTTGAGAGCAAAGCAATTCCGTGTTCCGCTCTCCAGTAGTCATGATGGGGTTCTCCGCCATGAGGGAGTCTGACAAGTTCCTTTCCGGGAAGGGGAGGTTCGTAGACGACGTCCGCCTAGAGGGGATGCTTCACCTCAAGGTACTCCGAAGTCCATACGCGAGGGCGCGAATCGTGAAGCTGAGGGGTGGGATAACCGGATTCGAGCTCAAGGCCAACCTCGTCTCGGTGGGCGAAGGGGCGTGGGGAGGGCCCGTATCGGTTGCTTGCCCAGCCCTGCCTACAGATTACGTCAGCTACTGCGGCCAACCGGTGGCCGGGGTCCTTGGCAAGGATGCCTACGAAGCCGAGGACCTCCTTGAAGGGGTCGAGGTCGATTACGAGCCTCTCAAACCGCTCATAAACCCGGAGGAGGCAGCGACCTTCGAACCCATACACCCAGGAGTCAAGTCGAACGTCGCCAGCTCCTTCCAGCTTGGCCAAGACTTCACCGACGACTCCCCCATCGTCCTCGAAGACGAGCTGACCAACGCGCGGATCTCGCCCAACCCCTTGGAGCCACGGGGCTGCGTCGCTTATTACGACGGCTCGAAGCTGACCGTCTGGGCTTCCACCCAGTCAGTCCATACATGGAAGGACGCGCTCGGTGGCGTTACTAACCTGCCGCCCGAGTCCGTAAGGATCGTCCAGATGGACACTGGGGGTGCCTTTGGGGCCAAGAGCTCGCTCTACCCCGAATACGCGATAGCATGCTACGCGTCAATGAAGGCCCGGAAGCCCGTCAAATGGCTTGAAACCAGGTCCGAGCACCTCCTCGCGACCAGCCAAGGGAGGGGGGTGAGGGGGAGGATGAGGATATTCTCCGACAGAGAGGGTCGGGTGAGCGGTTTAAAGGCTGACCTCTTGGTCGACACGGGGGCCTTTGCCTTTGGCATGGGGTCTTCCGCGCCGCGATTTATCGGGTTCCTTCTCACCGGCCCCTATGCCATCAAGAGGGTCTACGTCAATTCATCATCGGTGTACACGAACAAGGTGCCCCTTGGGCCATACAGGGGGGCGGGAAGGCCCGAGGCAGCCTTCTTCATAGAGAGGATGATGGACCTCCTGGCAGACGAGGTCAAGCATGATCCACTGGAGGTCAGGCTCTTGAACGCTAGCCCAAAGCCCTTCACCTCTCCCTTGGGGCTAAGGGTTGATGCCCTGGAGCCGTTCCTACGCGCAGCCGCCGACCAGCTCGGATACAAGAGCATGGCCGGGCAGAGAGGCGTGGGTTTCTCCTGCTTCATTCTTCCCTCTGCCGTGCAGCCAGGCGACTCCGCCAGGGTCACCATCAAAGACGGCTCGGTGAGGATCTGGATAGGAGGTGGCCAGAGCGGGCAGCATCACATCGTAATCGCAAGGAGGGTGCTACACGACGAGTTGGGCATCCCTGAGGCAGCCGTGAAGCTCGAGCTCGGAGACACCAATGAGCTGGACGAGGGAGTGGGCTGCTGGGGAAGTAGGACGGCCATCGTGGCCGCTGGTGCGCTCTCCGAGGCGGCAGGAAAGATTCGTGACCAGGCCAAGGCGGCGGGCCTATCCTCAGCCGAGGACCTTCTGAAGCATGATTTCGACGTAACAGTGTTCCATAACATGAACGAGTTCGTCATCTCCCTGGGGGCAAATTTGGTCAGGGCATCACTGGAAGAGACCGGGGAAGCGAAGGTGGAGGAGTGCCTAGCTTACTACGACATAGGCAAGGTCCTCGACGAGGAGAACGTGGTGGCCCAGGTGGTGGGCGGCAGCGCCCAGGGCATCGGCCAGGCCCTATCGGAGGAATCGTGGTACGACAAGGACGGTCAGCTGATAACGGGGACCATCGCCGACACGGGCCTCCCAACGGCGACCTCCATCCCTCATGTCCTTGTCAAGCTCGCCCAGCATCCCCCCTCTGACGGAGCCAGCGTCAAGGGCGTCGGAGAGGCAGCCACCGTAGGGGTACCTCCGGCCGTCGTCAGAGCTCTAGAAACGCTCTCTGGACGGAGGCTGAGAAGGACGCCAGTGCGGCCGGAGGAGCTCCTCCCTCACAGGTGAACTCTGCGGCCACGCAACTAGCTCTGCCCTGCGTTTATGCCCAACGTTTTTATTTTTCACTTCCTCAGGTCCTTTTTGAACGATTTTGTCGGCCGACGTCTCCGTCGATCGCCTGAAGTCTCATGTTCTATCCCTTTCCTTCATACGCCATCCTGACGCCAACCCCAAGGGCCTAGAGACGGCAAGAATGACGATATGGAACAGGATGGTGGAGAGCGGCTGCTACATGGTTGACCAAAGCTGGAGGACAGGGAAGCTCGTCTTCCGCAACGTCCTAGGCGAGAAGGCTGCGGGGTTCAACTCGCCCCCCACCGTCGTGTTCATGGCCCATTATGATACCGTGGACAAATCCCCGGGAGCGGGGGACAACGCCAGCGGGCTTGCTGTCATGCTGGAGGCAAGTAGGCTCATCGGGGCCTCAGGCCTGCCCGTCCGAGTCTTCTTCGCTGCCCTTTCCATGAAGGAGACATGGGAGGGGACCAGCCTCAGGGGAGGCGAGGCGCTCTTGGCGAGCCTTAGATCGAGAGGAATCCCCGTCAACGCCGCCATCTGCCTCGATTCAGTTGGAGTTTCAGGCCAGATGAAGCAGGCCACCCCCGAAGGCCTGCCAGCACCACTCCCCACCAAGGGCGACTTCCTAGCCCTAGTGGGATGCGAAGAATCAAAAGGGCTGGTGGATGCCTTCGCCAACTCATGCAAGGAGGCCGTCCCCTCACTGGCGACCTCCTCCATAGTCCTCCCTGGCAGAGGCGAATCCGCGCCAGATGCCTTCAGGGGGGACCAAGTGGTCTTCTGGGCCAACGGGTATCGGGCCCTCCTTCTCACCGACACAGGAGCCTTTCGCTATCCAAGTTACCATGCCGCCGGGGACACTCCCGACAGACTGAACTACAACTTCATGGCCGATGTCTGTCGGGGGATAGTAGCCTACGCAGGAAGCCTCTCCAACAAGGCTTAATGTCGGAAGTGGGTAGGCCTTCCTGAGTTGACCACGCTGGTTCAGCCCAGCCCAGCCCTTCTTCTAAGTGGCATCGGCATGATGCTCGTTGGCCTAGTACCTGTCATCTACTGGAGGCGGAGGACCGGTGTCTCCTGGAAGATTTTTGGGTTAGGCGCCGTTGCATGGCTGTCCACCGCCGTCCTCAAGGGTGCCGCGGATATCTACGTCGAGCCTGCTCTGAGCGCAGCCGTCCAAGGGTCAGCGACTATGGTTACCGCACTAGTTTACGGGCTTTATGTAGGCTTGGAGACGGGCCTGTTCGAGACAGGGTTCACATGGATTTGGGCCCGACGTTTTCGCCTCTTCGAGGCATCCTTCGAAGATGCCGTGGGCTTCGGCTTGGGCTTTGCATGCGTAGAAGCTATGGCTCTGGGGTTCGACAGCTTCCTCGGAATCCTAGATATCCTGATGAATCCGGCCCTGCTCGGGACCCTAGCTCCATCGGTACAGCAGGCCCTATCCATCCAATATTCAATGGGGCCGGCGTCAATCGGCGCACCCATCATCGAACGGGCTGCAAACCTCTTCATCGACTGCTTTGCCATAGTAATGGTCTTCATGGCAATCAAGGGGGCCAAGGGGGTGTTCGTCCTTGCGGCCTTGTACGCGTCGCTGGCCGATTTTTCGATTCCGTTGCTGAGCGTCTATGTTTCAAGCAGCACGCTGTTTGGAACCTATCTCCTGGAAACGCCGTACATTCTCTTGGGCTTGATCGGATGGCAGGGCCTCCTCAGGTCACGTATGGACCCGGTGTTTGCGGTCAGGCCCCAGCGGAGGAGCAAGCCCCACGCTCGCCAGAAAGGTCTCCAATCATGATTCCGGCGAGCTACGGAGTCATTCATTCCATCGGTTGACCAGGTAAGTTGCGGAGCCATGAGAGCCCCGCCTCTGGTCGGCCAGGATTTTCCCGCCTAGGACTGCGGGCCGCAAGTCCAACCCAATCGCTTCCTCCACGGAAACTAAGGCTAAACCAGGACCCAAATCCTCCGGCCCTCTAATGGTGGGTGCGGACACGAGGAAGTAGATGCCGAGCTCACGTTCTCCCTCATCCTTGAAGGATTCGATCACATAGGCCAGATCTCCCACAGCACACATGCATCCGGTGTCCTCCTTGAAGCCCTGCGAGGCGGCCATTTCCAGGGTTTCGTCATCCTCAAGATATTTCCCGGGGGGCAGATACCACTTCTTGGACCCTGATCCCGCCGCTTTTAGGAGCATCTTTCCTTGCCCTATCATCAGCCCTCCGGCATAGATTTTGGTCATCAACGGGTAATCACCTTGAGACCCCTTCGCGCCCGCCGCTAAGCTCGCTCAAGTACGCTATGATGGCCTCCTCGTCTTGGAAGACCCTTGTTGAGTAGTACATGAAGAAGGGGGAC
>Ga0187770_10000192_pt1 | contig 29284 bp, 26 predicted proteins | sample 0116_SJ02_MP02_2_FD_133154 | JGI IMG/M metagenome (GOLD analysis project Ga0187770, IMG submission 133154) | Tropical peat soil microbial communities from peatlands in Department of Meta, Colombia - 0116_SJ02_MP02_20_MG | ecosystem: Environmental > Terrestrial > Soil > Wetlands > Peat | place...
CCCATCATTAGGAGCAGGCCTCCGAATCTAACAGTGAAGAACAGCATCGGGAACTCTGGCCTGCTTATAACGTCAATCTTGTACCGCCGCAAGCAACAACTGAGGGACTTTTTCAACACCCACAGGATTCTGCAACAATTGCCCGGTGAGGATGGCTTTGCTATTGACGGTTTTCAAGCATCACTTCTTATCAAACTGGAGAAACTCGACTGGGGCTCCATTCTCGACAATGAAAGCGACGGTCACGCCCGGTGAGGGTGAGTTGGGCGCAATCAGTATCTGTTTTCCGGCGATTTCAGCGGAAAGATCGTCCACTTCGAAAGCGACATGCGGAACAGTACGCACCAGTTCAGGGACCGGCGCTTCCGGTTCGAAGCGCATCCACTCGATTCCGTAGGCGCTCGTTTCATATCCAGACACGAAGGTTGCGTAACCCTTGACCACCCGTTCGCCTTCGCGACGTTCGGTAGTGGGAATTCCGATATGATGGTAGCGCCTCGTGGAAGCAACGGGTGATTTTTTCACGTGAATTAGTTTAGCCCATGACGGCACCTATTTCTGTCCATTGTCCAGAACAGGCGACTCACGACCCCTGGGGTAGGCATGTCGCCTACTTCCACCTCCTTGCCGTCCTTATCAGCCCATACGCCACGAGGCAGAACCAGAAATCCACCAGCGTGCCCAGGTCGGTGTGGAAGCGATGGTGTCGTGCGACCGCGGGCAGCGAAGGAACCAGAAGAAAATACACGATGTTCCCGAGCACGATCGCCAGCAATGCTTCGACCAGATTCACCACCACGGATTGTTTAGACACCACGCCGCCTCGCTCAGATGACCGACAGGCTCGAACACTCGCTGGCCGCTCCTGCTACCATTCTTTTTCCGGTCATCTCACCCCGGTTCTTTCGGCATGCTCGAACTCTCCACTCCCGTTCAGTACGTGAAAGGAGTCGGTCCGCGAATCGCCGAGATTCTTGCCGGCAAGGGCATCCATACCGTCGGCGACCTGCTCCATTATCTGCCTTTCCGCTATGAAGACCGGTTGAATCCGCGCGGCATCGGTGAACTGCGCCCCGGAGAAATGGCCACGGTGATTGCCGAAGTGCGGAATTCCGGGCTGTTCCGCACGCGCCGCATGCCCATCTTCCAGCTTACCGTGGGCCAGGGCCGCGCCCGCCTGCGCTGCCTGTTTTTCAATGCCACCTACCTGCAGGATAAATTCAAACCCGGCCAGTTGATCGCGCTCTATGGCAAGGTGGAAGAGGATCAGCGCAACCGCGAGTTGCAGATCATCCAGCCACAGTATGAAGTTCTCGGCGAGGCCGGCGGGGACGACGCCGGCGGCGAAAACGGAGCTGGGTCGGCAGGGATGCAAGCTGCGGAGAAAAAAGCTGCCGAGTCGCTCGAGATCGGGCGCATTGTACCCATCTACGAATCCATCGGCCAGGGGCGCCTGACGCCGCGCTGGTTTCGCCGTGTCATCCGCACCGCGCTCGACAACCTGACGCCCGAACTGCCCGATGCTATTCCCGCCGTGGTGCGCGGCCGCCTCGGCCTTATCTCGCCCCGCGCCGCCCTGTGGAATGTTCATTGGCCCGAGCCGGGTGAGAGCCTGCGCGACCTGCAATCCTCGCGCACACCGGCGCACATCCGCCTTATCTTCGACGAATTGTTTTTCGTCGAACTCGGGCTGGAATTGAAGCGCCGCCAGCAGAAAGCGCAAACGGGAATTGCGTTTCTGCTGGACGATCGGGTGCGGGCGGCGATCAAGAGGATTCTGCCGTTTCATCCCACAGCGGCGCAGAAGCGGGTGCTGAAAGAAATTGCCGAAGACATGCAAAAGCCTTATCCCATGCGGCGTTTGCTGCAGGGCGATGTTGGTTCGGGCAAGACCATCGTCAGCTTCGAGGCCGCCATCATCGCCATCGAAAACGGCTGCCAGGCAGCCCTGATGGCGCCCACGGAAATTCTCGCGCAGCAGCACTACTTTTCCGCGCGGCGCATTCTCGAAAATGCCGGCTATCGCATCGTCCTGCTCACCGGGTCGCTCGAATCCGACCGCAAACGCGAGATTCGGCGCCACATCGCACAGGGAAACGCGCAACTCATTATCGGCACGCACGCGCTGTTGGAAGAAAAAGTCGAATTCGCCAAACTCGGTCTCGTCATCGTGGACGAACAGCATCGCTTTGGCGTGATGCAGCGATTGAAGCTGATGAAGAAATCGGGAGAGGCAGAGGAAAGCAGCCGAGCTCCGCTCGGCCCGGCCGGGTCGGAGACCCGGCCCCACACAGCCGCTGTCGAACCGGACGTTCTGGTCATGACAGCCACGCCGATCCCGCGCACGCTCGCGCTCACCCTCTACGGTGATCTCGACCTGAGCGTGCTCGACGAGCTGCCTCCAGGCCGCACTCCCATCGTTACGCGCCAGGTGGCCGACGAGCGCTCGACTGACGTTTGGGACTTTGTTCGCAAACAGGTTGCCGCGGGACATCAGGCGTACGTGGTCTATCCGGTGATTTCGGAGAACGAAGAGTCGGAGCTGAAGGCCGCGATCAAGATGTACCGCGAACTGAGCGGCCACGTCTTCGCTGATCTCAAGGTCGGCCTGCTCCATGGCCGGCTCGAGGCCGAGTTGAAAGACCAGGTCATGCGCCTGTTTCAGAAAGGCGAGCTGCAGATTCTGGTTGCAACCACGGTGATCGAAGTCGGCGTGGACGTGCCCAACGCCACGGTCATGGTGATAGAGCACGCCGAACGCTTTGGCCTTGCCCAGCTGCATCAGCTGCGCGGGCGCATTGGCCGCGGCGCCGCCAAGTCGTATTGCGTCCTGATGACCGGCGGCAAAATCACTGAAGAAGGCCAGCGCCGCCTCAAAGCCATGACCGACACCAACGACGGATTCAAGATAGCCGAACTCGATCTGGAACTCCGCGGCCCGGGAGAGTTTTTCGGCACGCGCCAGGCCGGGTTGCCGGATTTTCGCGTGGCCAACATCATTCGCGACGCGCAGTTGCTTGAAGCCGCCAAACGGGAAGCGGCCGCCGTGCTTGCCGGCCCGAACTCCGAGGTATCGTCAGAAGAAATCAGCCGAGCGCTTGTCACCATGCGCGCTAGATGGCAGCACACGTATGGGCTGGTGGAGGTGGGGTGACCGAATGCTGCTCGACTTCCGGTGTGCCCGTAATCCAACCGGACTTCGGCTCAATGCCGGTGAGTGAGTTGGCGATTTTTCATACTTTCAGAAACTAAGCCCACAGAAACCGACGACGAAATAAAAGTGTGTGTTGATCAAGGCCGGCCTGCGTCCCTTTGTCTGCCTTCGAAAAAGCGCCGTGGATCTTCACGGTGTGACCGGGGTCACTGAATTCGGCGCACGGCTGAGCTAAATGGTACATGTCGTTCCCCGAAGAGCCTTTCCTTCGCCTGATGCCGGCTTTCCGCTGAATCGACCGGGAGTCTCGTCATGGCATCCTCATCAGCTGTTATGGAGTCGACCATTCCTCAGGCAGAAGAGGAATGGATCCGGCAGTCCGGCGGATTCTACGCATGCCCCGCATGCAAACAAGATCTGGAACCGGTGCACGACGGGCTTTCTTGCCGTGTCTGTGCGCGGACCTACCCCATCCTGAGCGGGATTCCCGACTTTGTCCTGATCAACCTGGAAGAGAGCAGGAACCTATCCCTGCGCAAAGTCGGACAAAAGGACTCTCGCCCCCTGCTTGACTTTATGGCATCCATCTACGAAAGCTGCGTGTATCCGGCCGTATGCAACCTGTTTGGCGGATGGCGTAGCACGTCTCTCAAGAGGCTGGCGGGAGAGGTCTCCGACATTGTGGGATCGCGTGACGGCGTCATTCTGGACGCGGCCTGCGGCCCGGGAACCTACGGGCGCCGCATTGCTTCTGCGTCAAGGACCGTTCTTGGCATTGATGTCTGCATGAGCATGATGCGGCGGGGCGCCCATTATGTCGAAAGGGAACATATTCCCAACGTGCACTTCGCCCGTGCTACGGTGGAGGCGCTGCCGTTTCGGGCTGGCTTGTTCGACGCCGCCATCTGTGCAGGATCACTGAACCACTTCTCCGACACGGTCCTCGCTCTGCGCGAGATCAACCGCACCATGAAAGCCGGAGCGCCGCTGGCGGTGATGTGCTTTGCCGTCGGCAGCGCGGGCCTCATCAGATACAAATCGATCCGCGACCGCGCGGAGAAAGGCGGCGGGCACATCTTCAGCGTCGCTGATCTCGAGCGCTATGTGGCCGAAGCAGGCTTTGAGAACTTTCGCCCCCATGCCTACGGCTCTGTCCTGGCATTTGGCGCCCGCAAAAGGCCGGCAGAGCCTTAGAAGAGCGGTCTTGGTCGAGTCGGCGATCCGGAAGCTATCATTTTCGACAGGCACTTTCCCGCCCCAGCAACCCCGAACTGATAGAATCGAAAAGATGTCCAGCACATCGCAACTGGTTCAGATTGAGCTCACGCCTCCGCTGCGCGCGCCCAAGCCGCAGTGGCTGCGGGCGAAAGCTCCAGTCGGCGATAATTTCCACAATCTGAAGAAGCTGGCCCGCGGGCTCGGCCTGCACACGGTCTGCGAGTCGGCGCAGTGCCCGAACATTGGCGAGTGCTGGAACCACAAGACTGCGACTTTTATGCTGCTGGGCGATATCTGCACGCGGCGGTGCGGATTCTGCGCCGTGCCCAAGGGACACCCCGAGCCCATCGATTGGGATGAGCCGCGCCGCGTGGCCGAAGCCGTCGCGACGCTGGGCCTGAAGCACGCCGTCGTTACCAGCGTGAACCGCGACGACGACAACATCGGCAGCGCCAAAATTTTTGCCGAGACCATCCGCGAGATTCGTGAACTCACGCCCGGCTGCCGCGTCGAAGTTCTCATCCCTGATTTTCAGGGCGTGGAAGAATCATTGCGCATCGTGCTCGATGCCCAGCCCGACATCCTCAACCACAACACTGAGACGGTTCCCCGCCTCTATCGTGCGGTCCGCTCCGGCGCCCGCTACGAGCGCTCTCTCACGTTGCTTGAGAACGCCAAGAAATGTTCGCCCAGTATGGTGACCAAGAGCGGAGTCATGGTTGGCCTGGGAGAATCGACCGACGAACTAGTCGAAGTTTTTCGCGATCTTGGTTCGCGCGGCGTCGATATTCTTACCGTCGGCCAATACCTTCGTCCGTCGAAAGATCATCTGCCGATTGCCCGTTTCTATGAGCCAGAAGAGTTTGTATATCTGCGGAACCAGGCTCTGCGCTTCGGTTTCCGCCATGTTGAATCCGGACCGATGGTGCGATCCAGCTATCATGCGCACGAGCACGCCGATGCCGCTGCGAAAGACTCCACCCTTGCCGCAGAAAAAGCGCCCAGAATGGCGCACCCGGCGGTGACCTAGTTGCGCACGACGGGATTTCCCGCCAAAGTTTCCCATCCAGAAAATAGGGTTCGCAGGGTAAGTATCTCCATCGAAAAAATCGTCAATGGGAGGTACGCGCCGCTGTGGTGACGCTGCTGCTCGCCGTGCTGGGGTTCTTCGCCGGACTGCTGGGCTCTCTGACCGGTATCGGCGGCGGCATCCTGCTCACGCCCATTCTGGCGCTGCATTTCGGCATTCCCATCCGGCAGGCGATCGGAACCAGTCTGGTCGCGGTGATCACGACCTCTGCCGCCAGTTCCTCGGTTCACCTGCAACGCCACACCACGGATATACGACTGGGCATGACTCTGGAACTGGCGACGGCGCTGGGTGCGGCCGTGATGGCTTATCTGGTGGGCTATTTCAATCGCAGCGTTCTCGAGGGACTGTTTGCCGCGTTTCTGCTGTACAGCGCGATCATGATTGTGAGGAGCGGCGGCAAGTTGAAGCCGGAAGACGATTCGTCTCCTGTGCTCAATGGCCGCGAGGTTTCGATCCCACCCTATGAGCCGAAGCGCTATCCGTTGGGACTGGCGGCGTCGCTGGTGGCGGGCGCTCTTTCCGGACTGCTGGGGATCGGCGGCGGCCCCATCAAAGTTCCTGTCATGTTTATTTTCATGAACGTGCCGCTCATGGTTGCAACTGCGACCTCGAACTTCATGATTGGAGTGACGGCCGCGGCCAGCGCTATGGTCTACTACCGCCGCGGTGACATCCTGGTGGAGTACGCCGCGCCGCTGGCTGTGGGCGTGTTTCTGGGATCGCTGCTTGGCGCTCGCCTTGCCCCGCGCATCCACACCAAAATCGTGGTTTACCTGCTGGTGGGTATCATGCTTTACCTCGCCGGTCACATGGGATTTCACTTGCTGCGGGGGGTGTTATGAGCCAGCTTCGCGAGCCCGCCTTCGACCGCATCGTGGCGCTGGTCTTGCGCACCGGCGCGTTCGGGTGCTTCTTCATCATGCTGGCCGGATTGATCGTTAGCCTTTTCGTAGGCGGACGCGTCCCTCTGGAGATCGAACGGGCGGGAGTTTTGCTGATGCTGGCGACTCCCGTGGTTCGCGTGGTGGTTGCCTGCTACTTGTTTTTTCACGAGAAGGACTACCGCTACGGATGGGTCTCTCTGGGCGTACTGGTCATCCTGATGCTGGGGGCGGTGTTCGGCATCGGCGAGCACTAACGCTAGACACCCTCGATTCTCAGAAGATGTGCAGCTTGATGCTGAGGTATTTCTTCGGATTTTCGCGGAATGCCTTCAGCAGATCGCGAGTCTCAACCAGCGTCTGGTTAGCATTGTTGTAAAGGGACTCGTCCTTGAGCAGTTTTCCCGCCGAGCCCTGGCCGGCTTGGAGATCGGTCAACAGTTCCGAGAGCTTGGTCATGGTCGTGTCGAGCTTCTTCGCCAGTTCCTCGTCTTTGGAAAGTTTGCCGATTGCGCCCTTGCCGGCATTGATGTCTTCGGTAAACTTTTTCAGATTCGTGATGGTGTCGTTGGCGTTGTTGTAGAGCGAGGGATCCTTCACGAACTTGCCGGCGGTGCCCTGGCCCTGCTGAATGTCGTCAATTACAGCATTCATCTTGTCGAGGGTCGCAAGGAACTTGTCGTAGGCATCGTTGCGGCTGATCAGCGCCCCGAGACTGCCCTGCCCGCTACTGACCTGGTTCACAATTTTCTGGAAGTCGGCTACGGTGTCTGAAAAGCGGTTGTAGAGAGTCGGATCGTAAATTAATTTCCCCAGGGATCCCTTGCCACTTTCAGCAAAGGTCAGGATGCGGTCGGCGCGCTTCAAAAGCGTGTCCATGTTCTGCAGCGTGCTCTGGCTGGAGCGCACCACCTGGTTGAAGTCAGGATGCACCAGCGTAGGCAGCGTGTCTCCGTCGCGCACCTCTGGGCCAAGGGCCTGTGTGCTGTCGATGTCGAGATAGGTCTCGCCCAGTACTCCGGCCGTATCGAGCGAGGTCTGCGAATCGCGCCGCAGTCCGTAATGATATTTCGTGCTCACCTTCATTGTGACTTCGACGGGCGTGAGCTTCTTGTCAGGGGCGTTGACGATCCGGATGTTTGAAACGTTGCCAATATCGACGCCACTTAGGCGCACCGGCGCTCCCACGCGCAGGCCCTCGGCGTTGTCGAAGTAAGAGCGAAGTGTGATGCGGCGCATGAGAAGCCCTGCTGTTCCCGACATGAGAAACAGGAGCAGCGCCAGCGTGAGACTGGCGATAATCACCGTGATCCCAACCCGCAATTGCGACCACTTCAACTGCTTCTGGCTAGGCAAGAGTCTCCCTCATAGCCGGCTCGACTAGTGAAGCCCGCTTAGTCATGCCTCCCCGTGAAGCCTGCGATCTCGTAACGCCACGATGAAGTCTGTTCGGATGTCCTGGGTCCCGCGCGCCGCAAAATCGCAAGCGGCGCCCGGCACGCCTATGGCTGAATGATAGCAAACCTGGGGAGATGACCCGTCTCTTAGGACAAGGCAGGTGCTTTCTTGCGCACTGCCGGCAGAAAGGCTAGAGCCACGGCATAGGCCACCGCTCCGCAGGTGAGGGTCGCGGTCAGGCCGAATTGGATAGCGATGACCATCGCCAGCACCGATCCCAGCACGCTGGCCGCGGCGTTCATTGCCCAGGCCCATTCAACAGCATTGTCGGAAGCTGCAGGCCCCGCGGGAAATTCCGGCACCGGAGCCGCTGCCAGCGCGCGCAGGCCCGTGGGAAACGGCATGCCCATGAAAAATCCCAACGGCACCAGCAGCGCGCCGCTCAGTGCCAGCCGGTAGGCGAACGGTAAACCGACAAGGCCTGCTAATCGTCCGGGAAGGAAAAACACGCAGCCCAGAAGAGCCGCAACCACCACGAGAAGCGGCATCCATCCCATTTCCGTGCGCGGTAGCCATCGCCGCGACGCCAGGCTGCCGGCGCCGCTCGACAGCATCAAAAGGAAAATGACCACCGTCAGAGCGTAGGTCGGGTGCCCGAGAAACAGCACGAAACGCTGAATGAATGCGATCTCGACCAGGATGTACCCCAGGCCCACAGCTACGAAATAAAGCAGCGGAAGCGCGGAGTGGCGCGTTGTTCCGCCTTTCAGCGCGAGCGGCAGAATCAGAAACGCCAACACGGCAGCCAGGGAAATCGCGAGCACCAGGAGCAGCACCAGCACACCCAGATTTACTTTCCAGTCGATACCTGTGCGCAGGCCTTGCTCGCCGAGAATCTGCCCCGGCTTGAGCGTGAAGAAGAAAAACGGAGCATTGTCGCTGACCGGCGCAACGTTATAGGCGTAGCCGCGTGCGAATCCGGAGGGATCGTTGCTCGCAATCAGATTCGAGAACGGATTCTTCCCCGGCTGCGACGGCAGGTAAAGCGGATCGAGTTCATCATAGCGGTCGAAGTGATCCATCACCGCGGATTCCTCTTCCGCGGTAAAAGGACCTTTCTTTGCCAAAACCACCACCGGAATGCCGTCTTCATCGAGTGCACCCTGTGAGGCGACGATGAAATGCCGTGACGCGTCAGCAACTCCCAGGCGGTGCAGGGCCTCCATGGCAACGGCGACGACGCGCAAGGCTTCGCGCGGATGGCGAAATTCCCAGCGCGTGATGGCGATCATCCCGTCCGGTTTGAGGTGCTCGAAATATTCGCGAAAAGCCTCGACGGTGTACAAATTGTTTTCGCTGAGCGCGAAGGCGCCCGCCGCGGTCGAAGCCCAGGTGTCCACCAGGGTCATCTGCACTACGTCAAAATGTTGCTCGGTGGAACGCAAGAACGACCGGCCGTCCGTCACGTGAATGTGAACATCGGGCCGCTGGTAGAGATGCTGTGCGTAGTCGGCGTAGCGGCCGCGCATGATCGTGGTTGCAATGAGCGGATTGATCTCAATCCCGGTCACGCTGGCGCTGCCATTGGCCACGGCGCGCAGCACGTCGACTCCGCCGCCGGGGCCGATGATGGCAAAATCTCCATGCGGCCGCAGAACGTTAGCCAGCGCCGGCGGGGCGGACATCAGATCGTGCTCCCACTCCGTGCCCCGCCAGTGTGCCAGGTCGGCATTCATGATGTAAGTGGAGGCGTCGGCGTCAATCACAACGACTTTGGCCTGCCCTTGCCGGTCGACCTCCACACGCGACAGAGCGTTCCAGCGCGCAAACTCCACCCACGCCGGGTCGCGGAACATTCCCTTGGCGTAAACGACGTCGATCAACCGCCCCGAATAATTTGCCGCCGTCAGTGCCACGAGCGCGAACGCAAGCAGGGCTGCATTTCGACGCGCACTTCGGGCCTCAGCCCAAACGACTGCCGCAATCGCTAGGGCAATCGCCGCAACCACGATGGCGTTTGGCCCTCCGAGCCAGTTCAGCAGCGGCACCACCGCGAGGCAGGCCAGCGCCCCGCCGCACAGGTCCGCGCCATAGAGCCGAGGAATGCGCTGGGTCTCCCGGGCAAATACCACCGAAAACAGCAATCCAGTCAGGAAGAAAGGCACCGCCGCGGCGAGATAGAGCGCCGTCAGGCGCAGGAAATTCCTGCCGGAAACTTCGAGTGCGACCGGGACATGCAACACAATCTCGAGCACGACGACTACACATGCGGCATTGACCAGGCATAATCGCGAGGCCAGTGTTCGCGTTTCCCACCGTGCGAGCCGGCTCTTCAGCAGATAGGCAAAGACTCCGCCCGCGCCCAGGCCGAGCAGGGCAATCGAAATGGCAAGAAAAGCGAAGTGGTAGAAGAGCACGACCGAAAACAATCGCGTCAGCGCCAGTTCCAGCAATAACGCGGCAAAGCTGGTGAGAGCCAATCCCGCGAGCAAGGTTTTTTCGGCGATTTGGACGGGCGTTGTTGGTGGTGCAGGGGTTGCAGTAATGACGGACATATTACGAAGTTGAGAGTCTAGCAGATGATTGCCGTGTGTCGCGCGCGCGAGACCTCACATTTCAGGCGCTGGCCCCGGGGGCGAACGTACGGATTGTCACCCTTCGAGAATCACCTGCGCGAAGGCCTGCTCGGAAGTGTGCGTAAGCGAGAGGGCGGCATTCTTCACGCCCAGTTTCGCCGCAAACTCGCTGGCTTTGCCGTGAAACACAATGGTTGGGCGCCCGCCCGGAGCACGCACTACTTCGCAGTCGCGCCAGCGCACGCCATGATTCCACCCGGTGCCGAGCGCTTTCATCGCCGCTTCTTTCGCGGCAAAGCGCGCGGCGTAGCGCTCCACGCGGTTCGCCTTCGAATCGCAATAGCGAATTTCTCCCGCGGTAAAAATTCGCTGGAGAAAACGGTCGCCGAAGCGTTCAAGAGCCTGCGCGACGCGCGGAACCTCAGCGATGTCAATGCCCGTGCCGACGATCATGTTGTGAAGTTACCGAAATCCAACATCGCAGATCCTGTAGTGCAAGGGCTCATGCGGCAAAGCGTTTCAGCGCCACAATAATCGTTTCATCCTGTTCCGCAAACACGGTCCGCAGGTCGAGCAGTACGCGTCCGTCTTCAACCCGCGCCACAATCGGCGGATCAAATGTGCGCAGGCGGCGAGCCAGTTCGTCTGCGCTGAGGTCGGCGCAACTCAGTGCCAGAAGCCGCGTCGGCAGCACAGAAGATGGCGCGGCTCCGCCACCGATGACCGATTCGCCGTCGATCACGGCAACCTGCATCTTTGCCGGCTTCACCTGCGCCGCTATCTTTTCAGCGCGCTTGCCAATGCCGTCTTTCGTCAGTCGCATCATTCGCACCGACGGAATTGCGTCATGATCCCGGCGCACATAGGCGAGCAGAGTCCCTTCCAGCGCCGCGTAGGTGAGTTTGTCGACGCGCAACGCGCGGAACAGAGAATTCGAGCGCATGCGCTTTACCAGATCGGCGCGGCCGCTGATCAATCCCGCCTGGGGGCCGCCCAGCAGTTTGTCGCCGCTATAAGTGACCACGTCCACACCCGCGCGCAAGCTGTCGAGCACGATGGGTTCACCGCCGATGCCGAAATTCCGCAGATCGACCAGCGCGCCGCTGCCCAAGTCTTCCAACAGCGGAATGCCGCACCGCCGGGCCAGTTTGACCAGTTCGTCGGCGGACGCCTGCTCGGTAAATCCCGTGATCTCGAAATTCGAGCGATGCACCCGCAACAGCAAGCGCGTGTGCTCGTTGATCGCTTTTTCGTAATCTCCCACTCGCGTGCGATTGGTGGTGCCGACCTCGCGCAGCGTCGCGCCCGATTTTGCCATCACCTCGGGAATGCGGAACGATCCGCCAATCTCCACCAGTTCACCGCGCGAAACGATGACCTCGCCGCCTTCAGCCAGCGTGTTGAGCGCGAGCAAGACCGCTGCGGCGTTGTTGTTGACCACAATGGTTGAGACATCAGGCGTTGCGTTATCGTCGCTCAGCAGTTTGCGAAGCAGCCGCTCGACGTGAACGTCGCGCTTGCCGCGCTCTCCAGCCTCAACGTCAAACTCAAGATTCGAATAAACCGCCGCTGTTTCGCGGATACGTTCGAGCGCAGCCTCTGCCAGCGGGGCGCGTCCCAGGTTGGTGTGCAGGATTACGCCTGTCGCATTGATAACCGGCCGCAGCGAAGGCTGAAGAGCGTGACGGAGTTGCTCCTCGATCGCCCGGTTCAACCCGCCCAGAGCCAGTTTCAGCGCGGCTTCGTCGAGAAGTCCGGACGCGATTTCCTGCCGCAAGCGTTCCAACACCGCGCGCGCCGCGTCGGTCACCGCCGCAGCTCCGCAGCTGGTGCTGAGCGCGGCCACGGCGGTCGCGTGCACCAGTTCGTCGACGGATGGCAACTCGCGAAATAGTTCCGATCTCGCAGCCTTCTTCATAACGATCAGGATGCATGCCCCGTTCTAGCCGCGTTCTTTGCGGCCGGGGCCGGGATATCCCCATTCGTCACAGCGTGTGCATGTACGCTAACAGGTCATCGAGCTGCTGTTGGCTGAGCGTCTGGCTATAAGCCGGCATCTCGTGCCGGCCGAGGCGGATGATGTCTCCCACGCGCTCGTCATTCGCAGGCAATCCACTCATCGAAAGGTACTTGTTCTTGAACACACCTTTCAGGCCCGGACCTTTCTTACCTTTCGTCGAGTAAGGTTCGTGGCAGCGGTCGCAATAGTTGTCATAAATTTTCCGGCCTGCTGCTTGCTGCGGATTCAATCCGAGCTCGGCATCGGATTTGCGCCGCTCAACATCGCAGCCGATAAGCAAGAAGGATGCGAGCAATGCGATCAGCGTACTGGCAATCGTTACGCCACGACCACTTTGTCCTGCCCGGTGTTGAAGCTCCCATTCTTTTTCCAACCATTTCTGCGAGAACCCCTGCCCGTCTTGCATTCGTGTGTCTGTCCCTGCCTTCCTGTATTCCGGACGGCCGCCTTACAATAATAGAGCAAAGCGGAGAGCATTCATGACTGTGGCCATCAAGCGAGTCGTCATCAAGCGAGTCTATGAGCCGCCGGCGCAAAGCGATGGAAAGCGCCTGCTGGTCGACCGCCTCTGGCCGCGCGGCCTGACCAAAGCCGCGGCTCGCGTGGACGAGTGGCTGCGCGACATTGCACCTTCCAATGAATTGCGACGCTGGTATCACGCCCGACCCGACGAGTGGGCCAGCTTTCGCAAGAAATATCTGAAAGAGCTGGCCAGCCCTGAGGCGGAACAGGCGCTCCATCGCCTTTACCAACTGGCTCACAAGAAGAAGCGGCTCACTCTCCTCTTCGCCTCCAAGAATGAAACGCGCAACAACGCCGTGGTGCTCAAGGAACTGCTCGAGGGCACACGCAAGCCGCCCACTGGCACCGGCTACGGAGCAGTTCACGCCGTGCACAAACGCGCAGTCCCACAGCGCAGGTAGCCAGCCCCCGATCCCACGTCCAATTTCATTTAGAATCTGGCCGCATGCGCTCCCTCTTCAACTGGAACCTGGGCAGCCGAACGCTCGAACTCGGCAAGCGCACGCTGATCATGGGCGTGGTCAACGTCACACCGGATTCATTTTCCGATGGCGGCCAGTTCCTCGATTGCGACCACGCCGTCGCACACGCCGAACGCCTGCTCGAGGAAGGCGCCGATATCCTCGACATTGGCGGCGAATCCACGCGGCCGGGGGCAAAAGTCGACGTCGAGACTTCGACCTCCGACAAGAAAATCGCGCCCGCGAATTCTGACCAAGCTGTTACCGCCGACGAAGAAGTCAAGCGCGTGTTACCGGTCATTACTGAGCTCAAGAAAAGGCATCCGAAGGCCGTGCTCTCGGTTGACACTTACAAAGCCGCGGTTGCCCGTGCCGCCGTCGGTGCCGGCGCCGAAATCGTGAACGACATCAGCGGATTTCGATGGGATCCGCAAATGGCAAAGACCATCGCCGATCTGAAATGTGGCGCGGTCCTGATGCACACGCGCGGTCGCCCCGAGGAGTGGCGCAGTTTGCCGCCGCCCGGCGACATTGTTCTGCTGGTGAAGCGCGAACTGAAGGAGTGGGCCGAAAAGGCGGTGCTGGCCGGGATTCGGCGCGAGCGCATCGTGCTCGACCCCGGCTTCGGCTTCGGCAAAAGGCTGGACGAGAACTATCCCCTGCTGAGCCGCTTCAGCGAACTGCAGGCGGCCGGATTCCCGCTTCTGGCCGGCACTTCGCGAAAGTCGTTTATCGGGCACACACTTGCCAGAGACGGCAAAGACGCTGCACCGGAAGCCCGGCTCTACGGAACCCTGGCCACTCAGGTGGCGCTGATCCTAAAAGGCGCGCACATTCTGCGCACGCACGATGTGACGCCTGCGGTCGAAGCCGCCAAAATCGCTGACGCAATCGTGTGAGTGTGGGACGTGGAAATCAGACGGTCCCATCGTCGACGGCGCGGATGAAATCGGCAAACAACCCGTACGCAGTTGCATATAGTCCGGGATTTTCTTCCGTGATGGCGAGCCCGGGGAAAATATCGGTCTCGAAATAAATGTAGGATGATGTGCCCGCGACGCCAGCCATGGGCTCGCTGCTGCGAACTTTTTCCGGCTGCACACTAGCCTGCACTTCGCTCCCCACGCGCCGGGCGCGGCAGACCAGTTTGAACGGCCAGCCGTCGCGGCGCGCGTTGCGAAGGGCTTGCGGCGTGAGATCGCGAATGCCTTCCCGCGCGATCTGGTCGAGACGAATGGGAACATTCATGAGCACGGTGATGAGCGCGGCGGTTTTCACCGCGGCGTCCCAGCCGTCGATGTCATAGGCGGCGTCGGTCTCAGCCACGCCGAGCGCCTGCGCTTTCCTGAGCGCGTCATCGAAGCTTAGCCCGCTTTCTATTTCGCCAAGGATGACATTGGTCGTCGAATTGAGAATGCCGTGGAAGCCTTGCAAGTGAACCAAGGGCAGTTGGGGGAAAAGGGAAAAGAGAGGCACGCCGTCCATCACCGTCGATTCGAACAAAAATCGCTTGCCGCGGGCCGCAGCCAGATCGCGCAGCGAGCGGTAGGCGTGGACAATTGGGCCCTTGTTGGCAGTGATGGCGTGCGCGCCGTGGTCGAGCGCGGCGCGGATGTGATCGATCGCAGGCTGACCGGATTCAACGTTGAGAGACGTGGCTTCGAAGAGCACGTCGGCGCGAGCCGCGGAGAGCCATTCGCGAACATTCTGGATTTGTGGAGCGGCGGGAGACCCCGCCCGCGATCGGCCCTCAGCGGCTAAAGCCGCATTCTCCGGAGGCCGCGAAACGGCACGACTGAAGTCGTGCCCTTCCCGATCCGTGCCCAATGAGGGCGCGTCTAATCCTTCAGGATCGGCGATCCAACCCAGACGGCGGGAAGCGATTCCGGTGATGCGGAACTGAATGCCGTAGCGTTCGCGCATTTCCTGCGCGCGGTTTTCCAGCAGCCGGACCAGCGTCCGGTTGACGTTGCCGAAGCCGAGGAAGCAGAGATTGTGGGTGCGGATGAAGTCCTCGATCGAAAGGATGGCTATCCCATCGCAGTCGTGTGCTCAGGTTTGATCTTGTAGAGCACGCGAACTTCCCCGGGCTGGCCGTAGGGATACTTATCCTGGCCGAGATACTTCTTGGCCATTTTGTTGATGTGCTCGGCGGCACCATCTTCTGTGATCTCGACCACGCGGCCGCGAATCTCCAGATAGCGGTAAGGATTTTCCGGGTCGATAATCGCCATCGAAATGCGGGGATTGCGGCGTACGTTGCGGTCTTTCTGGCGTCCCTTGGCGGAATTGAAAATGACATGCTCGCCATCAAAATCGCACCAGACGGGCGTGACCTGCGGGCTGCCGTCGGGCATGAGCGTGCCGAGACTGGCAAAAGCGCGCTTCTGGAACAGATCGCGGTATTTGTCGGGGATAACCTGAGCCATGAGAGCCCTCCACGTTCCAAGTTTGCAGCAGCAGGGATGCAGCAGCATTATAGACGGAGGCGGGCGGGATGCGATTCCATCAGCGCCGGCGCCATATGGACGCGCCAGTGGAGAGTCTAGTAATCTGGTAGGCTTTCAAAGCGAATTGCAGGTCTGAATATGAATTCACTGCGGCAGCGTTCCGGGAATCGGCGGGTCGTTCAGCGGATCCTCCTTGCGCTTCTTATCGCGTCCGCGGCATCGCAGGTCGCGTCAGCCAGCGAGCCTTCACAGAAATATCCGCCGACCATTGTGTTCATGACGGATTTCGGCGTCGTGGACGACTCCGTAGCGATTTGCAGGGGCGTGATGTACTCCATCATGCCCGAAGTGCGCATCGTCGACCTGACCCACCAGGTCACGCCCTTTTCGATCGGGGATGGGGCGCGGTATCTCTTCGGCGCGACGCCGTATTTTCCCGCGGGCGCAGTGTTCGTGGTCGTGATTGATCCAGGTGTGGGCAGCACGCGCAAAGCGATCGTTGCGCACTCGAAGCGCGGCCAGTATTTTGTCCTGCCCGATAACGGCCTGCTCACACTGGTGGATCAGCGCGACGGCATCGACGGCGCGCGTGAGGTGACCAATCCCGACTGGATGATCGGCACGAAGTTATCGTCCACTTTCCACGGACGCGACATTTTTTCGCCGGTGGGTGCGCACCTGGCGCGCGGAGACGATTGGACGAAGGTTGGACCCGAGATCGCGGTGAAGGATCTCGCGCGGCTCGACTGGAAGGTGGCCACGGTGGACGATCGCGGCCTGAACGCCACGGTAATCGCGACGGACGGGCCGTTCGGCAATCTGGTCACGAATGTCGATGCCCAGGAGTTCCTGAAGCTCGGCTACGCTCGCGGGCAGGACGTGCCCGTGACCGTGGGCGGCAAACCGATGACGATCAAGTTCGTCAAAACCTTCAGCGATGTCCCGCTTGGCCAGCCCCTGCTCTATGTCGACTCGCGCGGGCGCCTGGGCCTGGCGGTGAACCAGAACAGTTTTGCCGCCATCTATAGCATCAAGCCGCCGGTGACGCTGTCGATTCCGCGCGCAGGAAAGTAAACCGTTCTCTACCGGTTTCTCTGTTGTGAGGAGGCTGTCGTGAAAAGCCGAACTTCGTACTCATACCGTTTCGTCGTGCACTTCATTGTTCTCCTGCTGTTCTCGAGTTTGGTCGCGGCGCAGAGCTTCCGGGGATCCATCCGCGGCAAGATCACCGATCCCTCAGGTAGCCTCGTTGCCAAGGCGAAAGTTGTTGCGAGGAATATCGATACCGGGCTAACACGCGAAACCGCCAGCACTGAAGAGGGCGCGTACGTTTTGGCTGAGCTGCCGGCGGGAGTTTATACCGTCACGGTCGAAGCCGCGGGCTTCGCGGCCGTCGCGCAGAATGTCGTGGTCAATGTGGGGCTCGACACGGCGGCTGACTTCGGCTTGCTAAAAGTGCGCCAGCAATCCGAATCCATTACGGTCACCGAAGAAGCGCCATTAGTGGAGACCACGCGCGACGTGCTGGGCGAGGTCGTTGATCAGAAGCTGGTGACCGAGCTTCCCCTGAACGGGCGCGACTTCGGAAAACTGGTGGCGCTCACTCCGGGCGCGACGGTGGATCCATCGGGAGTGGCGGGAACTCAGGATGGCTTTGGGCAGTTCAACATCAACGGCAACCGCGATCGCTCGAACAACTACACGCTCGATGGGACCGACAACAATGATCCCTTCTTCAATAACTCTGCGCTGAACCAGGTGGGAATCGGAGGTGCGCCAGCGTCGCTACTGCCGATCGATGCGATTCAGGAGTTCAATCTGCAATCTGGATTCGGCGCGGAATACGGGCGCAACAGCGGATCGGTGGTCAATATCGTGACCAAGTCCGGCACGAACCGCCTGCACGGATCTGCTTTTGAATTCTTCCGGAATAACGGTCTTGACGCCCGCAATTACTTCAATACCGAGGCGCACAAATCACCATTCCAGAACAACAATTTCGGCGGTTCGCTGGGTGGCCCAATCATCAAGGGCAAGACTTTCTTCTTCGGCGCCTACGAAGGTGAGCGCGAGCGCGTGGGCAGCGATTTTCTCTTGCAGGTTCCCACGCCGACTCAGATTCAGAACGCGCAAATGATCGCCGCCGGTATTCTTGGCCAGCCAGTTAACCCGGGGCTGACGGCCATTCTGAACTTTTATCCCCAGAGTTCGACCGGGCAGATTCCCGATGAAGCGCGTGACACGAACAACGGCGATTATGTAATCGCGAAGGTCGATCACAACTTTACCGACACGGAGTTGCTGACCGGCCGTTACGCTTTCGCGCGCAATTACCAGGTGTTTCCCCTGGGTTCGGCCGGCGGGTATGGAGCGGGATCGCGCCTGCCCCAATTCTCCCAGACCTCGCCGACGCGCGTGCAGGTAGTCTCGCTCAGTTTTCTCTCGACTCTAAGCCCGAGCCGCATTAACGAAGTTCGCTTTGGATACAGCCGCTATACAACATCCTTCAGTTCGCTCGATGCCAACTTCGATCCCACGACGATCGGATTGAACTTCGGTACCGGCAAGCTGGGCCTGCCGGAATTCGATTTCACCGGTATTGAAAATCTGGGCGCGACCGGATTCAGCGTGCCGCGGGGCCGGACCAGCGGCACCTATCAGATTCTCGATAATTTCACCTGGCTGCGCGGAAAGCACACGTTCAAGTTCGGCGGCGAATTCCGCCGCGCCAGCATCGTCAACTTCAATGACAACCTGGAGCGCGGAATTTTCCAGTTCACCGCCGGAGTCTGCCTGACTCAGGGCGCCATGGCCTGCAACCAGCCGGGCTACGACCCGGTGGTCGATGCGCTCGCCGATTTCTACACCGGCGGAATCGAGGACACGACTTTCTGCTGCTCCTTTGAATCGGTGGACAACGGCAACACCCACCGCACCACCTACAACAACGGCTTCAGCTTGTTCGCGCAAGACGACTACCGCGCAACCTCGAACCTCACGCTGAACCTGGGGTTCCGCTGGGAATACTTCGGCCCGCTCAGCGAGAAAAACAACCTGCTCTCAAATCTTGGCGCAGACGGCAACCTCGCCATGGTCGGCAGCGACGGACTGAACGGGCTCTACCATCGCGATCTGCACGACTTCGCGCCGCGGGTTGGACTGGCGTGGAACGGACTGAAGAATACGGTAATCCGCGCGTCGTACGGGCTCTATTACGACTATGTTCCACAGGATCTCTTCATCGCGAACTACACTACCTCGGCGGGCGTCGCGACCAACCCGATCGGGCCGCAGGCGGTGCTGCCCATGACTTTCAACGCGGGAGCTTTCACCAGCAACAGCCCGCCACTCTCGCCGATCATGAGTCCCGTAACGGTAGCGACTGGTGGTCCGTTTAACGTTTTCGTAACTCCGCAGAACTTCCGCTCGCCCTACACGCAGAACTGGAACCTAAACGTACAGCAAAGGGTCGGAGAAAATGTTGGCTTGGAAGTTGGCTATGTAGGCAGCAAAGGCAGCCGGCTGGTTCGCCTGACCGACTTGAATGAGCCCGACGCGACCGACACGCGCAACAACCCTGGCTTTCAGGCGATCGACGCCCTTACGCCTTCGAGCTCTTCGAACTACAACTCACTGCAGGTCAGCGCGCGCCTGCAGAAGGTGCACCGCTTGTCGGGTTTTGCCGGGTATGTCTGGTCGAAGTCGCTCGACTACGCATCGGATGGCATTGACTTTGTTCCGGGCGCTGCATTTCCCCAAGATCCCAGCAACCTCGGCGCCGAGTACGGCCCCTCGACCTTTGATACGCGCCAGCGTTTTACCGCCGCGCTCAACTACGACATTCCTTCATGGTCGGCCCACAAGCGGTTTGGCTCGGGCTGGCAGCTAAACTCGATTATCAGTGTGCAAACCGGCCGCCCCATCCCCATCGCGAACAACACAGATACGAGTGGGCGCTTTTACTTCAACCAGCGTCCGAATGTCGTGCCCGGAGTGAGTCCGATCCTGCCCCATTGGACTCCCTTCACGGGATATCTCAACCCGCTCGCTTTCAGTCAGCCCGCCGATGGAACCTTCGGCGATCTCGGACGAAATGCGATCTTCGGCCCGGGATATCGGAATTGGGATTTTTCCATCACGAAGAATACGGCCCTGACCGAGCGCCTGAACTTGCAACTGCGCGCGGAGTTCTTCAACATTCTCAATCACCCCAACTTCGCCTTGCCCGATCACAACATCTCGCCGGGATACGATTCGTCCGGCAACTTAATATGCAGCCCGGCGCTTGGTTGCTTTGATGGGCTGATTACGCAGACTCCCGACGTGGCCCAAACCAATCCCGGCCTGGGCGGGGGAGGGCCGCGGGTGATTCAGCTCGGAGCGAAGTTCCTGTTCTAACTATGTGGAGGCGTGCTGTACCGGCGATCTGTTGCCGAGTTGAATACGTCAGCTCTGAAGATCTGCCGCCACACGCGGCAACACCGCTCGCAGCAGCGATTCGAATGTCGTCTTGACTCGTCCGCCGGTCTCCATCACTTCGGCATGAGATAGCGGCTGGTCGAGAATGCCAGCCGCCATGTTGGTGACGCAGGAAATCGCGAGCACGTTCATTCCCATGTGCCGCGCGGCGATGACCTCGGCGGCTGTGGACATGCCGACCAGATCGGCGCCGATGCGGCGCAGATATTCGATTTCCGCTGGCGTCTCGTAACTTGGGCCGAGCAATGCAGCGTATACGCCTTCATGCAGCGTGATGCCAAGCTTGCGCGCCTCTTCCCGTGCGGCCTCGCGATAGCTGCGAGCGTAGGCGTGCGTCATGTCGGGGAAGCGCGGGCCGAATCGGTCATCGTTCGCGCCGATCAGTGGATTCGTGCCCTGCAGGTTGATGTGGTCGCGAATCAGCACCAGCGCTCCCTGGGCGTAGCTGCGATTGATGCCGCCGGCGGCGTTCGTCAGAATCACTGCACGAATGCCCATGCGCCCAAACACTCGAATGGGAAATGTAACCTGCTGCGCCGAATATCCTTCATACAGATGTACCCGTCCCTGCATGGCGGCGACAGGAACGCCGCCCGCGTTGCCGATTGAATTGCCAACGACCATCCGCCCGGCGTGGCCAATGGCGGTGGATTGCGGAAACGAAGGAATCTCTGCATAGGGCACGCGAGTCGCGTCGGCGAGAGTGTCGGCAAAGGCGCCGAGGCCCGAGCCGAGAACGAGGCCGATCTTCGGACGCAGTGGCGTGTGCGAAAGAACAACCTGCGCGGCGGATTCAGCGTGCGTGAATTGATCAGGCATTCTTCTTAAGCATTCCTGTGGAGGGGCGGACGCCCTCGTCCGCCCCGGGGGCGCAACGACTCTTCTGGAGGCGGGGACTCCCCCCCGGACGAGGGCGTCCGGGGTATCCAGGTTTACAAATCGCCGTCGGCCAGGTGGCGCCCATGGCCGTTGCGGTCCAGCCAATCATACAGAAACGTCTGGTAAAGATACGATGCGACGATCTCCTCACCCAACTCATGCGTCTCGGTGCAGATAAACGGCAGCCGCAGCCCGGTCAGCACTGCCAGCAGCGACTGTGTGATCCGGTTGGGATTCGCGGCGCGGTACGGATACTCGGATTTGATCTCGCTCAACGATGCAGTGACCACGAGCAGGCCATGCTGGAGTTGGCTCAGCCGCCGCAGCCGCTGGATGAAGACGCCGCGGTTTGTGGTGAAGGACTGAATCAGGTCGGCGAGATCCTTACGCTCAACGACGCACGAGTCTTCCATGCCCGCGACGGAGTAGTCTCCCAGCCGCAAGCCGCGATGCTCGATGCGCGCAAACCACTTCCTGAAGCGCCAAAAGGAAAGCGGATTCTGCTCGCGCGTGTCAATGATCGCCACAGGAAGAGGCGTGCGCAGCTGTGTACCGCCGCGTTCGGCCAGCACGGGCAAGGCAGGCGGCGGAACCGGCACCGACTGCATCGACCAGGCCAGCGGCGAAGGGATCAGAATGCGTTTGCGGGGCATGAGTTGAGCAGTCTCGAACGGCTTAGAACTTACCTTCAAACTTTTGAAACGCGTTCTCCAGTTCCCACTGCTCGCGAGCGCGCTCACTCGCGGCGAGAAACTGGGCGCATGAGGACGAGGGTTTCTCCGCCCCGATCACTTCGTTGGCGCACGCAGCGACGGGCCGGAACGAGCCCTTGGTCGTAGCCCACAAGCTCTGGCCCGGCAGGAAACTATGCTCCAGACTTTGCCGTGTCATGCGCTTCAATTCCGTGTACGGGAGCTGGTAGCCATCCGCTGCACGCCAGTATTCATTCGTCATGTTCGAGCGTGAGACTCCTTCGTCGTCGGTCGAGAGCGCTAGCGGTACGCCGTACTTCATGTAAACCGGCAGCGGGTGGTCGTCGCCGCTGACGCCGAGAATCTGATCGTTCGACGTCAGGTTGATTTCTACGAGCACGTTGCGTTCCGCCATCTCTTTCATCAGGCCGATGGGATCTTTCTCCCACATCACAGAGACGCCGTGGCCGATGCGCTCCGCGTGGCCACGCTCAACCGAAGCTCGAATGTGGAATGACAGATCCTCCGGCTTTACCAGCCCCAGAGCTAGTTCGCCCGCATGCAGCGCGATGTGCACCCTGGGATACAAGCCGTGCAGGTAGTCGATCATGGACATGTGCTCGTTGAAATCGTGAGTGGGCAGGTACCAGTCTTCCGGCATGACCAGATTGAAACCGACAAAATGCGGGTCAGACGAAGCCAGTTCAAATCCCAGCAGAATCTGCGCGAAAACAGCTTCGTGCGGTAAGCCGCGCAACACCTGATAAAGATAGCGAACCGTGACATTGCATCCCGGCTCGGCATCGGGAGTCCCGCATTTCAGCTGGCTGCGCGCTCGCGCTTCATCGTCCGCAAGAGTCTTGCTGGTGGAGGCGGTGACTTCCTTCAGTCCGCCGGCGAGGAGTTTTTCGCGCATTTTGCCGTAGTCAGAATCCCATCCCAGCTTCATGCCCAGATCAGCGGCGGACCTGCCGTCGGCGGTATGCATGAACTCGATGTACTGCACATGCTCTTGCGCGGCGCGATTAACGACCGACGCAACCGCCTCAGCCACATGCCCGTGTGAGGCCAGACCGAACTTGTCGAACGTGGCGAAAAAGTGGTCGTGGCCGGACTCGTCGCCGGGATGCCAGTTGCGCATCGACCAGGCGTCAACGATCTGGCCATAGAGGGCGTGATCGGCATAGGCGCAGCGGATGGCCGGCTTCGGCGTGTACTTCTCGCATGAATCGCAAGGAGGGGCAATCAGGGTCGAAGTCGTGCGGTCCACGCACAAATTGCCGGAGGCGGCGAAATCGACGAGGTTCTCGGCATAGATCGCGCCGTCGAGATGATTGTGCAGGTCGCCGCCTTTGGGCATATCGTGCAGGAAGGCCAGGAGCAAGGATGGCTGCTTGCGCACCGAGTCGAGATAACGCGCGGTCTTCTGTTCCGCCGTCTGGGCAAAGGCAATGGAGGTTAGAAGAAGGATGATCAGACAGAGACGAAGATATGGATACGAGCTCACGAGCGTGCCTCCGAAAGAAGAAGGATTGTAATGCACGTGTGGCTCCGGACGCAGGTTGCCCTAAGCGAAGTCGAAGGGTCCTGGGACGCGCGAAGCGCGATGGGATTTGCAATCTGAGCGCGGAGGACAGCCGAGGGTGGCTGTCCCTACATGAAACCGCGGCGGACCAATGGGTCCGCCCCTGCACGCGCGGCACTCTGCTAAATTGTTTGCTTATGCCGCAGGTTCTTGCCAGGCCGCTACGCAGTTTTGCCAGCGACAATAACGCCGGCATTCATCCCGAAGTGCTCAACGCGATCGCCCGCGCCAATCAGGGCCATGTTGTCGCCTACGGAGATGACCCCTATACCCGCTCGGCCGTCGAGAAATTCAGAGAGCATTTTGGCGAGGGCATCGAGGTTTTCTTCACCTTTAACGGCACTGGCGCCAACGTGCTCGGCCTGCAGGCGCTGACCAAGCCTTACCATGCCGTTTTGTGCAGCGACTTCGCCCACATTTATTGCGATGAATGCGGCGCGCCGGAGAAGCACACCGGATGCAAGTTGATCCCCTTGCCGCACCAGGACGGCAAAATTACGCCCGAGCTGGTGCGTCACGCCTATCACGGCATCGGCGACCAGCACCACGTGCAGGCGCGGGTGATCTCCATAACGCAATCGACCGAGATGGGAACGGTTTACAAGCCGGACGAAATTCAGGCGCTGGCCCGCTTCGCCCACGAGCACGGCATGTTTCTGCACGTGGACGGCGCTCGCATCGCCAACGCCGCCGCCGCGCTCGGGCAGACGCTCCGCCAGGCCACACGCGATCTCGGCGTCGACGTCCTCTCCTTCGGCGGTACGAAGAACGGCATCATGGGCGGAGAAGCCGTCGTCTTTTTCAATCCCGCGCTGGGTGCGGATTTTCTCTATCTTCGCAAGCAAGGCATGCAGCTGGCTTCGAAGATGCGCTTCATCGCCGTGCAATTCGAGGCGCTGCTGACCAACGACCTCTGGCGCCGGAGCGCCGAGCACGCCAACCACATGGCCCGAGTACTCGAAGCCGAGGTGCGAAAAATCTCCCAGGTCCGCATCGTGTGGAAGGTCGAGGCCAATGGAGTCTTTGCCCAGCTTCCGCGGACGGCGATCGAAAAGATCAAAGAGCGCTACTTCTTTTATCCCTGGATCGAAGAGGAAAACATCGTGCGCTGGATGTGCTCGTTCGACACCACAGAGGAAGACGTCAAAGCTTTCGCGGAGGCGGTTGCCGAAGCCGTCCGGGGGTAACCGGAAGGCCAGTTCTGCTATTGCTTTTTGCCCGGCTGTTTACTAAATTGGCATTTCCCCCACAGCGCGCGTCTGATCAAGACACCGCTCAGGAGTCGGCATGAACCGGAAGTGGCTCGGCAGCTGGATCGGCATCGTTGGTTTAGTGGTCTTGGCAATTTGGTTGTCGAGTATGTCCAGTTGTGCCCGCCCCACGCAGCTGGTCTCCATTTCGATTACGCCTTCAGCCGGCGGTACGTTCGGTGCGGTCGACCCGAATCTTTATTTCCAGTTCAAGGCGATCGGCACTTACATCCATCCCCCGAAAACCGTCGACATTACCGACCAGGTGAACTGGCAGTCGGACAATCCCCAGGTCATTTCGATCACCGCCGCGGGAGTGGCTTCTCCCAACCAGAATTGCGGCGTAGCGCAGGTTTTTGCCGAGATGCACCAGGACGGCAACGACATTGTCAGCAACCAGGACTCGATTACCGTCAACGGCCCTGCAGCCGATGGCTGTACGCCGGCCGGACCCCAGCCGACGCTCACGGTGAGCTTCGGCACCGGTTCAAATTCTGGAACCGTGACCAGCAATCCTGCAGGAATCGATTGCTCCTCGCCCAATTCCTGCAGCTTTAGCTTCACGGCAGGTACGACAGTGATTTTGACAGGAACTCCGACGGGCACTTCGACATCGGTCGGCTGGAGTGGGTGCAGTTCCGCGAGCGGCGATCAGTGCACGGTGATCTTGGAGCAGAGCGTAACCGTAACGGCAACGTTCCAGTAGCCTAATCCGCTGCGACTGCTGCGATCAGTCTGCTTCTCCCAGCAGCTTGCCTAGCGTGGGCTTGTGCTTCTCCGGCTTCTTCTTTTTGCCAGGAACTACCTTGGCTGCGGGCGGCGTGCCCACGCGCTCGCGGGCCAGTTCCTTCACAGCGGTCACTGCCCTGAAGCGCTTCAATTTTTTCTTCCGCGGCATCGCGTGGGCCTGCTCGTTCCATGTTGCCATAGCTTGTCTGGTGCAAACCTGCAATAATCGGGTTGCCAGGAATGGTTCATTCGAAGACGGCGAGCCAGTATTCGACTACAGCTCGCGGCTAAGCTCGAAACGACATGGAAGAGAAAGATTTTTTCGACGAACGGCAGGAAAAGAAACCGGCCACGCTGAACTGCCCGCACTGCCAGCAGGCGGCGGAATATGAAGTGACCTGGCTGGTCCGCACCAAGAAGCGCCAGCTTCCCGGACGCGCCGACGAGCGCGATCGCGCCCGCTTTGCGAAAGCCCGCTCCTACATGCTGCGCAAAGACGACCTGATGGCCTGCAAGAACATGCGCTGCCGCAAGCGGTTCGAGATTTCCGGTGTGCAGTCGGTGGTGTTCACCGAGTAGCGTTCTGATAGGTGCGCAGCCAATGCTCAATTCGAACCCAAGACGTCCACTTGTTCGGATTGTTGCGTCGTTGGCCGGACTGGCTATTCTTGGCAGCGGACTTGGAGCAATTCTGTGGCATGGCGATCTGCATTATCGGAACTGGTTCGGAGAACGGGTGTTCGCGCCCATTTGCATCGTGTTTGGCTTAGCCGTCATCCTTGCCGCTCTCTTTAAGCCAGGAATACTGGGCCGACCGCCTACACGATTGAAGCGCTGAGATTAGAACCTCAGGGGCTGAAGCCCGCGTCTTAGGGCAGCCTTACGGCACGGCTGAAGCCGTGCCCTTCCCGTCCATTGCAGCCCTTAGAGCAATCCCACTTCCCGCGCATATTCCAGTTCGATAATTCCCGGCAGTCCTTCCAATCCGGCTTTCTTCCCTTCACGTTGCGCAAAGGAGATGATTTCTTTCTCGCGATCCCCCGGCAGCGGGTGACGTGTGTAGGCGGCGATGAGTTCTTCGACGCGCTGACCCGCGCGCTCCAGGATGCCGGGCGTGCTGCCGTCCGTCGATGCGAGACCGCGATCAATCACCGCCGAAGGGAAGTGCTGTTCCTTTCTGAACAGGGCACGGGTTTCCTTCAGCTTCAGAAAGTCGCCGTGCAAGCCGGTCTGCGCGAACACGGCGGCGGCGAGGGAATCGCCGCGCGGCTCGATACCTGCAATCAGCCGCTGGGCCGAAGCGATGGCCTCCGCGTCGATCACGAGCTTTTCAACGCTGTGGCAAGCGAGAAAATCAAGCATGCCCGCCCCCGAAATCATGTTGATCCCCGACAGCGCGCCCAGCACGGCCGACATGCCGCTTTCCATTTCCACCTGCGCGTCGATGACGCGTCCATCGCCGGCGACCATATACGCGTGCGTGGGCAAGCCGACATATTTCCCGACCTGTGCGCAGGCCACATCGAGCATGGCCGTCTCGATCGCGCCCATGGGTGTTTTTCCCGTGCGCATGTCGAAGATCGCGGGCGCGCCGCCCCACACAATGGGCGATCCGGGCTGCGCCAGCTGATGGATTGTGATTCCGCTGATGCACTCGGCAGCGTGCTGCACCACGGAACCCGCCAGCGTCACCGGCGCCGTGGCGCCCGCCAGGGGCATGCTGACGATTTCCGCAGGCACGCCGGCGCGCGCCAGATCCACAAGATTTTGCGATGCGAATTCCGACCAGTTCAGTGGCGGCGAAGGGCATACGTCGAAGATCGCCCGCGGGTGCAGGCGGAGCGCTTCGCTGCCGCCGCTTTCGATCGCCAGCAGATCGAGCAGCGTGTGCAGGCTCGACGCCGAGAACGCGCCCGTCACCACGGGCTTTTTTGAATACCAGAGCACCAGCAGCAGGCGATACCAGTCGCCGATTTCCTGCGGAACGTCGTTGCACACCATCGCCGTCGACTGCGCCGAAAACTCCGGCAGCATTTCGGCCACCTGCACCAGTCGCACCAGGTCTGCGGCCATAGCCGGGCGAGCCTGCTGCGTCGTGGGATCAAGAATGTTCAGGCAGGATGAGCCGGGATCGAAATGAACGTCGTCTCCGCCGTAGCGTACGGCCGGCTTGCCGCTGCGGTCATAAAGGCAGAATCCGCGCGGGGCGAGATCGAGCAGGCGGCGGGCAAGAGCTTCGGGAATATGCGCGACGCCGTCAGAGACCGCGACTCCCGCCGAGCGCAGCAGTTCGACGACATACGGCGCGACGCGCACGCCGGGATCTTCGATCAGCTGAAACGCTTCGTCGAGAATGCGCTCGATCAGCGGCTTGTCGAGGAGTTGAAATTTGGGTCTCATGTCTGCCCCGCGACGGACCCGCCTTGTTGAAGCACTTTCTGATTCATCAGTTCCCGGGCAAGGTCCACCGCGCTCATGGCGTCCTTGGCGTAGCCGTCGGCGCCAATTTGTTCCGCCCAGCGGCGCGTGACCGGCGCTCCGCCCACCATGACTTTCACCTGCGAGCGCAGGCCCGCTTTCTCCAGCGATTCGATCACGCCCTTCTGGTTTCGCATGGTCGTGGTGAGCAATGCCGACACGCCCACGATGTCGGCGCCGAGTTCGCGCGCTTTGGCCGCGAAGGTATCGCCGGCCACATCCACTCCCAGATCGTGAACGCGAAAGCCATGCGCGCTGAGCAGCGTGCCAACGAGAATTTTTCCGATTTCGTGAATGTCGCCCTTGGTCGTTCCCAGCACCACGACACCCGCCATGGGCCGTTCCGCACCCAGTTTGCTGAGTTCCGGATCGAGCACGGCCATGGCCGCGCGCATGGCCTCGGCCGAGGCCATCATGTCGGGCAGAAACATTTGGCCCTTGGCAAACTGCTCGCCCACATCGTGCATGCCGGGCACGTAGCCGTTGGTGATGGCATCGAGTGGCGCCACGCCAGAGTCGACAGCTTGCCGCGCCAGGCTGGAGGCTGTATCTGGTGCGCCATCAATGATGCTCTGGCGCATGGTGGAAAAGAGATCATCGAGCATATCTCGGCCATGCTGACGCGGCATGGCTGCGCTGGTCTGTGATTGCAATCACAAGAATGGCTTCCGATAGAACTCTGTCCGATAAGTCGCTTGGAACCTCATTTCCTCCGGCGCTCGCCGCTCATTTATACTTACCAGTTTTGTTGTGGCTCTCGGGAGCCACCGAGTAAGGAGTCATAATTCTTGAAAATCCTGGTTTGCATGAAGCAGGTGCCGCAGAAAGATGCGCCCCTGAAGCTCAATGAATCGGGCACCTGGATCCGCGAAGATGTTTCCTACGAAGTGAACGAGCCCGACGCCTATGCCCTCGAAGAGGCGCTGCGGCAGCGGGAAAAGCACAAAGGCGAAGTGGTCGTCATCACCAGCGGCCCGGCTCGCGCCCAGCAGGTGCTGCGCGAAGCGCTGGCCAAGGGCGCCGACCGCGCCATTCATCTGGAAGACGACAAGTTCGTCGGCCTCGACGCCTTTAACACCGCGAGGGCCTTCGCCGCCGCCATTAAAGACGAACAATTCGATCTGATCTTCACCGGCTTGCAGTCAGACGACTACGGGTACGCCCAAACCGGCGTGATTCTCGCCGAATTGCTGGGCTGGCCGCACGCCACGATCATCATGCAGATCGAAAAAAACGACGCCGGTATTCGCGTGAAGCGCGAGCTCGAAGCCGGATATTTTCAGTTCGTCGACATGCCTTTGCCCGCCGTGCTGACGATTCAGTCGGGGATCAACAAATTGCGCTACGCCACGCTGATCGGCATCAAGCAGGCCAAGAACAAGCCCCTGCGCAAAGTGACCCTGGCCGAAGTGCAATCGG
>Ga0187770_10000193_pt1 | contig 29190 bp, 28 predicted proteins | sample 0116_SJ02_MP02_2_FD_133154 | JGI IMG/M metagenome (GOLD analysis project Ga0187770, IMG submission 133154) | Tropical peat soil microbial communities from peatlands in Department of Meta, Colombia - 0116_SJ02_MP02_20_MG | ecosystem: Environmental > Terrestrial > Soil > Wetlands > Peat | place...
ACGAAGCACTATGCGCTGGCGCAGGCTCTCGAGGAAGTTGTACCTCGAGCGGGTTCTGCTGATTTCCTGCTGTTGACGCAGAACTGGCGCGGCACAGCGGAAATTGACCCGATTCTATCGCGTTCGCGCTACGTATACGGAGACGCGAAGGCGGGGGGCACCTTTTCTGATGGCGCACTGATTGCGGCGCTCAAGGCCATAGACATTGGCCCAGCCGAGGGTGAAGTGTCGGCGCTTGCAAAAAAGGTTGCGGGCCTGTTTACCTCCGCCGATATCACAACCAACCTGCATTCGGACATGTTGCATTACCTTTGGGTCCAATATGCAACCACCGGCGCTGGGTGGGCGGCGTTCATTCACGCCGGAAGTTTTGAAGGATTAATGACCAACCGCCAGGCGCGTGGTGACGTCTTCAAGGCGGGACGCGAATGCCTGGAGGTGGTGACGCGGCGCGGAGTAGTCCTGCGGCAATATCCGGATGCGGCGCCTTTCCTGACCAATTCCGCGCTGCGCATGCAAATCTATTCCTGGATGATGGCCCGGCGGTTTCGTTACGATGAGTATACTAAGCGATGCTCTGCACACGCATTTGGCGATCCTGTTGAAGTGAAGACGTTCTATGACGACCTCGTTGCCACGGGTCATGAGCTTGGCGTGTCGATGCCGGTGATACACAGTTACGCGGAGAGTATCGAGCGGTTTGCAGCACGCGGCGTGAGGGCAATCGGGTAAAGGATGGCGCCGATCCGATTTGAGTGGGGAATCCGATGCCTACTCTATCGACGGTGATGATCGCCGCGCGCTGGCCGCGCTCTTTTCCCATCCCTCTACTGCAACGGCGAGGGTTGAAGAAAAAAGGAAAGCGGCGGGACCGAAGGTCCCGCCGCTTGGTGCCAATGATTCCCGCCGAGGATCGCCCCGGCGGCTCCTGCGGCCGCCGCGCGCGCGCCGGCGCCGCATCGTGGCGTGATTACATCATGCCGCCCGGAGGCATCGCGCCCGCCCCGGGTCCACCCTTGGGCTCCTCAGGCTTCTCAGCCACCATGCATTCCGTGGTGAGCAGCAGGCCCGCCACCGACGCCGCATTCTGAAGCGCGCTTCGGACCACCTTGGTCGGATCCATAATGCCGGCCTTGACCAGGTCCTCGAATTCCTCGCTCGCCGCGTTGAATCCGAACGCGCCCTTGTTGCTCTCGATCTTGTCCACGACGACCGAGCCTTCCCATCCGGCGTTGCTCGCGATCCACCAGGCAGGGCCTTCGAGCGCTTTCTTGACGATGTTGATGCCGACCTTCTCGCCTTCGTTGGCGCGCAGGTTATCGAGCGCACCCGAGGCGCGAATCAGCGCGACGCCGCCGCCCGGCACCATGCCCTCCTCGACTGCGGCGCGGCCCGCATGGAGCGCATCCTCGACGCGCGCCTTCTTCTCCTTGAGCTCGACTTCGGTTGCCGCGCCGACCCGGATCACCGCGACGCCGCCGACCAGTTTCGCCAGCCGCTCCTGGAGCTTCTCGCGGTCGTAGTCGGACGTGGTCTCATCGATCTGCGCCCGGATCTGCTTGATGCGCGCCTCGATGTCCGCCTTCTTCCCCGCTCCATCGATAATCGTGCAATTGTCCTTGTCGACGACGATCCGCTTGGCGCGGCCGAGGTCCTGGAGCGTGATGTTCTCGAGCTTGATGCCGAGTTCCTCGGAGATGTTGCGGCCGTTGGTCAGAATCGCGATGTCATCGAGCATCGCCTTGCGCCGGTCGCCGAATCCGGGCGCCTTCACCGCGACGCACGACAGCGTGCCGCGAATCTTGTTGACCACCAGCGTCGCGAGCGCCTCGCCCTCGACGTCCTCCGCGATGAGCAGGAACGGCTTGCCGGTCTTGGCGATGTTCTCCAGCACCGGGAGCAGGTCCTTCATCGAGGAGATCTTCTTCTCGTGGATGAGGATGTAGGCGTCCTCGAGCTTCGCCTCCATCCGCTCGGGATCGGTCACGAAGTACGGCGAGAGGTAGCCGCGGTCGAACTGCATGCCCTCGACCACTTCGAGCGTGGTCTCCAGCCCGCGCGCCTCTTCGACCGTGATGACGCCTTCCTTGCCGACTTTCTCCATCGCCTCGGCGATGATCTCGCCGATGGTGGAGTCGTTGTTGGCGGAGATGGTGCAGACCTGGGCTATCTCCTTGCGATCCTTGGTCGGCTTGGAGAGCCCCTTGAGCTCGCTGGTTACCGCATCGACCGCGCGATCGATCCCGCGCTTGAGCGACATCGGATCGTGCCCTGCGGCAACCATCTTGATGCCCTCGGTGAAGATTGCGCGCGCGAGCACGGTCGCGGTGGTGGTCCCGTCGCCGGCGACATCGGAGGTCTTCGATGCGACCTCCTTGACCATCTGCGCGCCCATGTTCTCGAACTTGTCTTCGAGCTCGATTTCCTTGGCGACGGTGACTCCGTCCTTGGTCACGGTCGGCGCGCCGAAGCTTTTCTCGAGCACGACGTTGCGGCCCTTGGGGCCGAGGGTGACGGTTACGGCGTCGGCGAGAATATTGACCCCTTTGAGGATCTTCTCGCGCGCCTCCTGGGCGAAACGGACTACTTTTGCAGGCATGGTTGGTGTGCGTCTCCTTGGTTCAATGGTTTGGGGTTGCTAAGCGGCCTGGACGGGGCGAATCGCCTCTTACTCCAGGATGCCCAGCACGTCGTCCTCGCGCATAATGATGAGGTCCTCGCCCTCGAGCTTGATGTCGTTGCCGCTGTACTTGCCGAACAGGATCTTGTCGCCGGCTTTGACCTCGAGCGCGATGAGTTTGCCCTCCTCGTTGACCTTGCCCTTGCCCACCGCGATGACCTTGCCTTCCTGCGGTTTCTCCTTGGCGGTGTCCGGGATGATGATCCCTCCCTTGGTGCGCTCCTCTTCCTTCACGCGCTTGACCAGAACCCGATCGCCCAATGGTCTGAATTTCATTGTGACCAGCAGCCTCCTTGGCACGAATGTTTGAAAGTCTGATTCGAGTGAATCCAGCCGACCGCGAAGATAATCATGGGCGGCCGGAAGTCAATTGGCACTCCACCGTGGGGAGTGCCAATCGGGAGTTTACCGGACTGTGGGCGAAAGACAAGAGCGTCGAGTTGAAATTTCGATTACCCGCGGCGCGCGCTGGTTGGAACGGGCGGGCGCCAAGACCGGCCAGGAGTTTCGCTATTTTTTTGCCCGCGAGACCTCGCCATCAGGCCGGCGGCTCGACATCGTGGCCGAGTTTTTCGGCTATCGCGCTGGCGAGGCGGGCATAGAGCTCGCGACCGTCCTTGTCGTCTACCCATCGGCCGGTTTTCGCATCCCAGTCGAAGTGCCATCCGTGAGCGCCCGCGGCGAGCCATACCTGCCGCGTGGCGGACTGGCGGCTTAGGATGAACCTCGCGCCGTCGGGAAACTCGATCGTGACCGATCCGTCGGCGGAGGAGTAATCCACCTCGTCGGGATCGAAGCCCTCGAGCCAGCGTGCGACCCTTTGGAGGCATTCATCGGAACGCCGGATGAATTCGCTGTCGTCCATGACGGCGATCGTAGCAGGCGCGAGCGCGAGCGTCGTTATGCCGCCGCCTTCTCGGCGACGATGATCATGCGCTTGCCGAAGAGCAGCGCCGGGGAAAGCACGTGGCCGATGATCTCGCGCGTGACATCATCGCGCGGCGGCGTTTCACCTCGCTTGCGCGACCGGCGCGCCGCCTGAGCGGCCGAAAATTTCATCGCAGCGTACAGCAGGGGAACCAGCGGTGCGGCTGCGATCGCGGTCGGACTGAAGCGGTCGGTGAACACCTCGATTTTCGCGAAGCCCGCGAGCCTCAGCATGTAACGCGCGCGGAAGTAGTCGAGCGGGAAAGCGTGGCCGTGGTAGATGCGCGAGCCGTGCGCGACGCGCAGGGTCTGGATCTCATTAACGAGCCCCCGCCTCAAGTTGCGCTGCCCGGTCAGAAAGAGGCTGAATCGCGCCGAGAGGTGCATCAGGCTCGGCGTGGTGAGCACGATCGTGCCGCCCGGTTTCAGCACCCGTGCGCACTCGCGAAGGAAGCCCATCTGGTTCTCCAGATGCTCGATACCCTCGCGCGACAGCACGTAATCGAACACCGAGCCGCCGAGCGGAATCGGCTGGTTTGCGTCGGCGAGGATCCACGATGCGCCGGGCGCGCGGTCGCGCGGCGGGAACAAGTCGACCGAAAAAACCTTGTAGCCGAGCTTGAGCAGCGCCGCGGTCTGCGCGCCGCCGCCGGCGGGAATATCGAGCAGCGCGCCCGGACTCATAGCGGCGAACAGTCCCCGCCGGCGGCCGCGCTCGCGCACGACGATGTCGCCGGCTAACACGGCTGCCTCAGTCGGCCGGTTTCGTGCCGGTGTCAGCGCCCGATCCCGCGTTTTCTGAGTTCCTCGTCGCGGTAGCGCCGGAACAGGATGTTCCACTCGTCGCTGCCCTCGACGATGCCGCGCTTGATCGATGCGATCTTGCGCCGCACCTCCGCGTCGATCTCGTCGCCCTTCTCCGCCCATTGGGCAACGAGTTCGCGAGCTTGGCGGAGCGCGATGGGAAAGTTGGCGATCTCGACGAGTCCCTCGGCGCGCATCCGGTTGAGCGCCTCGCGCGCGAGGAAGAGAATCCTGGCTTCGCTGAGTTTCATCAAAGCTTGCCCGCGCGATTCTCCGCTCAGAGGGTGAAGCCCTTTTTCTCCGCGATTCGCTGCCGGATCATCGCGTGCAACCGGTTCACATCCAGGCGCGAATCCTTGCGCGCGAGATCCTCCGCCATCTTCGCGGCCTCATCATCGATCGCTGCCTCCTGCTCGAAATTCGCCGACATCAGCTCGACCACGCACGCGATAAGGTCTTTCTGGTCGGCCTTGGGCGCGATTGCGCCGCGCGCGATGAGGCCGCGCACCAGGAAGCTTGCGAGCGAATCGATCTGAGTTTCGCGAATCATGCGTCAGGGGGCGCCGCCGGGCTTCTTCGCGTTCTCCCTCTCCTGCTCTTCTTTATAGACCTCGTCCATCTGAGGTTCGAGGGTCTCGTAGAACTGCTTGATGTGCGCGACGTTGGTGCCGAGGTCCCCGGGAAAGAAGCTCAGCCACGCCGCCCATCCTGAAGGCGCGGGATCGTTGCGCGAGCACACCTCGATCTCGCTTCGCGGCGTGACCGTGATTCGAATCTGATCCTGCCATCCGAGGATGCGCGAGGAGCAGGTGCACTCGATGACGCCGCGGCGCGGGTCGGCTCTGACGACTTTCCACCCCGGGAGCGAGCCGGCCGTCCGCTGCGCGACATCGAAAAGCCTCCCGCGCGGGATGCCCGGGTATCCGCGCTGCATCAGCTCCGGGTAAATGTCCTCCTCTTCGCCGGCCTTTGGCGACGGCTGAGCCGCGGGCGCGGGCGGCTCGTCGCCCCAGCGGCAGGATGCGGAGCCGAGACCCTTCTCGCTGGTCGTCGCCCGACTCACGCTCAGAAACCGGACCGTGCGCGCCTCGATTCCGGGCTTCTCATAGATTGTCTCGTTGTTCGCGAGCAGGGCTAACCCGAAGGCCGCAATGCCGGTCGCAACGATAGTAATCGCAATCCGGACCAGGAGGGACACGATGCGGCGAACGCGCGGGAAGAAGATCAAAATCGCGACCGCCACGCCCGCGACGATGACCGGCGCGTAGGGAAGATTCGCCATCCAGGTTCCCATGCCGAATGCGTAGCCTCTTGTGGCTCGACGGCGCAAGAGGAAGGGAAACGGCGGTCCGATCTGCTCACGCCCATGCGGAAGTCGCACGGCGCTCACGAAAGATATCCCCCAGCGGCCCGATGCTTGTAGCATTGCGGTAATAATTGAGAATTCATTTGGTAATAAACAAGTCATTCTTCGCAACTTACTTTTTCACGCCCAGGTCACTCAATTTGTTGATGTATATGCCCTGATTGCATACACAATTGCGTAGTGGAGAAAGCGCCCTGTGGATAGATGTGCGAAGAACCGGCGAATGCATGACGGTCCGGAGGTCTTCGGAAGGTGCGACACACTACTTGTCAACACCTGCCTTCCCGCCGTTGGCTCATTCGCGGGTGAACCAATTTCGGAGGGAAGCGGGCCTTTCGGGCAGAGCGTCGGGCGAAGCATTGCGAGAACATACAGGAGGCGGGATTTCGCGGGAACGATGGCGGAGGCCGTCGCGTAGGAGGCGGTGCGGAGCGGGAGGGTTCAGTATGCAGGAAACCAGATATTATCGGGCGATCTGGATATCCGACGTGCATCTGGGCGCGCGCGCGTGCAAGGCCGAGTCATTACTTCAATTTTTGCGCAACCATCTGGCGGAAACCCTTTACCTGGTCGGCGATATCATCGATGGGTCGAAGTCCGCGCCCTCATGGCACTTCAGCCCCGCGCAGCAGGCGGTCGTGGATGAGATCGCCGGGTGGCGCAAGCGCGGGACGAACGTCATATTCCTGCCTGGCAACCACGACGAGCCGAATATTTCGCTGGTCGAGGAACTCTTCGGCCGCATACCCCGAATCAGCTCTCTCATTCATCGCACCGCCTCGGGCGCGAAGATGCTCGTGATTCACGGGCACCAGTTCGATGGCTCATTGAATCTCAATCGTCTGTTCGGCGTCATCGGAGCGCGCAGCTATGGGCCCGCCGCACGGCGGATCCATGAATGGTATGCGCACGAGCCGGAGGACGGCGGCCGCTCCATCTCTGACTACGTCCGATTCCACGCGCGCCGGGCGCTGGATTTTCTCACTGAATTCCGCGATCGGGCGGTGCTCGCGGCTGCCCGAAAGCATAAGACTGACGGCGTAATCTGCGGGCATATCCATCGCCGGGATCAGCGCCTGATCGGTCCCGTCTGGTATGTGAACGACGGCGACTGGGTGCAGAGTCATACCGCGGCGGTGGAGGAGCCAGACGGCGCGATCTGTCTGCTGCAGTGGCGAGCGCCGCGCATCGCGAATCCCGCCGTCCGTCCGATGCTTCAGGAGGTCATGTCTTGAGAGTTTCGCATCTTGCGCCTGAAGAACGACGAAGCCTGCGAGTGGACGTGATCTATTTCGATGCGGGCGGCGGCCATCGCGCGTCGGCGACCGCGCTCAAATCGGCGGCCGAGCAACAAAATCGGCCCTGGCAGATGCGGCTGGTCAATCTGCGCGATGTGCTCGACCCGGCCGATTTAATCCGGTGGATCAGCGGAGTTCGAGTCGAGGATCTGTACAATCTGCTGCTGAAGTCCGGCATCACGATCGGAACCGGGCCGATGCTGCGGATGGTCCAGATGCTGATTCGCATTCTTCATCTGCGGCTGGTCCGGCATCTGACGCGATACTGGGAGGAGTCCGAGCCGGACCTGGTCGTTTCGATGGTGCCGAACTTCAACCGCGCGATTTTCGAGGGGCTTCGAGCGGCCGACGTGAGCCAGGGGCGTCCCGAAACTCCGATGGTCACGATTCTGACCGATCTGGCCGACTGTCCCCCGCATTTCTGGATCGAACCTCAGGACCAGTACATCGTTTGCGCAACCGCGACCGCGGTCGAGCAGGCGATCTCGATGGGCCATCCGCGCAGGCGCGTGTTCCGCACCTCGGGGATGATCGTGCGGCCTGAGTTTTATCGTCCGGTGGAGGTCATCCGCGCGGACGAGCGGCGTCGGCTCGGACTCGATCCCGACCTGCCGACCGGAATTGTGATGTTCGGGAGTTTCGGCTCGCGGCGCATGATCGGCATCGCCAGGCGAATCGCCGCGGCCCGTCTCAAGACCCAACTGATTTTCGTATGCGGCCACAATGACGCATTGCGCAAGCGCCTCGAGGCGCTCCCGCTTCCCTTCCCGTCTCACTGCGTCGGCTTCACGCGCGAAATCCCCTTCTACATGCACCTGGCCGACTATTTCATCGGCAAGCCCGGCCCCGGCAGCATCAGCGAGGCGCTCGTGATGGGCCTTCCCGTGATCGTGGAGCGCAACGTCCGCACGATGGTGCAGGAGCGTTTCAATACCGATTGGATCGTCGAGAACCAGATCGGGCTGGTGCTGCATTCGTTTCGGGAAATCGCGAGCGCGGTTGAAAAAATGCTCGACCAGGATGAACTTCTGCGCCTGCGCTCGCACGTGAGAGCGCTCGAAAATCGAGCGGCATTCGAAATCCCCGACATTCTCCAGGAACTGATTTCGCACGGCGAATTCCCCAGCGCCGCATTCTCGCCCGATTCGGGTGCGACCCAACTGGTTCCGAGTTTCGGGTAGAGCGCGGCGTACGGCGAGCAGTCGCGGACGCCCTATCCGGGCGGGCGCGTCCTCCAGCCGGCGCGGGCGTCAGCGCGACGGGCGCAGCGGGCGGGCTACCGGGTCGGTCTCTTCAACGATGGGCTGGCGCTTGCGGTAAGGATAGTCCTTGCGCAGCGGATGGCCCTGGAAACTGTCGTATAGCAGGATGCGGCGCAGGTCGGGATGGCCCTCGAAGCGGACGCCGAACATGTCCCAGCATTCGCGCTCGAGCCAGTTGGCGGAGTTCCAGAGCGGGACCATGCTCAGCACCACCGGCTCGGGCCCATCGACCTGCACCTTGACGCGCAGGCGATGGTTATGGGTCAGCGAATTGAGGTGATAGACCACATCGAAGCGCGGTTTGCGCTCGAGCCAATCGACCGCAGTAACGTCGGCGAGCATGTTGAACTCGAAGTCCGGCTCGTCGCGCAGCGCGCGCATAATGTCGGGTGCGCGGTCGCGCGGCACGACTATGGTCTCATCGCCGTGCGCGGACTGGGCGTCGAGAATATCCGCGCCGAACCGTTCCTTTAGTTTCTCGATCAGCATCGTTGAATCAACCGAACGCGCGCCGGGCGCGCAGCGCCAACCCGCACGCCCCTCAATCCCAATCCAGCGCCCCCCGCTGCCATGCGTAAATCAATCCGACGGTCAGAATCCCGATGAAAACCAGCGCCTCGACGAAACCGAACATCCCGAGCTTTCTGATCTCCACCGCCCACGGATAGAGGAACACGATCTCCACGTCGAAGATCAGGAACAGGATTGCAGTCAGATAAAACCGGACCGAAAAGCGCACCCACGCGCTCCCGCTCGACGGATTGCCGCACTCGAACGCCTCGCTTTTTATCGCCGATGGGCGCGCGGGGCCGATGAGCGAATTGATCGTGACCATCACGCCGACGATCACGCCGGCGACCACGATGGTCACTGCGATCGGGAACCAGGTTGTCATCGAATCACCGCTCCTTCCGAGCGCTCGCTGCACCTATCAATATCCGATGATGGGCGTTTTTTCCAACCGCCGCAAATCGAGGGTAGTGGCCGGCTTTCATTTGCCGCCGGCTGGAGGGGCCCGATTCTGAGGCCTCTCCCTGTAGCCGGGAGAGAGGAAAAAAACCGGCGCGAGCCCGCTGTGATTTATCACCAGCCGGCTAAGGATTGCCAAATGTCAAACCGCGCCAATCGCCCGCGGTGGACAGCCCACGGAGGTGCGTGGATTCTCGCCTCGCGAACCAAAGAAACTCTCCCCCGACGATGAGCGGGGCGTAATCCATCCGAAGCTCCGGAATAGTATCGGGCGCGACGCCCCAGGTCTGGACCACGAGATCGGGCTTGAGTTCGCCGATGGAGTAGGCGTAGTCCCACTTGAGATGACCGGGCCAGAATTCCTTTTGGGGCGGAACTTGTAACTCCCGATGCATTTCTTCATGGGCTACTTTTGCGTCGCACTTGCCCAGCAGGTCGATTGCGTAACGGTCAGCGAAATATGGAAGTATCCCTGCCGATACAACCGCAATGCGGGCATTCCGGTCGCTAACTGATCGAATGAACAGCGCCATTCGGATCGTGAAGCCTGGCTCGGGCCTCGCAGCCTCCGTCGGCTTAACCAGCAGGAAGTTGACCCGAAAGCTGGAAGCATTAGGCAGGAATAGAGCAACTCCCACGAACAGCGCGAGCGCGCGATTCTCGAGGGCCGAAACGAGCTGTAAGCGATCGGCGAAGAACCTGCGGATCAGCGAAGCGTACTGAGTGAGCGCAAACGCGAGCAGGACGAAAAACAGCGGCATAGCGATCGCCACGAAGCGGTTTGCGCCGCCCCGCCGCTCGTCGATGTCGCCACCGACCCAAACGCTGTAGGCGACCTGCCCGAGGACCGCGGCGCCGAGGATTGCGGTGCCCGCAAATCTGCCGCGAGCGGGTGTGACCGCCACGACCGCTACGATCAGAGGGAGCAGTGGGAATATGAAGCCCCATGTCACCTCCAGCCCTCGCTTCAGCCTCGGAAGCAACGGATAGCCAGTCATCTTCAGATAGTAGGTATTGGGCAGCGGGTCGCCGTAATAGGCAAAATTGAAGATGCCTTGCGCGGCAAGGAAAGCGAAGACAATCGACCCGCCGATGAGCAAGTGGCGCTTCCAATTCTCCGGCCGCATTACCGTTAGGGACATGAGCAGGACCCCGGCGAATACCGCCATGTCGAGCCGGCACAGGGTCGAAGCGCCAAGCACCAGGTACAGCTTGAGCGGCATGGTGTCAGATTGGAGCGACCGCAACGCGAGCAATACGGAAATCGCAACCATCAGCGCGAGGAAGCTCACTTCCGTTCCTTGCAGCGACCAGTTGACGAGCGGTCCATAAAACCCGGTGAGAATCATCGACAGCGCGCCAACGTACCGGCGCTCTGGAAAGAGTTCTTCGGCGATTTTCTTCACGCACACGATGGTCGCCAGGAGGAACGCCGCGCCGGTCACCTGAATCGGCAATGACATCTTCGCCGCCGGGATGGGAAGCAGGTGGAATAGCGACATGTAAAGCACCCAGAGGAGATTGGTGAAGCCGAGCACTCGCTCTCCTCCGGGATTCCAGACCAGGCCTTGATAGTGCGCGAGGTTCGCCGCGTACCTCATCGAGATCATCTCGTCATCGAACAGGCAGAAGTAGCGCACCCCGTCGATCACAAAGCTCGTCTGGTAAATGAAGAGGGCCGCGTACACGAGAAATACGAATAGGATCGACACCTCGAATCCGGAAAGGCCCGGCAGCGCGCGGGTCGCAGGAGGCGCCACGGGCACTAGCGCGTCGGCGCCTGAATCGGCGGGCGCGCGCTTCGTTTCAGACTCGCCATCGATTCCTGCGGCGCGCGGTGCATCCACGACCTTCGAGTCCTTCTGCGGCGCGGAGATGATAACGCAGGCCCGCGATTTGGCAAGCGCCGCCGCGCTCGCCGAGGACCTCGGCCAAGGTGATATCACCACCGCCGCAGCATCTAATCTGTTACCCATGTTGCCGGTCTATTCTGTTACCTATCTTGCCGGTTCGTACCCCCCTTCCTAACCTTCTTCCGCAACTGAATGCGGGGGCAGGGAAAGAAGAAGAGACGCGCGGTCGCGGCGGGCGCCAACCGCGGCGACCGATTGCAGCGGGAAAAAATAGTGGCGCGGGCCGCCGTGCCCGCGGTCGATGCGCGGGCGCTTCGCCCGCGCCACCGATTAGGATTCTGCCGAGCATCGCTGCTCATTACTCACTTCCACGCGGCAAAGTTGTCTGGCGCGCCCTCCGAATTTGTCATTCCCGCGCGCGTGTCTGGCGCGCGCGAGGAATCCCGGATTCTCATTCGGTGTTTTCAGAATCGTATGTCGCGCGCTCGATGACGATCGCGAGACGCTTAGGACCCTCACCTTCACCTCTCCCGGCCCGGGAGAGGGGTCAGAATAGGACCCCTCCAGCCGACGGCAAATGAAACGCGCCCGCTACCGGCTCGACGAGCGCCGGCGGCTTGAGTCAGCCGGATGTCGCAAAGTTGGCGCGCGAGCCGCTGCCAGAAGTCACCGCGAGACATTCGCATCACGCCATGATGCGAATGTGGGATGATTCGCGTCAGTCGAAGAGGACGTGCCTTATTTTTCGGCGCTCGCGACTGGGCGTGCATCGCGCGGGGCAATCCCCGGGCGGGGCGGGGTCAGTTCTGGGCGCTGCCGGAATCGCCCGGATTCGGATTTTGCTCCGGAGGTTCCTCGCCAACCGCCGGCTCGGGCAGCACGACGGGCTGCGGGAAATCGACGGCAATATTGCAGCAGAGCAGGTAACTGCTGCCCGCGCGCGGCTGCGCGGCGTACGCCTCGAGCGAGCCATCGGCCAGCACCTTGACCGCCTGGTAGCTCGTCGAGCCCGATGCGCGCTCGACCGTGAACACGTAGTAGCTGCCGCGATCGAGAGGTTCCGGCGGGCCCTCATCGGGGATCACCTGCACGAAGTGGGGTGGAACCGTGCCGTACTCGACCTGCTTGATCGCGTATGTGCCGCCGGTCAAGGCGGAGAGCCGTCCAGCCAGGCTCTTGTCCGATTTGAATTCCCAGATTGGAACGCCGCCGTCGAAGCGGACGACCGACGTGGTGCGGCCGGCGCGAACCGCGCGGCTGAGCAGGACTTCGGCGCCGAAGAATTTCGAGACGGTCGCCCGCGCGAGCGCATCGCCCGGCTGCGAGTAGGTTATCGCGACGGTCGCCTTGGGCGGCGTGAGCGGCTCGATCGTGCCGATGTCGGAGGCGTCATCGACGCCCGACGTATCGTCATGGCTCGCGCATCCGGCGGCGGCAATCGCAAGTGCGGCGAGAATCAGGAATGGCGCCGCCCATGGGAGACCGCGGCGGGCGCCGCGCGCGCTGCGATCAATCATGGCTTTCCACCGCCGCGCAAAGCGGCTGATTGGTTCTGTAAATCCGCATACCGATCGGATAGCCTCACGGGGCTGTGGCAAACCCGGATTCAAGCGAGAAAATCGGGCTCAGGCCTCTTCTAATTTATGCGCAGGCGCAGACCGGTCTCAACCTGTGTGCGACGTTGCTTGGGCTTCATCTGCTGTTCTTCTATAGCGACCGCAAGGGGCTGTCTCCAGCGCTGGCGGGGCTGGCTTTCTTCATCGCGCTCGTCCTGGACGCGCTGACCGATCCGCTGGTCGGGAACATATCCGATCGCGCGCGGTTCAAATCGGGGCGCCGCCGCCCGTTCTTCATGGCGGCGCTGCCGATGGCGGTGTGCTATTTCCTGCTGCTCTCGCCGCCGGACCTCAAGTCCGGGCTGTTCGTGTGGTTCCTGTGCTTCTATTTTCTGATGCTCACGTCGCGCAAGTTTTATGAGACCGCGTACGGAGCGCTGATGCCGGAGCTTACGCTCGACTACGACGAGCGGACGAGGCTCTCGACGTTCCGCATGCTGCTGGGCACTGCGGGAGACATCACGGGGGCGATGCTTCCGTTTGTGGCCTCATACCTGTTCGCGCGCGGACTCGATTTCCGCATCACCGGGGCGACCTGCGGCTTGGTCGTCGCGGGCGGGGCGATGTTCGCCTACGTGAAGCTGCGCGAGCGGTCCGGGTTCGCCGCGCACGAACGGGCGGGGCTTCGCGAGGCGCTCAAATCGGTGTTCAGCAACCGGCCCTACCTGGTGCTGCTCGGGGCGATGACGCTCTCGGTGATGGGGATCAATATCCCGAGCGTGCTGATTCGATTCCTCGCCAAGTACTGGGCGCACGATGAGAACGCGGCCGCGCGCTGGCTGATCGCGTACTTCGCCGGTTCCGTGATTTCGTATCCGATCTGGTTCAGGGTAACGGTCGCGATCGAAAAGAAGCCGGCATACATGGTCGCGATGCTTTGCAACGCGATGGGCTCGGCGATGTTCATGCTGGTCACGCCGCAGACGATGGGCATGATCTATCCGCTCGTGGCGTTCAGCGGCTTCTCCGCCATCGGAATCTGGGTGACGCAGATGTCGGCGTCGGCGGACGTAATCGAGTGGGATGAGGAGCAGACGGGGCGCCGGCAAGAGGGCGCATACGGCGGAATCTCGTCGATGTCGATCAAGCTTGCGCTCGCGGTCTCGATGCTGCTGGTGGGGCCGATAATGGGATGGATCGGCTATCGGCCCGGCGCGGCGGCGCTGCCGCCGGGCGCGGCGGAGAATTTGCGCATACTGTACGCGCTGGCCCCGGCAAGCCTGTTCGCGCTGAGCGCGGCGGTCTTTTCGCGATACCCGATCACGCGCGAGGCGCACCGGCAGTTGCGCGAGCGGCTTGCGGCCCGCCGTGCGGCGCCCGAAACGGCGAAATCGATCGCGTAAGCGGCGCGGATCGCGTGTCTTGCGTTATCGCAGGGCGGGAAATCGCTCGCGCCCGCCGACAACTACTCTTCGAGCAGCTTGTGCAGCGACTCCAGGTCGCGGCGAACCTCGGCGAGCACCTCCCGAGCCGCGCCTTGCGGCCCAGCCTCCGGTGCGGCGGCCGGCTGCGGCGGGGCCGCGGCGGGCGGGTGCTCGGTCTCGGCGCGCGGGGCGCCGGCGAGCAGCGTGGCGAGGCCCTTTTCCTTGATGTACTTGTTCGCGCCCGCGATCGTGAAGCCCTCATCGTGAAGCAGGCGCTGGATGAGGCTTAGCACATCGAGGTCGCGCTGATGATAAAAGCGGTGCTTGGTTTTCGAATGGGCCGGCTTGAGGAATGGGAACTGCGTCTCCCAGAACCGGAGCACGTAGGTCTCCACCCCCAGGATGCGCGCGGCCTCGCCGATCTTGAGTCCGCGCTCCGGGATCGCGGCCGGAGTCTGCCGCGCGGGCTTGGAACGCCCGCGACGGGGGTTGGGCGGCCGGCGTGTTACGCGGGTCATCATCGGCCGGATGCGCCGTGATTGACCCTCTCCTTCAAGACCCGGCTTGGCTTGAAGGACAGGACGCGGCGGGGATCGATCGTGATTGGGACGCCGGTCTGGGGATTGCGGCCGCGGCGCGCCTTCTTCGGATTGACCAGGAAAGTGCCGAATCCCGAGATTTTCACCTTGTCGCCCTCGCGCAGCGATTGGCGGATGATCGCGAAGACCGCCTCGACCACCTCAGAGGCTTCCCGCTTGGAAGTTCCCACTCGCTCGTAGATAAGATCTACGATGTCGGCTTTGGTCATGCCCCGCGGCGTAAGGTCCCCCACCCGCTCGCTTAGAGCACGCTTTTACTGCCGCAACTCCGCTCCCAATCGCGTCCGCGCCTGCTCGGTCAGCGCGGCGTGAACGCGATTCACCTCCTCATCCGTCAGCGTGCGATCTTTGGCCCGATATCGGCAAGCCAGCGCCAGGCTTTTCTTGCCCGGCGCGATTGTTCCCCCTGCATAAACGTCGAACACCTCGACGCTCTCGAGCAATGACGATGCTGCCTCCTGAATCGTGCGCATCACCATATCGGCCGGAAAATCCCGATCCACCACCAACGCGAGGTCGCGCCGGATGGCGGGAAATCGCGGTGGCGGCTCGATCGTTTTTCGCGGCGAGAAACCATAGGCAATGAGTTCCGCTAAGTCAAGTTCATATAGCGCGCATGAGTCCGCAAGGTCGAGCCTCATCGCCTCGGCCGGATGAAGTTCGCCGACATAGCCAAGCATCGCTGCGTCCAGCGTGATCCTGGCGGCGCGGCCCGGATGCAGGTAGGGCGCCTCGCGCGGCTCGATCGCGCGGTAGCGCATTCGCGGGGCAATCCCGAGCGCCTGGAAGTACGTCTCGAGAATTCCCTTCATCGAAAAGTAGCTCGCGCCCGCCCCCTTCTCGCCGATCGCCGCAAGCACGTACGGTCCGTAGCTTATTGCGCCGAGCTCCAAGCGCTCGGCCGGACGGCCCTCGCGCATCATGAACACCTTGCCGAATTCGAATGCGTGGAATGCGGGCGCCTCGCGGTTCAGGTTGAACCTGAGCGCGGCGAGCAGGCCGGGAATCAGGCTGAGACGCAATTCGCCGAGTTCCGCCGAGAGCGGATTGGAGACTTCGACCGCCGATGCACTCGCGTCGAGGCCGGGGAACCTCGCGTTATCGGCGGGCGCCTGAAACGCGATGGTCAGCGCCTCGGTCAGCCCGCATCCCATCAGAACTTCGCGGGTTGCACGCATGAGTTCGCGCTCGCGGTTCGCCGGCACGATCGCCGCGCTTCGCGGCGGAAGGACGGAGGGAATGTCATCGAGGCCGGTCAGCCGCACGACTTCCTCGGCGAGGTCCGCGGGCTCGTTGAGATCGGAGCGGAACGACGGCGGTACAACTTTGAGGACGCCGCGGCCCGCGGCGCTGACCTTGGTGCCGATCGCTCTGAGCCGCCGCTTCACTTCGGGTGGCGCGATCGTCGCACCCAGCAGCGACCCCATCGCGGCGAGATCGAGATCGATCTCCCGGGCGGGCGCGCGCCGCGCTTCGCAATCCACCAGCGGTCCCGTTTGGCGGCCGCCGGCTGTCTCGCCAATCAGCCCGGCCACGCGGGCGAGCGCGCCGGCCTGCCCCGCGCGATCGACTGCGCGCTCGAATCGGTAGCTCGCCTCGCTGCGAAGCGAGAGCCGGCGCGCGGTGCGCGAGATTACCGGCGGTTCGAAGTATGCGCTTTCGAGCAGGATGGCGGTGGTCGAATCGCTGACCTCGGAATTGAGGCCGCCCATCACGCCCGCGATCGCCAGCACCTTTTCCGCATCGGCGATCACCAGGTCGTCGGGATCGAGCGCGCGCGGGAGGTTGTCGAGCGTGGTGAATTCGCGATCGGCGCCGGCGCGCCGCACGACGATCCTGCGGCCCGCGATTTTCTCGAGATCGAAGGCGTGGAGCGGCTGCCCGCGCTCGAGCATCACGTAATTGGTCGCATCGACCACGTTGTTCAGCGCGCGCATCCCGCACAGCTCGAGCCTGCGCCTGACCAAAATCGGCGACGGGCCGATCTTTATCCCGTCCATCGCCAGCCCGGCGTAACGCGGGCAAAGGTCCGGCGCTTCCATCTCGACCGCGAACGGAGCCGGCTCGCCGTGCGCGCCCGCCTTGGCGCGCGCGTGGCGGAGCAGCTTTAGTTTGACGCTGAACAGAGCGCCGACTTCGCGTGCGAGACCGAGGATCGACAGGCAGTCACCGCGGTTCGGCGTGATCTCCACGTCGAGCACGGTGTCGGCAAGGTGCAAGAATTCGGCCACGTCGGCGCCGGGCGTGGCGGTCGCGGGAAGCGCGAGAATCCCGGCGTGCTCGGTGGAAAGACCAAGCTCGCGCTCCGAGCAGAGCATCCCCTCGGATCGCACGCCGCGGATCACCGCCGCCTCAAGAGGCGGCACCTGTTCGAGACGCGGCGGCGGTTGGCCGGGACGCGCGGCCTCGGCGCCAAGCCTCGCGCCGACCTGCGCGAACGCCGCGATCATCCCGGCCCGCACGTTCGTCGCGCCGCACACGACCGTGAACTCTCCCGCGCCACCCGCATCGACCCGGCACAGGCTCAGCCGGTCGGCATTCGGATGCCGTCCGGCCTCGAGCACTTTCGCGACGATGACGCCGGAAAACGTCGCGGCGTGGTGCTCGATGTTCTCGACGCTGAGGCCCGCGACGCTCAGGCGGCGCGCGAGTTCCTCGACCGGCGCCTCGATCGCGACCATCTCGCGAAGCCAGCTCAATGGAAGCTTCATTGCGCGCCTCCGCTGAGCGCCGGGAATTGCGCGAGAAATCGCAAATCGTTTTCGAAGAACAAGCGCATGTCGTCCACGCCGAGCTTCATCAAGCCGGTGCGCTCGACTCCCAGCCCGAAGGCGAAGCCCTGGTATTCGGCGGGGTCGTAGCCGACCGCGCGAAGCACGTTGGGATGAATCATCCCCGAGCCGAGCACCTCGGTCCATCCGCTGTGCTTGCACACGGGACATCCCGCGCCGTTGCACAGCAGGCAATGGATATCGAGTTCTGCGCTCGGTTCGGTGAACGGGAAGAAGCTTGCGCGGATTCTGGTCACAGTGGACGGCCCGTAGAATGCGCGCGCGAACTCGGTCAGCACGCCCTTGAGATGCGCCATCGTGACCTTCCCGCGCGTATCGACCATGAAGCCCTCGATCTGTCCGAAATCCGGCGAGGTGCGCACGCCGAGGTCGTCGCGCCGGTAACATCGTCCCGGACAGACGACCGCGAGCGGCGGCCGGCGCGTCTCCATCACGTGAATCTGGCCGTTGGAGGTATGGGTCCGCAGCAGGAGCCCGCCGCCGATGAAGAAGGAGTCCTGCATCTCGCGCGCCGGATGGTTGGGCGGAAAGTTCAGCGCGCCGAAGTTGTGGAAATCATCCTCGACATCGGGCGTCATCGCGACCTCGAACCCCATCGCGGCGAAAATCTCGAGCATCTGCTCCATGATCTGCGTCACCGGATGGATTCGGCCGCGCGGGAGCCTGGTCCCGCCGAGCGTCACGTCGAGCCGGGCCGATGCGAGCGAGTGGGCAAGCTCAGCCTGCTTGAGATTTTGCTGGAGCGCCTCGATTCGCGCCTCGACCTGCCGCTTGATCTCGTTGACGAGCTGGCCGATGGCGGGGCGTTCGCTTGCCGGCACCTCGCGCATGCCGCGCATGATCTCGGTCAATTCGCCCGAGCGGCCGAGCACGCGCACGCGCACGGCGTCGATCCGATCGGCGCCGGCGTCATCGCCGAGTTCCGCCATCGCGCGGCTTCTGATCGCTTCGAGTTTTTCCCTCACAGTCCTTTTCCCGCAAAGATTTCCGATCGAGCTCCGAAAAAAACAAGAACCATGTGGTCGCCCACATGGCTCCTGGTGCACCCCGCCTGCAACGCGCGTCCTTAGGCGGCCTTAAGCCCGAGCGCGCCCTTGGCGGTGCGCACCAACTCGGTAAACAATCCGTCGCGTTCGACGGCGAGCGCGGCGAGCTGCTTGCGATCGACTTCGACGCCCGCCTTCTTGAGTCCGTCGATGAAGCGGCTGTAACTGAGGCCGTGCTCGCGCACGAGCGCGTTAATCCGCGCGACCCACAGCGCGCGGAATCCGCGTTTCTTCTGCTTGCGGTCGCGATAGGCGTAAGTGAGGCCCTTCTCGAGCGTGCTGCGGGCCTGCCGGTAAAGCTTGCGCCCGCCCACGAATCCCTTGGCGAGCTTCAGTTGCCGCTTGTGGCGGCGGCGGGTCTTGGGTCCACCTTTTGCGCGAGGCATCGGAAATCAGTCCTTCCTTGCGATCATCGAGTCGTGGCCGGAAGCCGCATCGGCTCTACGCGTACGGCAAGAGCGCGATCAGAATCCGCGCGTCGGTCGGGTTCAGGATAGCCGGCGAGCGCAGATGGCGCTTGCGCTTGCGGTTCTTGCTCGCGAGCAGATGGCGCCGGTAGGCCTTCGCGTGTTTCACCTTGCCAGTCTTGGTCACCTTGAAGCGCTTGGCCGCCGCGCGGTTGGTCTTGAGTTTCGGCATCGATCCAGTCCTGTCGTCGTTTTGCTAATCCCTATCGCGGCGTGAGCAGCACCGACATGTTCCGTCCTTCCATCCGCGGGTTGCCTTCGGGCTGCGCGATATCGGTTACTGCGCCGATTATCTTGTCCATCAATGCCCGTCCCAATTCGGGATGGGTAATCTCGCGTCCGCGAAACGAAATCGAAAGCTTAACACGCTGGCCTTCTTCAACAAAGCGCCGGATATGCTTCACCTTGAAGTCCACGTCGTGCTCGGCGGTGCGGGCGCCCATCTTGACTTCCTTGATCCCGCCGGCGGCCCCATGGCGTTTGGCGTCATGGGTCTTCTTCTTTAGCGCGTAGCGGTATTTATCGAAATCGATGACCCGGCAGACGGGCGGCTTTGCGCCGGGCGCGACCTCGACCAGGTCCAGGCTCCTGGATTCCGCGATGCGGAGCGCCTCGCGGATCGGCAGGATTCCGACCTGGGTTCCGTCCGCATCGATCACGCGCACCTCGGGCGCGCGGATCTGGCCGTTAACCCTGATTGCGGGTTCTCTTGATGGTGGGATTCTGAAATCGCGGCGAATATGACACCTCCGCCGGCGCGGCGTGCGCCGGCATTGCGGGTTTTAAGCCGGCAATGGCTCCTTCCTGAGCATCTCAATTAAATTTTCGATCGACATCGTCTGGCTCTTGGCGCCACGCAGCAATCGGAGCGACACGGTCCGCTCCGCCGCCTCGCGCTCGCCGGCGACGATCATATACGGCACCTTTGCGAGTTCGGCTTCGCGCACCTTGAAGCCGAGCTTCTCGTTGCGCAGATCGGCGCTCGCGCGCCATCCCTGGGCCTTGAGCATCGCAGCCAGTTCCTGCGCATAGCCCTCGACCTTTTCGCTGAGCGAGAGCACCCGCACCTGCTCGGGGGCGAGCCAGAACGGCAGCACGCCGCCGGTATGCTCGAGCAGCACGCCGATGAACCGCTCGAGCGTGCCGAGGATTGCACGGTGGATCATCACCGGGCGCTGCTCGGTGCCGTCGCGCGACGTGTAGGTCAGATCGAAGCGCTCGGGCATGTTGTAGTCGAGTTGGATGGTCGCGAGCTGCCACTTACGCTTGAGCGCGTCGGGAACGTAGAACTCGATCTTCGGCCCGTAGAAGGCGCCGTCGGCGGGATTGATCTCGAATGCGATCCCGTTGCGGCGCATCGCGTTGGCGAGCTTCTCCTCGGTCGCGCGCCACTGCTCCTCGGTGCCCAGATGTTTCTCCGGCATCGTCGCGAGCTTGAACTCGACCTGCTCGAAGCCGAGCGCGGCATAGACATCGCGCACCATGTGGAGATTCAGCTCGACTTCGGATTCGATCTGCTCCTCGGTGCAGAAGACGTGCGCGTCGTCCTGCGACATGACGCGCACGCGCGTGAGCCCTTGCAACGTTCCGGAGCGCTCGGCGCGATGCAGCCGGCTGAACTCGGCAAACCTGAGCGGCAGGTCGCGATACGAGCGCTTCTCCACCCGGTAGAGAAAGGTATGGCCCGGGCAGTTCATCGGCTTTACGCCGTAGCCCTCGCGCCAGCCCTCGGGACTGGTGTCGATCGCGGTTGATTCGTGGTCGGGGTCGGGGGTGAGAAACATGTTCTCGCGGAAGTTTTCCCAGTGGCCCGACGTGTTCCAGAGCTGATTTTTGAAAATGAGCGGCGTGACCACCTCGTCGAACCCGTATCTCCGGTACAGCCGGCGCATGTAATCGACGAGCTGATTGAAGATGACCAGGCCCTTGGGCTGATAGAACGGCTGGCCGGGCGAGATCGGATCGAAGAAGAACAGCCCCATCTCGCGGCCGATCTTGCGATGGTCGCGCAGGCGGGCGAGTTCGAGCAGGCGCAGGTGCTCCGCGAGCGCCTCCTTGCTCGCGAACGCGGTCCCGTAGATCCGCGAGAGCATCGGATTGTGCTCATCGCCGCGCCAGTACGCGCCCGCGACGCTGAGCAGCTTGAATGCGCGCAGGTACCCCGTCGATGGGACATGCGGGCCGCGGCAGAGGTCCATCCATGCGCCCTGCCTGTAGATCGAGACCGGATCCTCGGGGATTCCCTCGATAATCTCGACCTTGTACTTCTCGCCGATGGCCGCGAACGTCCTGAGCGCCTCGGCGCGGGGCACTTCGCTCCGTTCGATCTTCAAATTTGCATTCGCGAGTTCCTTCATCTTCGTCTCGATCTTCGGCAGATCTTCGAGGGTGAAGGGCGTCGCGCGTGCGAAGTCGTAGTAAAAACCGTCCTCGATTACCGGCCCGATCGTGACCTGGGTGCCGGGATAAAGCTCCTGCACCGCCATCGCCATCAAGTGCGCGGTCGAGTGACGGATCACCTCGAGCCCCTCGGGACTCTCGGCCGCCACGGGCTCGACCGTCCCATCGGCGTCGAGCGCGCAGCTCAGGTCCACGAGCTTGCCGTTGAATTTTGCGGCGACGACATCGCGGCCGCGAACGCCGTCGAGGATTTCCCGCACGGGGGTGCCACGGGGAACCGAACGGGTCTCCCCTTTGACGGTTACGGATACTTCGGCGCCCATTTACTGAGAGAACTTAAGCATCATGGGCAAATCGAGCGTAATCGGCCGGAGGGGCTGCGCTCGGAGATCAGGCAAGCCGCACGTGGGCTTAGGTCGAAGCGGCGGATGGTAGGCACGGGCGGGATTGAACCGCCGACCCCTTCCGCGTCAAGGAAGTGCTCTCCCACTGAGCTACGTGCCTTTGCGAACGAGGTATCGAACGGCGCTTGCAAGCAACAGCAAGCGGTAACAGATATTTCCGTTTCGGGCAACCGACCCCCGGGGTGGTAGTAGTGGCGCAATGGGGCCAAGCGCGTCGCGGGCGCCATGCGCGACGTCCCATGGGCGGGCAAACATCATGGGACGCAATTTAGATCGCGCCCGGAGCACCCGCTCACATCCCGGCCAGCCGGACGCCTTCTCCGTGCCCTCCTTCTCAGATAAAAGCGAGACCATGAGAGCTCGTCACGCTGCGCCGCTGGTCCCGGTCACCAAGGACACCGACCTCGAAGCCCTGGCGCTGTCTCAGAACAAGCGCTTCTGGAAACTCATCGACCAGGCGATCGAGCGCGGCGAAAAAGAGGGCTTTGTCGATTTGAAGGATCTCTGAACCGCCCGCCCCATGCGACGCTGAGGGGCGCATCTGCTAAGCTCTCGCGGCGGGGCCCGCCCCGCTGCCATGGATCGCGAACGCATCATCCAGCTCTTCTTCTTCGGCTTCCTGGCCGTGGTGGCCTACGAGCTGTTCGTGCTCATCGAGCCGTTCCTCGTGCCGGTCGCGTGGGCGATCCTGCTCGCCTTCGTGGCCCACCCCGCACTCATCGCACTCGACCGGCTGGTGCACCGGCGCAGCCTCTCCGCGGTGATACTGACCATCGCGATCGCGCTTGGCGTCATTCTGCCGGCGATTTGGCTATCCGGCCGACTCGTGAACGAGGCGCACACGCTATATACGCAGGTCTCGGGCATGGTCGATGACGGAGGGCTGAGCCAGGCGCGCGATTGGGCGTCGCACTCGGAATTCATCGCCGCGATCAATCGCCGGCTTGGAAGCCACGGGATCAAGCTCGAGGAGGAGATACCCAAGCGCGCAGTGCAAGCCGCGCAAGTCGCGAGCGAATACGTCGCCAGGAGTCTGACCTCGGCAGCGCGCAACGTCGTCGTCGCGGTGCTCGACTTCGGCATAATCCTGATGACCTTTTTCTATCTGCTGCGCGATGGCGAGGGTTATTTCAGGGGCCTGCGCGATCTGACCCCGCTTCACGAGGAAGACAAGGCCGCGGTTTACCAGACGCTCAGCGCGACGCTGTCCGCGGTGATGCGCGGGATGATGCTCACCGCGTTGCTCCAGGGCGTGCTCATCGGGCTCGGCTATCTCCTGAGCGGCGTGCCCTACTGGGCGTTCCTGGCGATCCTCACCGCCGGCGGCGGGTTGTTGCCAATCGGCGGGACCGCGGTCATCTGGGTGCCCGCCACGCTCTACCTCGCCTACACGGCGGGGCTCGCGCATGCGGTCACGCTGTTCATCTGGTGCGTGATTTGCGTCGCGGTGATCGATAATTTCCTCAAGCCGCTCGCGATGCGCGGGGGCACCGGATTGCCGACGCTAGCGCTGTTTTTCGGAATCGCGGGTGGCCTGGAAGCCTACGGGCCGATTGGCCTGTTCCTCGGGCCGGCGATCGTGTCGGTCTTCGCGGCGCTGCTCCGCGTTTACCGAAAGACTTACGGCAACACCCCGGACGAAGCCGCCTGAGCAGATGCGGTCCCAGCGCCGTTTGTCGGCTGACGCCTGGATGAGTAATCTCGTGACCGCACAACTCATCACGCGCCGGCGCGGAATGACCCACATCCGGCGCGGCGCACGGAGGCCGCCATGAAATACGCAATTGTAACCGGTGGTGCGCGGGGCATCGGGCTGGGAATCGTCAACGCGCTGCTCGATGAGAAAGTCGCCGACGAGATCGCGGTCATCGACAAGGACCTTGCGCCGCCTCCTGCGCCGATCGCATCGCGCGTCCACGGCTTCCAGGCTGACGTCACCGATGAGAGCCAGGTCCATAACACCATCGAGGCGATCACCGCCCGCTTCGGACCGCATCCCGACGTCCTGTGCAACAATGCCGGCGGCGGCGACCGCCGATGGTTCGACACGGGATCGCGCAACGCGTGGGTCTCGGTCGAGACCTGGCGGCGCTACGTCGATCTCAACCTCAACTCCGTGTACCTGGTGTCGCACGAGGTGGCGCCGCGCATGCAGTCCGGCGGCGCGATCTGCAACACGTCGTCGGTCGCCGGGTTGATGCCGTCGCCGGTGCTCGCGGCGTACGCGGCCGCCAAGGCGGGCGTGATTTCGTACACCCGCACGCTCGCGCTGCAGCTCGGGCCTGCCGGAGTCCGCGTCAATGCGGTTGCGCCGGGCCTCATCTACACCTACCTGTGGGAGCAACTCGGGGCCGCGCTGGCAGGCGCCGATGCGGGCGCGCGGACCGCATTCGAGGTCGCGGTTCGCCAGATGGTACCGCTCGGCCGCGAACAGACTGAAGACGACATCGGCCGCGCCGTCTCCTGGCTTTGCTCCGATAGCGCCAAGAACGTCACCGGGCAAGTCATCGCGATCGACGGCGGCATGACGCTGGGCGGCGCCCCTGCCGCTCGCTGACGCTGAAGGCCCGATTCGCGGGCGAGGGAGCGGCCCCTGCCGTGAGGCGGGGCGTACCGGCGGCGGCCTTCGTGCGCCCTTTTCATCCTGTATAGCGCGGGAGCTTTTCAGGACTGTAAAATCATCGCCTGAGCATTGGCGATGTCGCCGAAAGAAGAAAGGGCCGTTTCCATCATCCGCAAGCTCCGCGAGGCGGGCTTCATCGCCTACTTCGGCGGCGGCTGCGTGCGCGATCGGATGCTGGGCCTTGAGCCCAAGGATTACGACATCGCGACCGACGCGCGTCCCGAGGTCGTCCAGCGGATGTTCGACCACACGGTCGCGGTCGGCGCGCGCTTCGGCGTGATCGTGGTCGTGATCGACGGCGACCAGTGCGAGGTCGCAACCTTCCGCGCCGATGCGCCCTATATCGATGGCCGGCGGCCCTCCGCGGTGCGGTTCGGCGCGATCGAGGAGGACGCGGTACGGCGCGATTTCACGATCGGCGGGATGTACTTCGACCCGATCGAGGAGCGGCTGATCGATCTCGTCGGCGGGATGCGCGATTTGCGCGCCGGCGTGATCCGCGCGATCGGTAATCCGTACGACCGCTTCGAGGAGGACCGGCTGCGCATCCTGCGCGCCGCGCGCTTCGCCGCGCGCCTCAACTTCACGATCGATCCCGCAACCTGGGCCGCGATGAAACGCTCCGCCCCCACCATCAACACGATCGCCGCCGAGCGTATCGGCGAGGAACTCGTGATGATGTTTACCGAGGGCGGCGCCGCGCGCGGGATGGACCTGATGCTCGAAAGCGGGCTCATGGAGGCGCTGCTGCCGGAAGCGGTCGAGATGGTGGGATGCGCGCAGCCCGACAACTTCCATCCCGAGGGCGACGTGTACGCGCATACGCGGCTTGCCGTCTCGATGCTGACGCGGGGCGTGTCCGAGACGGTTGCGTTCGGGGTCCTGCTGCACGATATCGCGAAGCCGCGATGCCGCGCCGTCGCCTCGGACGGACGCATCACGTTTTACGGCCACACTGACCAGGGCGCGATGATGGCAGCCGGGATCATGGCGCGCCTCAGGCGGCCACGCGCGGTGCAGGAGCGCGTCGCGTACCTGGTGCGCAACCATCTGCGGCTGTGCATGGCGTCGCGGATGCGCCCGGCGACGCTCAAGCGGATGCTCGCCGAGGACGGCTTCGACGAGCTGATGCAGGTCGCGATGCTCGATGCGTTCGCATCGTCGTCCTACCTCGGCCACTGGCACTTTTGCCGGCGCGCGATGAGCGCGATGACCGCGGCTGAGATTCGCCCGCCCAGACTGATTGGCGGCGACGATTTGATCGGGATGGGCTTCGCGCCGGGTCCGCGCTTCAAGGCGATTCTGAAGGACGTCGAGGATCAGCAGCTCGATGGCGCGCTCGCCACTCGCGACGATGCGCTCGAATACGTGCGCAGCCGCTACCGCGTGAGCGAATCTTCAAGCGCCGCATAGGTGCTGACCGCAAGGAACATTTCGAAGCGGTTCGGTCGCGTCCTCGCGCTCGATCGGGTTGATTTCGACGCGCGTCCCGGCGAGATTCACGCGCTCCTGGGCGAAAACGGCGCAGGCAAGACCACGCTGATGAACGTGCTGGCGGGGCGGATTCGTCCCGACGGCGGCGAGGCGATGCTCGACGGTGCCGCGCTTCGCGCGGGCTCCGCGCACGCAGCGCTGGGCGCGGGAATCGCGGCCGTGAATCAGAGCCCGATGCTGTTCGAGCGAATGACGTGGGAGGAAAACCTCGCGCTTGGCGGTTTCGCGGTCGCGGGAGTGGACCTTGATGCGGTCGCGGCGCGCGCCGGTGCGATCGCGGATCGGCTCGGCTTCAAACTGCCGCCGCGCCATTCAACCGTGGAGCAGCAGTCGCTCGGCGATCGGGTGCGGCTCGAGGTGCTCCGCGCGCTCAGCTTCGATCCCAAAGTGCTGATTCTCGATGAGCCCACGAGCGTGCTCGGGCCCGCGGAACTCGGTCCTTTTCTCGATCTCCTGCGCCGGCTTCGCGCCGGCGGCCGCATCATAGTGCTGATCACGCACAAGCTCGGCGAGGCGCTCGCGGTGGCCGACCGAATCACGGTGCTCCGCCATGGCCGGGTCGCCGCGACCACAATTCCCGCTGAGACCAGCGAGACGGCGCTCGCCAGGGTGATGATCGGCGAACTCGCGCGCGAGCCCGAGGCGTCCGAGACGCCGGCTCGCCCGGGCGAGGCCCTGCTGACGATTCGGGAGCTGTCGCTGGAGCGCGGCGGGCGTCGCGTGCTCGATCGGGTTTCGCTGAGGCTGCACGCGGGTGAGATCGCGGGAATCGCCGGCGTGGACGGAAACGGCCAGACCGACCTGGTCGAAATTCTTGCGGGCGTGCGCGAGCCGACCGAGGGGCGCATCAGGCTGCTCGACGGCGCGGGCGCGCCTAAGTCCGCGCTCGCGGTGATTCCGGAAAATCGCGACCTCGACGGCCTCGTCCTCGACATGCAGCTTTGGGAGAACCTGCTGCTCGCGCGTGCGCTCCGGAAGCGGGTGACGCGGCGCGGATGGCTCGATCGCGGGCGCGCGCTCGAATTGTGCCGGGAACTTCTCGCCCGATTTCGGATCCGCGCGCCCGGCCCTCAAACGGCGGCCGGCGCGCTCTCGGGCGGAAATCGTCAGCGGCTCGAGGTTGCGCGCGCGCTCGGCGGCAATCCGCGCGTGATCGTCGCGCACAACATCTGCCGGGGCCTCGACCTTGCCGCGAGCGCCGAGGTCCATCGCACGCTGCTCGGCTTCGCCGCCTCGGGCGGCGCGGTGCTGCTCGTCTCGAGCGACCTCGATGAACTGCTTCGGCTCTGCCGCCGCCTGTTCGTGATCAGCGGCGGGCGGCTGCGCGAAACCGCTGTGCAGGAGCGCGATCCCGAGCGGCTCGGGCTCCTGATGGCCGGCGAGTGGGAGTAAAAGGACGCATGCGTTCGGCGCTGGGACGGCCGCTGGCCGCGCTCGTGCTGGCCGGGGCGATTATCTGCGCGGCCCTGCTTGCGCTCGGCGCATCGCCCGCCCGCGTGCTCATCGCGCTCTGCCAGGGCGCATTCGGCAACTGGCTCGCGCTCACCGATACGATGGTCAAGGCGACGCCGCTGGTCTTCACCGCTCTTGCGGTCTCGCTCGCCTTTTCGGCCGCGCTGTGGAACATCGGCGCCGACGGCCAGTTGACGGCCGGCGCGATCGCAGCCGGCGCGATCGGACCGCATCTGGGCGGATGGCCGCGGCCGCTTGCGATCGCGATCGTGCTCGCCGCGGGCGCGGCGGGCGGCGCGGTTTGGGGCGGGATCGCGGGATGGCTCCGCGCGCGGCGCGACACCAACGAGGTCATCAGCACGATCATGCTCAATTTCGTGGCCGCGCAGCTTCTGAGCTGGAGCGTGCACGGCCCGCTCATGGAGCCATCGCGCGCATACCCGACGAGCTCCCCGATCGCGCCGAGCACCGAGCTGTACCGGTTCGCGGAACCGTCACGGCTGAACCTCGGGATGTTGCTCGCGGTTGCGCTCGCGGCCGGATGCTTCCTGCTGCTCTACCGCACCGAGGCGGGATTCGAACTGCGAGCGATGGGGCGCAACCGGCGCGCCGCGACGTTCTTCGGCGTGCCGATCGCGCGGCTGACGGTCGCCGTGATGGCGCTGTCGGGGGCGCTGGCGGGGCTGGGCGGCGCGGTGCAGGTCTCCGCGATCACTCATCGCCTGTACGAAAGGCTCTCGCCGGGATGGGGTTATGAGGCGATCGCGGTCGCGCTGGTCGCGCGCCTCAACCCGATTGCGATCGTCGCCTCGGCAGTCTTTTTCGGCGCGCTCGACAACGGATCGCAGGCGATGCAGCGCAGCGAGGGCGTCTCACCCGTGCTCGTGCAGGTGATCCAGGCGATGGTGATCCTGATCCTGCTAGCGTTCGACACGCCCGCCTGGGCGAACCTGCGCGAGCATGTGCTCGGGCGCGGTGCAGCGATCGAAGCGGCGGCCGAGAACGGGTCATCCGATGCTTGAGGCGTTTCTCAACTCGACCATCAGCATGGCAGCGCCGATCCTGCTCGCGGCGATCGGCGAACTGCTGGTCGAGGAGAGCGGCGTGATCAATATCGGGATCGAGGGCGCGATGCTATCGGGCGCGTTCTTCGCGTTGGCGGCGGCGTACTTCTCGGGCTCCGTGCTGGCGGGGCTCGCGGCGGGAGCGGCCGCGGGAGTCGCGGTGAACGCGATTCTCGCCGCGCTGGTGGTAAATCTCGCCGCGAGCCAGGTGGTGACCGGCACCGCGCTGGATATTCTCGCCGTGGGACTCACCGGCGTCCTTTATCGCAGATTTTTCGGCGTGACCGGGCAGGCGATTATCGTAAAGCCGCTTGCCCCGATTGCGCTTGAGCCGCTCGCGAAGATTCCGATTCTCGGACCCGCGCTGTTCAATCACAACGCGCTCGTGTACCTGGCCTTCGCGCTGGCGCCCGCGGCGGGTTGGCTCCTATGGCGCACGCAGTACGGACTCAGGCTGCGCGCGGCGGGCGAGCGGCCAGAGGCCGCCGATGCGCTCGGGCTGGGCGTTTATAGCCTCAGATGGGAGGCGCTGATCGCCTCGGGCGTGCTCACGGGGCTTAGCGGCGCGTATCTGACGCTTGCGTATGCGAACACGTTCGTTGAGAACATCTCGGCTGGGCGCGGGTTCGTCGCGCTCGCGGTGGTCATCCTCGGGCGGTGGAATCCGTGGGGGCTCGCGGCGGCATCGATTCTGTTCGGCGCCGCGATGG